>Ga0209202_1000948_pt1 | contig 19551 bp, 23 predicted proteins | sample AD_UKC032_MetaG_FD_184416 | JGI IMG/M metagenome (GOLD analysis project Ga0209202, IMG submission 184416) | Active sludge microbial communities of municipal wastewater-treating anaerobic digesters from USA - AD_UKC032_MetaG (SPAdes) (version 2) | ecosystem: Engineered > Bioreactor > Anaerobic >... | reverse complement strand
CAAGTTTTTAAAGATCGTTTCCGCCGCGCCGTTTCGTTTGATTCGTCAGCAGCAGAGAGGCGAGATTATGAAGAACCTTCCAAACTTCGTCAAGCACTTCGTACAACTTTTTTTAATCTTCCCTCTCCCCCCTGCACCGCCGAAAACCCCCGGCACTGCAGAGAGCTGCGCATTATATACACATCAAAATCACAGTCAAGCCGGTCGGGGAGAAATTCTGAACTTAAGACTTCCTTAACCGAACAACCAAGCCCACCAAGGGTGAAATAGGGTCTTTTTCGTTAACTGCAACGCGATAGATACATACACAAAGCCAGCCAACTCTATCCACCAACACCCTAACCTACTTCACCAACAAAAAAGGCGGCCAACTGGCCGCCCGACGGGAACTTGCGTCAACTAGGCTGAAAACGACGAGCCACAGCCACAGGTGGATGTCGCATTAGGATTGCGAATGACGAATTGAGAACCTTCCAATCCCTCTGTGTAATCGATTTCGGCACCGACCAGATACTGGTAGCTCATTGGGTCAATCAACAAAGTCACACCATTCTTTTCCATGGTCGCATCGTCTTCACTGACCTCTTCATCGAACGTGAAGCCATATTGAAATCCCGAACAACCACCCCCCGTAACGAATACCCGCAGCTTGAGTGCCGGATTTCCCTCTTCTTCGATCAACTCTTTGACCTTGCTGGCAGCACTATCAGAAAACACAAGGGGCAATACCGTTTCGACAACCGCATTCATTGTTGGCACTCCTAAAAAAAACGACACAAATTATGTGAGCCCAGCAGGCTCCAGTCAATGCAATTAGTTGGATGCAGCGAGCTTTAGTTCCACCAACTTGTTTGCCCCGTGCACCAAACGCCCCTCGACAACCGCCCCTTGGTGCATCTCGATAAGCGAATATTCAACATCGCCGACAATCTTTGCCCGGGACTGCATCTCCAAGCACTCAGCCACACTGACCTGCCCGACAACCGTTCCATTGTTCACCAAATAGGCAACCGCAACACTCCCCTCGATCCGCGCCTGCTCACTCAAGATCAAAGTCGATGCGGTCGCGCCATCGGCTGCCTCGACATTTCCTTTAACCGTGCCGTCTATACGCAACCCACCCGAGAAACGAATATCCCCTTCGATGAAAGTACCCGCCCCGATCAAGGTGTCGATCTTTGCCAGCGGCTTTCGCTCATCTCGCTTTCCGAACATTTGCTTCTCCTATAGCTGCTCATGGCGCTTAGTTTTGAGTGTATCACCCTGAAACACTCTAGCCTCTACTGACTGGAGCGTGGCCCCAGGCGGCAACTCAAACCGCCCTTCTTTTCGCAAAAAACCGCGAATCGCCACATCAAGACCATCCGCCCCATCCTTGCCAGCCGAAACAATCAGTTCCTTCGACTTTCCTTCCAACAAAAAGACGACCATCAACTGCAATCGGCCGCGAAACTCCTGCGGCCGCTTCCCTGACTGATGCGCCAACAGAATCCCGTAACGGAACCGATGAGGACCATCGGGCAGAACCCTCAACTCCTCAATGCGAATAGCAGCATCTCCCCCGGCAGCCTGAAGCAATCGCTCAAAAAGCAGCAAGTCTTCCTTAAGAGCCGCATTTTCGGACTCCAATACCTTAACTCGAGCGACCAGCTGCTGAGTCGTACTGCGTTCCATTTGAACCGCATTTTTCTCAGTACCCGCTGTCGAACGCAAACTAAGCAATTCGTCATTCAGTTGACGAACCTGGCGGCGCAAGAAATCCAACTCCTTTTGCTCCTCACCACCGGGACGCTGTATTGCAAACAGGAGCGCAATCAACAGAAAGAGGGCCAGCATAGCGCCCAGCGCATACCAATACCAGGGCAACCTCCTTCTCACGACGACCCGATGGGCTGAAGCCCCAAGAGTCCGGCGACGCACCTTGAACTTCAGGGAACCAACTGGAAACGGCATCGGATTACCCCTCCATTAAGCGAACCATGAACACTCAAACTACCAATTTTCACGCATTTGCACAGCGAGGTGACGAGCGACCGACACCAACCCACCTCGACCGAGCAAATGTATCTTCACTCTCAACCGGGGAACATATTACGCCACGCCAGAAAAGCAAAAAGCCGCCATAAAGGCGGCTTTTTGCTGGCCCCAAAGCGAATTAACGCTTCGAGAACTGTTTGCGACGACGCGCTTTATGGAAGCCAACCTTCTTGCGCTCAACTTCACGGGCATCGCGAGTGACAAAGCCAGCCTTGGACAACGCAGGCTTCAAAGCCGCATCGTATTCGATCAAGGCACGGGTGATGCCGTGACGGACCGCACCTGCCTGGCCAGACTCACCGCCACCGATCACGTTAACCTTGATATCGAAGCCCTTCAGTTGTTCAACCAGTTCCAGCGGCTGACGCACGATCATGCGACCAGTTTCACGGGAGAAAAACTGATCGACCGGCTTGCCATTAACGATGATGGCACCGGAACCACGTTTCATGAAAACACGGGCAACAGCGCTCTTGCGACGACCAGTCCCGTAGAAATAGCTCTCAGCCATGATAACCCCTTAGATTTCCAGCGCCTTCGGCTGCTGGGCGGTGTGAGGATGTTGATCGCCGGCGTAACACTTCAGCTTCTTCAGCATCGCGTAGCCCAGCGGACCCTTCGGCAGCATGCCTTTTACGGCCGTTTCGAGGGCGCGCCCAGGAAAACGTTGCTGCATCTTTTTGAAATTCGTTTCGGAAATACCGCCCGGATAACCGGAGTGGCGATAGTACTTCTTGTCCTCAGCCTTGTTGCCGGTGACGACGAGGCGCTCAACGTTGGTGACCACGATAAAATCACCGGTATCGACGTGCGGCGTATAGATAGCTTTATGCTTGCCACGCAGACGACGGGCAATTTCGGTTGCGAGGCGGCCGAGCACCTTGTCTGTGGCGTCTACCACAAACCACTCGCGCTTCACCTCATGTGGCTTGGCGGAAAACGTTTTCATGTGTGTGCCGTCCTGAAAAATTGGGCGCAGATTGGAGAAAGCCGAGAATTATAGTTGGCGATCCCTGAGTCTGTCAAACAAATCGCACACTCAGGAACAACAACAAAAAAAACGCGGCTCGCTGAGCCGCGTTAAATCCACACCAAAGGAGGAGGGTGGAGGAGACAATCCTGAACCTCAACACAGCCCCAAGAGGAGAAACATTGCGGTTCGTTCGATTTGGATTATGCCCCTCTTTCACGAGACAGGCAACAAAATTAATGCAACGCAGCATCAATAATTATATATATTGATAATATGAAATTATTACACATAACAATATGAAATAATTGTAATTTATCGATATACAAATAATGTATTTAACATTGTTTAACCATCAACCAGCACCGCAGCAAAGGCCTTGGTAAGCATATAATTGCTGCATTGCACAAACGCCCACAAAAGCCATATTGGCATGTTATTGGGCTAAAATTGTGGGTCTCAGACGAGGGAACTGAATATATGGAATGCATCGTACGGTGGATCGGCAACGACGCAGGCATGTCGTTCGTCGCCGAGAGTGGCAGTGGTCATTCGGTGGTGATGGACGGCGCCCCGGAGGCCGGCGGCCGCAATCTCGGGTTACGCCCGATGGAAATGGTGCTTGCCGGAACCGGCGGGTGCTCTGCCTTCGATGTCGTTCTCATCCTGAAGAAGGGTCGACATGCAATCAGTGGCTGCGAAGTCCGCCTGAACGCCGAACGCGCCGAGAGCGACCCCAAGGTGTTTACGCGCATCCACTTCCACTACAAGGTCAGAGGGCGCCAACTCAAGGCAGACGCCGTCGCCCGCGCGATCGAGTTATCCAAGGACAAGTATTGCTCCGCTTCGATCATGATCGGCAAGACCGCCGAAATCACTTACGACTTCGAAATCGTGGAAGAGTCCTGATCGAACAGGACTGGTTTCGGCTCAGATCCGATAAGCGGTTTCGGTCATGAGCTTGGCTGCAAATTTCATGGCCAACTTGACCGGCACGGGCAGCTCGGCCGCCCCCAGGCGGAGTGCTGTCTCCGCATGCTCGATTTCATCCCGCCGCATTTGATCGACGATTTCGCGCGAACGCCCGTCCCGTTCCGGCAGGCACTCAAGATGGCTATCGAGATGGGCCTCGACCTGACGCTCCGTCTCGGCCAGAAAGCCCAAATTCCACCGCTCCCCAAGGCGCCCCGCAAGAATACCCATCGATAGGGCGCCAACGTACCAGACCGGGTTCAGCAGGCTCTTTCGCCCCCCAAGTTCGGCAAGCCGCTGCTCGGTCCAGGCCAGATGTTCCGTTTCCTCGTCCGCGGCCGAACGCAGCGCTTCTCGCACCGAAGGATTACGCGAAGTCAGTGCCTGTCCTTGGTAGAGGGCTTGCGCACAGATCTCCCCAACGTGATTGACACGCATCAATCCGCTGACGTGCGCCTTTTCCTGATCGCTTAGGTCGGCTTCCGGAAGTTCTCCGCCCGGCACCGGGCGCTGGCTGCGCGCAGGCGCAAAAACGGTACGCAACGCGCGGTCGAATTCAACAATGAATTGTTCTGCTGACCTGTTCATTTAACGACGGCTCTCCGGGTGCCTGCCCAGCCGCAACGCATTCTGCGCTTCCTCGACATTGCGGACAATCACCCCTTCCGGGCAAAAATAATCTGCAAAGAGCGCGGCGTGATAGCGATTGGCTCCAGTATCGCGAATGCGCTTCCACTCCTCACCCCTCGATTTCGACCAACTTCCGTCAGGCCTCCCGGAAGCATAGATACGGCGTTCCCGGGTTTCGCAGCGCATTCCCTCAAAGCTAATGTTTGTCGCGCCGCCCGGACTGCGGATGACCAGGACGTAGCGAACCACGCCATCCGCGGTGACCGACAACGTCGAGCCATCCACAAAAAATTCATTCTGAGTCGCCGCACTGACATATACCGTAAGCAGATTCTCGGGTTGCGGCCATGCTGGCAGCTGTATTTGAGACTCCTTCCAGCGCGACTCCTCAACATCTTCATCGGATTCGGATTCGGCGAATGCCGGATGCTGGATGACGAGAAGCAGGGCGATCCCAAACGACCAAAGGCAACCAGTAATCAGCCGCACGCGCTAGTCCTCACTGACGACTCCCGGCAAATCAGGGGCTGCAATGACACGCTGCCTGCTACGCCGATCATGGTCAAGAAAGCGCACCAACTCGCTGAGCGCCTGCTCATAGACGCTACGCTTGAATTCGATCACGGCATCCAGCGGCACCCAGTAGTCGTTCCAGCGCCAGGCGTCGAATTCCGGCTTGGCGGTCGCGCGCAAGCTCACGTCGTTGTCGCGGCCTACCAAGCGCAACAAAAACCAAATTTGTTTTTGGCCCTTGTACGACCCGCGCCATTCGCGCTTGATCCAGTGTGTCGGCACTTCGTAACGCAACCAGCCCTTGGTTCGCCCGAGGATGCGTACATGCTCGGGCTGTAGCCCGACTTCCTCGTGCAGTTCGCGGAACATGGCCTGCTCGGGCGTTTCGCCCCGCTTGATGCCACCTTGCGGAAACTGCCAGGAGTGTTCACGTATGCGCTTGCCCCAGAAAACCTCGTTTTTGGCGTTACAAAGAATAATGCCGACGTTCGGGCGATAGCCTTCACGATCGAGCATATGAATCCTGCAAAAATTAAAAGTTGCCCCAATTCTTTCACAAAGGCGGTCCGCATGCAAAGCACGGCCAGCGTGTAAAATTGTTCTTTTGCAACGAATTCAAGAGCATCTCATGCGTACTTCGCAGTTCTTTTTTACCACATTGAAGGAAGCCCCCGCCGACGCCGAGGTCATCAGCCAGAAACTGATGCTGCGCGCCGGTTACATCAAGCGCGCTGCGGCCGGGATTTACACTTGGATGCCGCTCGGCCTGCGCGTGCTGCGCAAGGTTGAGAATATCGTTCGCGACGAAATGAATGCCGCCGGTGCGCTCGAATTGCTGATGCCTGCCGTGCAGCCTTTCGAGCTGTGGGAAGAGTCCGGTCGCGGCCCGGCCTACGGCCCGGAACTGCTGCGCTTCAAGGATCGCCACCAGCGCGACTTCGTTATCGGCCCGACGCACGAGGAAGTCATCACCGATGTCGTGCGCCGTGACGTCAAGAGCTATCGCCAGTTGCCGCTGCATCTCTACCAGATCCAGTCCAAGTTCCGCGACGAAATCCGCCCGCGCTTCGGCGTCATGCGCGGCCGCGAGTTCCTGATGAAGGACGGTTACTCCTTCCATAGTTCGTTCGACGATCTGAAGCGCGAATATGGAAACATGTACGCGACTTACAGCCGGATCTTCACCCGCCTGGGCCTCAAGTTCCGCGCCGTGGCCGCAGACACCGGCTCGATCGGCGGCACCGGTTCGCATGAATTCCATGTGCTGGCCGACTCCGGCGAGGACGACATCGCGTTCTGCCCGGATTCGGATTACGCCGCCAATATCGAACTGGCGGAAGCGCTCGCCCCCGCCACGCCTCGTTCAGCAGCGACGAAACCGATGGCGAAAGTGGCGACGCCGGGCAAGATCGCCTGCGCCGATGTGGCCGCGTGTCTCGCGGTCGACCTCGAAAAAGTCGTCAAATCCATTGCCGTGGTGAGCGAAAAGGAAGGCGACGAGAAAACCTTCGCACTGCTGCTGCTGCGCGGAGACCATGAACTCAACGAGATCAAGGCAAGCAAGATCGCCGGCCTGCCGCCTTTCCGCCTGGCTACTGAAAGCGAAGTCGAGGAATTTCTCGGCTGCAAGCCCGGTTATATCGGGCCTGTTGCGGTCGACGCCGAAAAAGTGGCCATTTTCGCGGATCGCACGGTAGCCGTCATGAGCGACTTCGTCTGCGGCGCCAACGAAGCCGGCTTCCATCTGAGCGGTGTCAATTTCGGCCGCGACCTGCCGGAACCGGAAGTCTTCGACATGCGTAACGTCGTCGCCGGCGACCCGTCGCCGGATGGCAACGGTTCCCTGGAAATCTGTCGTGGCATCGAAGTCGGCCATATCTTCCAACTCCGCCAGAAGTACGCCAAGGCCTTGAACTGCGCCTATCTCGACGAGAGCGGCAAGAGCCAGATCATGGAAATGGGCTGCTACGGGATTGGCGTGTCGCGCATCGTCGGCGCCGCCATCGAGCAGGGCAACGACGAAAAGGGCATCGTGCTGCCGCCGGCTATCGCCCCTTTCGCGGTCTGCATTGTGCCGATGGGCTACCACAAGAGCGAGGCCGTCAAGGCGGCTGCCGATCAGTTGTATGCCGAGTTAAGGCAGTCCGGCGTCGACGTGTTGCTCGATGACCGCAATGAGCGCCCGGGCGTGATGTTCGCCGACATGGAACTGATCGGCATCCCGCACCGCGTGGTGATCGGCGAGCGCGGACTCAACGAAGGGAAGCTAGAATATAAAGGTCGTCTCGACGCGGAGGCCAACATGGTTGCCCAAGGTGAAATCGTGAGCCTGCTCAAAGGAAAGCTGTGCGCCGGCTGATTGCCATCCTGCTGCTTCTGAACGCCGCCGGCGCTTTTGCTGGCGCCCAGCAATACGAGCCGCTCTCGGCCAGCGTTCAGGCGGCATTGCACAAGGCCGTCTCGGATGCGCGTCCGCCATCCAGCTCGTTCAGCGATCCGATGGATGCAGTCGAATGGCTGGCCGCGATGTCGCCGCGCCTGGAAAAGAAGATTTCCAACCGGGAATATCGGCTCGACCTGTTGCGCAGCGTGCATTATGAAGCCACCCGCGCCGGTCTCGATCCGCAGTTGGTGCTTGGGCTGATGCAGGTCGAATCCGGATTCCGGAAATACGCCGTTTCGTCGGCCGGAGCCCGTGGCTACATGCAGGTCATGCCATTCTGGGTCAAGCTGATCGGCCGCCCCGACGACAACCTGTTCGATCTACGAACCAGCCTGCGCTATGGCTGCACCATCCTGCGCCATTACCTGGATATCGAGAAGGGCGACCTCTACCGCGCCCTCGGCCGCTACAACGGCAGCCTCGGCCGACCGGAATACCCGAACATGGTGCGCGCCGCCTGGCAAAACCAGTGGAGCTACCAGAAACCGGTTCGCCTGGCCCAGGCCGCGCGCTGATTTTTGCCCTTTTTTGAGCGTCGACCGCAACAGGCGCGGTCAGCATTTCAAATGGCGAAAACTCAGCGCATGCCGGGCAACATGCCCTTCATGCCGCGCATCAGCTTGCCCATGCCACCCTTGGTCATCATTTTCATCATCTTTTGCGACTGTTCGAACTGGTTGAGCAGGCGATTGACATCCTGCACCTGAACTCCGGCGCCCATGGCGATGCGGCGCTTGCGGCTGGCCTTGATGATCTCCGGCTTGGCGCGCTCGGCCGGCGTCATCGAATTGATGATGCCCTCGACGCGGCCGACCATCTTGTTTTCCGCCCCAGCCGGCAATTGACCGGCGGCCTGTGCAATCTGCGCCGGCATCTTGTCCATCAGCGCCGACAAGCCACCCATGCTGCGCATCTGGGCAATTTGCTCCTTGAAATCGTTGAGGTCGAAGCCCTTCCCTGATTTCAGCTTCTTGGCGAAAGCGACCGCCTTTTCCTCGTCGAGCCCCTTCTTGGCTTCCTCGATAAGCGATAACACATCGCCCATGCCGAGAATGCGCGACGCCATCCGTTCGGGGTGGAAAGCCTCCAGCCCGCCGAGTTTTTCGCCGACGCCGGCAAATTTGATCGGCTTGCCGGTGATGTGGCGGACGGACAGCGCCGCACCACCGCGCGCATCGCCGTCGAGCTTGGTCAGCACGACGCCGGTCAGCGGCAAGGCTTCGTTAAAGGCTTTGGCGGTATTGACCGCATCCTGCCCGAGCATCGCATCGACGACGAACAGCGTTTCGATGGGATTCAATGCCGCATGCAGACGCTTGATTTCGGCCATCATTTCTTCGTCGACCGCAAGACGCCCCGCCGTATCGACGAGCAGCACATCGTGGTAGTGCCGCTTGGCCCAGTCGACCGCCGCCAGCGCAATCGCCTCCGGCTTCTCGCCGACGGATGACGGGAAGAAATCGACGCTTGCCTGCCCAGCCACCGACTTCAACTGCTCGATCGCCGCCGGACGGTAAACGTCGCAGGAAACCACCAGCACCTTCTTCTTGTGGTTTTCCTTCAGGAACTTGCCCAGCTTGCCGACCGTGGTGGTCTTGCCAGCGCCCTGCAAACCGGCCATCAGCACAATCGCTGGCGGCTGGGTGTTGAAACTGATGCCCTCGTGGGCATCGCCCATGATCCGCGCCAGTTCGCGATGCACGACACCGACCAGCGCCTGACCCGGACTCAGCGAGCCGATCACCTCCTCGCCGACCGCCTTTTCCTTGACCGAGGCGATGAAGTCCTTGATGACCGGCAGCGCGACATCCGCCTCCAGCAAAGCCATGCGAACCTCGCGCAAGGCATCGGCAATGTTGGATTCGGTCAGGCGCGCCTCGCCCTTCAGCGTCTTCATGACGCGGGCAAGGCGATTGGTCAGGTTATCGAGCATGGTGAATGGGCTTCTAGTAGAATTCGCGAATGGCCGACATTGTAATTCAGCTTCTGCCCCACATCGCCGCCGCCCTGCTCTATGGCGCGCTCGGCTTCCACTTCTGGAACACCCGCTGGCGCGATCATGGGGATCAGTGCGTTGCTTGCCCCATGCAGGCATGGGAACGCACCGCCATCGCCGCCACGCTGATGATCCACGGCTACGCGCTGTATGGCGCACTTTTCACCGAAGCCGGCATGCGCTTCTCTTTCAGCTTCGCCCTGTCGCTAATGATGTGGCTGGCAGTGCTGATTTACTGGCTGGAGAGCTTCATGTCCCGCATGGAGGGCATGCAGCCGCTGGTGCTTCCGCTAGCCGCACTGTGCACCGCGCTTCCCGTGATTTTCCCCAATGTGCATCTCGTTGCGCACGCCAGCGCCACCGGGTTCAAACTTCATTTTCTCGCTGCCATGCTGGCCTACAGCCTGCTGACCCTGTCGGCGCTGCACGCGATTTTCATGGGCTTCACGGAGAATGCGCTGCACAAGCGCCTGATGCGGCGCAGCCTGACCAGCCTGCCGCCATTGCTAGTTATGGAATCGCTGCTCTTCCGCATGCTGCTGCTGGGCTTCGTCCTGTTGACGCTGACCGTCGGCAGCGGGGTGTTCTTTTCCGAAGCGCTGTTCGGGAAGCCACTGAGCCTCGATCACAAGACCCTGTTTGCCTTTGCCTCATGGGGCATCTTCGCCACTTTGCTGGTCGGCCGCCACGCCTGGGGCTGGCGCGGCAAGCGGGCATTGCGCTGGACACTGGCGGGGTTTGCGCTGCTGATCCTCGCCTACGTCGGGAGCCGCTTTGTCGCCGAAGTGATTCTTGGTCGAGGCTGACAACCAACGATGACCGACGTTCCGCTTTCGGCCCTGCTCGGCGCGCTGTTCGTCCTTTTGATTCTTTCGGGGATTTTTTCCGGCTCCGAAACCGCGATGATGGCGGCAAATCGTTTCCGGCTACGCCATGCGGCGCAAAAAGGCCATCGCGGTGCAATACTAGCGCTCGCTCTGCTCAACAAGACCGACAAACTGCTGGGCCTGATCCTGCTCGGCAATACGCTGCTCAATGCAGCTGCAGCCACGCTCACCGGCTATATCGCACTAGCCCTCTTCGGCCAGTCGAAATGGACGCTCGAAATCGCGACGCTGTGCATCACATTCGCACTACTTGTCGTCGCCGAAATTTCGCCCAAGGTGATCTGCGCAACCCATGCCGATCGCCTGGCCCCATTACTGAGTTATATCCTCACCCCGCTTCTTCGCCTCGCATACCCAGTCATCTGGTTTGTCAACCTGTTCGTGACGGCGTTGCTAAAGACACTTCGCCTTTCTCCGAAAAGCATTCCTGAAGAGGCAAAACTATCACCCGAGGAGTTACGCGCCCTCGTTCTTGAATCTTCCCACTTGATGCCGCAGAAACACAGCGCCATTCTTTCCAGCTTGTTCGAACTGAACAGCATCACGGTCGAAGATGTGATGACGCCCCGCCGCGCGATCGAAATCCTCGACCTCGACCTTCATTGGGAGGATGTTCGCGACCAACTCGCCACCAGCCACCATAGCCGTCTGCCAGCCTGCAGGGAGTCGCTGGATCAACTGGTCGGCGTACTGCCAGTACGGCGCCTGCTTGGCAATATCGGTGACCCGAACTTCGACGAAGCTGCCCTGCTTTCCCAACTCCAGCCCCCATATTACATTCCGGCCGGAACTGCAGTATTTTCGCAACTCGCCTTTTTCCAGGAAAATCGACAGCGGATTGGCTTCGTCGTCGACGAATACGGCGAGATCCTCGGGCTACTGACGCTCGAAGACATTGTCGAAGAGTTCGTCGGCGAATTCACCACCTCAATGCCCGGACTCGGCCATTCGTTGAACTGGGAGTCCAATGGCAGTGCCATCGTCGAAGGCTCCAGGTCACTGCGCGACATCAACCGCATGCTGAATCTCAACTTCCCGCTGGATGGGCCAAAGACACTAAACGGGCTCATCCTGGAACATTTCCAGGATATTCCGGAAGCCGGTGTCAGCATCAAGTTAACAGGGATTGCAGTCGAAATTCTGCAAACCCAGGATCGTAGTGTCGTCACCGCGCGGATTTTCCGGCCCGCCAACAGGTAGGCCTGCGTCCATCCTTTACAAACCAGGGTCTACGTAGCATCATCACCCAATCTAAACGGCATCCAACTCGCATTCAATGTCCGCCACACCTCAAGCAGCCCCTCTCAGCGGCCTTGCCCGCGCACTGGTTCAGGCGGGCCGGCTCAAGGAAGCCGAGGCCGAACAATTGCTTGCCCAATCCCATCAGGACAAGATCTCGTTAATCGAAGCGGTTATTGCTAGCAACAAGTTAACCCCGATGGATCTCGCCCGTTTCGTCGCCGACACCTTCGGTTACCCATTACTTGACCTGTCCGTCTACGACGAGACGCACATTCCCGCCAACGCCATCGACCGAAAGCTGATCGCCACGCATCGGGTAATTCCCCTGAACAAGCGGGGCAACCGGCTATCCGTAGCGATCGCGGACCCGACGAATCTGCGCGCGCTCGACGAAATTCGTTTCCAGACCGGCCTCGGCGTTGACCCCATCGTCGTCGAGCACCCAAAACTGCTCCCGCTAGTCACGAAATGTGCCGAATCAGCTGAAGAGACACTAAAAAACCTCACCTCAGATGACATCAACCTCGACTTCCTTGATGAGGAGTCGACAGCCAAGGCCGAGGACGCAACCTCCCAAGAGATAGACGACGCGCCAGTCGTCAAATTCATCCAGAAAATGCTGCTCGACGCGATCAATGATGGCGCATCGGACATCCATTTCGAGCCATACGAAAAGTATTACCGAATTCGCGTTCGCGTCGATGGTGTACTTCGCGAGGTCGCAAAGCCGCCTTTGGCGATCAAAGACAAAATCGCCTCCCGTATCAAGGTCATCTCCCGTCTGAATATCGCCGAAAAGCGGGTTCCCCAGGACGGTCGGATGAAACTGGTACTCTCCAAGTCCCGCGCCATCGATTTCCGGGTCAGCACGTTGCCGACCCTTCAGGGCGAAAAGATCGTATTGCGTATTCTTGATCCAACGTCGGCGACTTTAGGTATCGAGGCACTCGGTTACGAACCCGAGCAGAAAGAGATTCTGCTTGAAGCAATCAACCGTCCATACGGCATGGTCTTGGTAACCGGCCCGACTGGCTCGGGAAAAACCGTTTCGCTTTACACTTGTCTCAACATCCTGAACAAGGATGGCGTCAATATCTCAACGGCGGAAGACCCAGCAGAAATCAACCTGCCCGGCATCAATCAAGTCAATGTCGATGACAAGGCCGGTCTGAATTTTGCCGTGGCCCTGAGAGCCTTCCTGCGCCAGGACCCGGACATCATCATGGTCGGCGAAATCCGCGACCTGGAGACGGCCGAGATTGCCATCAAGGCGGCGCAGACCGGCCACATGGTCATGTCTACCCTGCACACCAACGACGCACCAGCCACCCTGACCCGCCTGATGAACATGGGGGTGCCAACCTTCAACATTGCCTCCAGCATCCTGCTCATCACTGCCCAGCGCCTCGCACGTCGCCTTTGCACCTGCAAGAAACCGATTGACGTGCCACACCAAACCCTGATCGAAGCTGGATTTACAGCCGCTGACCTTGATAATTCTTGGACACTCTTCGGACCGAACGGTTGCGAACGCTGCAAAGGCACAGGTTACAAAGGACGCGTCGGCATTTATCAAGTTATGCCAATCTCCGAAGAGATGCAGCGATTGATCATGAGCGGCGCCGGCGAATTGGATCTGGCACATCAGGCCAGCCGTGAGGGGGTGAAGAACCTGCGTGAATCCGGCCTGTTAAAGGTAAAACAGGGACTAACCTCGCTCGAAGAGGTTCTCAGTACAACGAACGTATAACGGAGAAGGACAACGGATGGCTACCGCCACAAAAGCTAGGACTCTTGTTGTCAAGGAGTACACCTTCCAGTGGGAAGGAAAAAGTCGGGATGGCAAACCCATCCGGGGTGAAATGCGGGCAGCCAGCCTTGCGGTAGTTCAAACCAGCTTGCGTCGCCAAGGGGTTCTGGACGCCAAGGTCAAAAAGGCGCGCTTCAGAGTCGGCGGTAAAGTCACCGAGAAGGAAATTTCTCTGTTCACGCGCCAACTCGCCACTATGATGAAAGCCGGCGTTCCATTGCTCCAGGCGTTCGACATTGTCGGACGTGGCCATGCCAACGCGGCGGTCGCAAAGTTGTTGCTAGACATCAAGGCCGATGTCGAAATCGGCAGTTCGCTATCTCAGGCCTTCCGAAAGTATCCGCTTTACTTCGACGCGCTCTATTGCAACCTGGTCGCCGCTGGCGAACAGGCGGGTATTCTTGATACGCTTCTTGATCGGCTCGCGACATACAAGGAAAAAATTCTCGCGATAAAGAGTAAGATCAAGTCGGCACTGTTTTACCCGATTGCTGTCATCGTTGTGGCTTTCGTTATTACTGCCGTCATCATGATTTTCGTGATTCCAGCATTCAAGGATGTCTTCAAGAACTTTGGTGCGGACCTTCCAGCGCCAACTCTGTTGGTCATCGCCATCTCAGACTTCTTCGTCGCCAACTGGTGGGCAGTTTTTGGAATTATTTTCGGTGGTCTTTTTGCCTTTTTTGAAGCGTGGAAGCGCTCGGAAAAAATACAAATGATGATGGATCGTCTGTTGTTGCGCTTGCCGATCTTTGGCGACATCATTCGCAAAGCAGTAATCGCTCGCTGGTCGCGCACGCTGTCGACCATGTTTGCGGCAGGTGTTCCGCTGGTCGAATCACTAGAGTCGGTCGGCGGTGCCGCGGGCAACTACGTGTACAAGGCGGCTACCAAGCAGATACAGGGCGACGTCTCCACTGGTGTCAGCTTGACCAACGCCATGACTAACGTCAATCTATTCCCCAACATGGTCACCCAAATGGTAGCCATTGGTGAAGAATCGGGCGCTCTCGACTCGATGCTGGGCAAGGTCGCTGACTTCTTCGAGCAGGAAGTTGATGATGCAGTCGAAGCGATGTCCAGCCTGATGGAACCGATAATCATGGTGGTACTCGGCACGCTGATCGGCGGCATGGTCGTCGCGATGTATCTGCCTATCTTCAAGTTGGGCGCTGTGGTCTGATGCCACTCGACTCTCTGGGCGGCCTGGTTGCCGTTGCCGGGCTGCTCGGCTTGTGTGTCGGTAGCTTTCTGAATGTCGTCATTCACCGCCTGCCCAAGATGATGGAGCAGGAGTGGCATACACAATGCGCGGAATTGCGGGGTGAAACAGCGTCGACCGAAGCAAGCCTGACACTGGCTCGCCCGCGTTCCCGTTGCCCGTCCTGCGGTCACCAGATTACCGCGCACGAGAACATCCCCGTTGTCAGCTACTTGCTCCTCCGTGGCAGGTGCTCGAATTGCGCCACACCAATTTCGGTGCGCTACCCAATTATCGAAACTCTAACCGCTCTGCTCTCGGCCTATGCCACTTGTCACTTTGGACCAAGCTTACCAACCGTCGGCGCTCTTCTGCTGATCTGGGCGCTGATCGCCCTAACGGTCATCGACTTCGACACCCAACTGCTCCCCGACTCGATCACCTTGCCGCTTTTGTGGCTTGGGCTGGCATTCAATCTGTTTGGCACCTACGTAGACTTACCATCGGCAGTCATCGGCGCAATGGTCGGCTACCTCAGCTTGTGGTCGGTATTCTGGCTATTCAAACTGGCCACCGGCAAGGAAGGTATGGGTTATGGCGACTTTAAACTGCTCGCCGCGCTCGGCGCGTGGCTGGGTTGGCAGATGCTGCCGGTAGTCGTTCTGCTTTCCTCGGTTGTCGGTGCCACAGTCGGCATCGGACTGATCATCAGTAGCAGGCATGGGCGCAACACGCCGATTCCATTTGGCCCCTATCTCGCAATCGCCGGCCTCATCGCCTTATTCTGGGGCGCTCGGCTGACACGCGCTTATCTTGGGCTGATGGCTTGAAATATCGGTTGCACACCTCAAAATAAGCCTCGCCGAATTCTCGGTTATAATTCAAGGTTTTGGAGGATTCTCATGCCGATTTACGAATATCGCTGTGACTCCTGCGGCTCCCAGAAAGAACATCTGCAAAAGATGAGCGACCCGCAGCTCACAACTTGCCCGCAATGCGGCAAGGAAACCTATAGCAAGCTGCTTTCCGCAGCCGGTTTCCATCTCAAGGGAAATGGCTGGTATGCCACCGACTTCAAGGGCGCCAAGTCAGCGCCCAAAGCGGACAGCGCCCCCCCTTGCCAAGGCGGTTCGGGAGAATGCACTCCGTGCGCGGCCAGCTGATCAAACGCTACTTCCTGACCGGACTTCTGATCTGGGTGCCCCTGGTCATTACCGGCTGGGTGCTGTCGTTCATTGTCAGCACGCTGGATCAGTCGTTACGCCTGCTACCAGAAGCCATTCATCCGCAAAGGCTGTTCGGATTCGCGATCCCGGGAGCCGGCGCCCTGCTGACCTTGGCCATGATCCTGCTGACTGGCCTGCTTGCCGCCAATTTCATTGGCCAAAAACTCGTCACCTGGTGGGAGATGCTGCTGGCGCGCATACCAGTCGTCAATTCCGTGTACAACAGCGTAAAGCAGGTTTCCGACACGCTTTTCTCGTCCAACGGCAACGCCTTCCGCAAGGCTCTGCTTGTCCAGTATCCGCGGGAAGGGAGCTGGACCATCGCCTTCCTGACCGGCAAGCCCGGTGGCGACGTCATCAATCACCTCGAGGGCGAGTATGTCAGCGTCTACGTGCCGACCACCCCCAACCCGACCTCAGGCTTTTTCCTGATGATGCCCAAGCGCGACGTCATCGAACTCGACATGACTGTCGACGAAGCGCTCAAATACATCATCTCAATGGGCGTCGTGGCCCCGCCACCGCACACCCGCGTCATCACCAACACCTAGAATCAACCGGAAAGCTTCATGCGTACCCATTATTGCGGACAACTCAACGCCGCCCTTGACGGGCAAATCGTCACCCTGTGCGGCTGGGCTCATCGTCGCCGCGACCACGGCGGTGTCATCTTTATCGATCTGCGCGACCGCGAAGGCTTGGCCCAGGTCGTCTGCGACCCGGATCGTGCTGAGACCTTCAAGATCGCCGAATCCGTCCGCAACGAGTTCTGCCTCAAGATCACTGGCAAAGTGCGCCCGCGCCCGGCCGGCACGACCAACGCCAACCTGGCCTCCGGCGAGATCGAAATCCTCTGCCACGAGATCGAGGTCCTGAACCCGGCCGTCACGCCGCCGTTCCAGCTCGACGAGGACAATCTCTCCGAGAACGTCCGCCTGCTGCACCGCGTGATCGACCTGCGCCGCCCACAGATGCAGAGCAACATGATGCTGCGCTACAAGACGGCACGCGCCTTCCGCCGTTTCCTCGACGACCACGGCTTCATCGATATCGAAACGCCGATGCTGACCAAGTCGACCCCGGAAGGCGCCCGCGACTATCTGGTTCCGTCGCGCGTCCATCCCGGTCAGTTCTTCGCCCTGCCACAATCGCCGCAGTTGTTCAAACAACTGCTGATGGTTGCCGGTTACGACCGCTATTACCAGATCGTCAAATGCTTCCGCGACGAGGATCTGCGCGCCGACCGCCAGCCCGAATTCACTCAGGTCGATATCGAAACCTCGTTCATGAGCGAGGACGACATCACCGGCCTGATCGAAAAATTGATCCGTTACGTCTTCAAGGACGCCATCGACGTCGATCTGCCGGCACCGTTCCCGCGCATGGCCTACGCCGAAGCAATGAACCGTTTCGGCTCCGACAAGCCCGACCTGCGCGTCACCCTTGAGCTCACCGAAGTCACCGATGCCGTCAAGGATGTCTCCTTCAAGGTCTTCGCCGGCATCGCCAATAGCGAAAACGGTCGCGTTGCCGCGATGCGCATCCCCGGCGGCGCCAGCCTGACTCGTGGCGAGATCGACGAATACACCAAGTTCGTCGGCATCTACGGCGCCAAGGGCTTGGCCTACATCAAGGTCAACGACGTCACCCAGTTGAACGAAACCGGCCTGCAAAGCCCGATCGTCAAGAACCTGCACGAAAATGCCCTCAAAATCATCGTCGACCGCACCCAAGCTCAATCAGGGGACCTGATCTTCTTTGGCGCCGACAAGGTCAAGGTGGTCAACGACGCCCTCGGCGCCCTGCGCACCAAGATCGGCCACGAAAAGGGTTTCGTCAACGGCAAGGCCTGGGAACCGCTGTGGGTCGTCGACTTCCCGATGTTCGAGTACGACGAGGACGACAAGCGGTGGACCGCCTGCCACCACCCGTTCACCAGCCCCAAGGACGAACACGTCGCTCTGCTCAAGACCGATCCGGGCAAGTGCCTGGCCAAGGCCTACGACTTGGCGCTGAACGGCTGGGAAATCGGCGGCGGCTCGGTGCGTATCCATCGTTCGGAAGTCCAGGAAACGGTATTCGATGCGCTCAACATCGGTGCGGAAGAACAGCAGGCCAAGTTCGGCTTTCTGCTCGACGCGCTGAAGTACGGCGCACCGCCGCACGGTGGCCTGGCTTTCGGTCTCGACCGCATCGTCACCATGATGACCGGCGCTGAGTCGATCCGTGACGTGATCGCCTTCCCCAAGACCCAGCGCGCCCAGTGCCTGCTCACCGATGCGCCCTCCGGCGTCGACGAGAAGCAACTGCGCGAACTGCACATCCGTCTGCGCCAGAAGGTGGAAACGCAGGTCGAAGTCACGAAGGACTAATGCGTCATGGCGGGCTGGCTTCGCCTCCTGATCGTCGCCTGGCTGGCGATCGGGTGTGCCCTCGGCTCAGCCCACGAGTCGGTTACGGTCGACTGGGTTTCAGCGGCCGAATTGCCCTACGAGGCACGTCAGACGCTGACGCTGATCAAGCAGGACGGCCCTTTTCCTTACTCGCGCGACGGCATCGTCTTCGGCAACTATGAGAAGTTGTTGCCGCTTCGCCAGCGCGGTTACTACCGAGAGTACACGGTAAAGACCCCGGGGCGTCGTGATCGCGGAGCACGGCGCATTATTGCCGGACGCAACGACGAGTATTATTACACCGACGATCATTACCGCTCCTTCAGACGCATTCGGGAATAGCCCATGGTTGATAAATCACTTACCTTCCCTGACCAGGGAGGTGTCTACCACCTTCCTGCAACGCGCCGTAGCGCAGTCGAGCTCGCCACAAAGAAGCTGCAGTATAGCCACCACCACCTGGATATCCACCAGGGAATGGACATCGGCACGGTGCTGGCGCGGATTGGCGAAGCGCTGCATTTCCCCGATTGGTATGGGGCAAATTTCGACGCGCTCTACGATTGCCTGACCGACCCCGAATGCCTGCCCGGCGAGGACCATATCCTGACTATCGATGGTTGCGAACACATTCTCTCCAGCGACCCTGTTGGCTACGCGACGCTGCTTGAAGTCTTTGCCGCTGCCATCGACGACCTGCGAAAAACCGGGGTTTCCTTATGGGTTCTGCTGGACAGACCCACTCCGGGAATCAGGACGCTAACCGGGAAATGACCGGTTTCAAGCAACCCGTCTCGGTTCTCGTCGTCATCTACACCTCCGCGCTCGATGTGCTGCTGCTTGAACGCGCCGCCCACCCGGGCTTCTGGCAGTCGGTCACCGGTAGCCGCGAGCATGATGAAGCGTTGCCCACCACCGCGAGCCGCGAAGTCTCCGAAGAAACCGGCATTGACACCTTTCTTCACCAGCCGACCGATTGGCATCTGACCAACACCTTCGACATCTTTGCCGAATGGCGGCACCGTTACGCCCCGGGCATCACACAAAACGTCGAACACGTATTCGGGCTGCAACTGCCCGCCAGATGCGAAGTCACCATAGCCCCCGGCGAACATCGCGACTGGTGCTGGATACCCTGGCAATCCGCCGCCGAGCGCTGCTTCTCGTGGAGCAACCGGGATGCGATCCTCATGCTGCCGCAACGACTGCAACCAGGGGCTTGAAACACCGG
>Ga0209202_1000947_pt1 | contig 19554 bp, 20 predicted proteins | sample AD_UKC032_MetaG_FD_184416 | JGI IMG/M metagenome (GOLD analysis project Ga0209202, IMG submission 184416) | Active sludge microbial communities of municipal wastewater-treating anaerobic digesters from USA - AD_UKC032_MetaG (SPAdes) (version 2) | ecosystem: Engineered > Bioreactor > Anaerobic >... | reverse complement strand
GGCGAAGCCAGCCGCTACGCCGTTTTAAGGGCATGCGGCTCGCAGGCAAAGCCTGCGAGCCGCATAAAAAATTAAAATAAAATTTCAATCTATTTCAGCGTTTCGACTAATTAGCAATTCGAGTTAAATAATAAATAAAAGTTGAATAGTAAAGAAAGACTGACAAAGTTTTTGCCGGCGTAGCCGGCAAAATCCTTATCAAAAAATAATACCCTTTTGATTGATCTTTTTATATGGATTGCTGTTTTTTTATAAGATTTTGTCTTATTCCTGAAGCTAAATCTGTTCTGCCGCTTTTTTGATATATTGTTGCCATTGATTCAAGAAATTTTACTCCGTCAAAATTTTTCCGCGCATCTTCTGTTTGTTTCTGAGTTACCTTTGTAGAGCCCATCTGTCTGGTTTTACTTTGAGGTTTACTTTGCGTTGAGGTTGTTTTATTTATTTGCGGATTATAATTCAAATTTTTATTTGGAACTATATTTCTTTCCGGCGGCGTAAGCGGCGTTAATCTTTGAGGAGGAAGCTGGCTGTTTTGATATTCTTTCAATCCGTATTGAGAAATTGAAGAATAATTCGGTTTTCTAACGGCAGTTTCTTTATATGCTGTCATTCCAAGACTTCTTGTTAACAATTCTTTTCTGGTTTCTGCCGCTTTATAAATATCCAGCTCTCTTGATTTCATTTTTTGAGATGTAAGATCAATTTCGATATTTTTAGGTTTTCTAAACATTTTAATTGATGCCGCTATAATGATACCAAGCGTTAAAAACCTTAATACCCAGTCAAATATGCTTGTTTCAAATATTCTACCGGAGTTGGCTTCTGAAGACATAGAATTTTTAACAATATTGAAATTTTCTACGCTTTTTTCCTCGTAAGAAAGCGCGGGGCTAATAGATTTTACTTTGTCGATCGAGTTATTTTCTGATGTGTCAGAAAGGTCTATTACAATTTGTTCAGGTTCAATTTTTGAAGTTTCAGCTGTTTTTTTATCAGGACTTTGCAGGGAATCCATAGTTTTTATGCCTAGTGAGCTTTCTTCCGCCGTTATAGAAGCTTTTGGGCTTGAAGTTTCAACATTTTCCCGGCTAAAAGTTTTTGTAGAGTTCAAATTATTTGCGCTTACTGATTTTTCCTGCGCAATTGCGGGAGTTTCCCGCAAAAAGTCAATTGCTTCATCTCTTGTGTCAAGAATAATTTTACTTGAAGCAATATTAAGCCCCTGAATAAAAATTCTTATTTTATCTCCGGAAGAAGGCTGTACAATGACATGATCTACTTCCGCGGCGTTGCCATATACAGTATTTACAAACTGCGCGGGTTTTATATCCTCTAATTCAAGCGCAACTTTGTTTGACGCTGTAATATATTTTTTTATCGGTACATCTTTGTCTGTTTTTATTGTAATTCTATAATCCTGATTATTAACCATATCAATTTTTATGCTTTTTAAAACTGCGCCGTTATATGCGCTGGCGGACATTTGAATTAAAAAAGCCAGGATTGCGGCGATTGCAATGCTTTTTTGAATGTTTTTGACAAAAATTCTCATTTTATAAATTACTCCCCAATCTTATAATTATTTTTGATATTCGAATTTAATGTTGAATACTTATTATAGATTACCCTTGAAAAGGGTTTTGTATCATCAATCCTAAGGTTTAATAACAAAAAACTGATCTCAAGGTTTACTTGCTGTAAATCTTGAGATTTATACGCCTTATGCCAATTTAAGCGGACCTCTAAAAACAAAAGAATTTTATTGTTTATATCTACCCCCCTGCCCCCCTTCAAAGGGGGGAGAAATTCGCAGGTAGGGGCAGAGCCCCTACACTAAACCCCAAGCAAAGTTTATAAAAATTTTAAAAAATTGAGTTTTTAGAGGCGCCCTTAATACCAAGTTGCAATTAATAATACAAAATAGCCTAAATTGTCATTGCGAGCGAGCGCAGCGAGCGTGGCAATCTATCCGGCTAACAACAATAAGCATTTTGTCCAAAAGGGTTAGATTGCCGCGTCGGGGCAGAGCCCCTCCTCGCAATGACAACCAGAAAATTGCAGTTATAATTCGCTTGGTATAAGTTTTCCTTAATTTGTTAAAAAGCTAATATCTATAGCCCGAAGAATGTCTTGATTTTGGCAATTGGCTGCGATCCTTCGCTTTGCTCAGGATGACGGTTTTGCCTATTTAGCGACTCAGGTTAATTGGCTTTTTCGTTTACTCTAATATAACAATTTTTCCGCTTTAATCAGGAGAATTTCTATTTCCTCATTATTTGGCTTTGCGGGTTTTGTCATTTCAGTTGTTAGTTTTTTATTTAAAAATTTTGCTTTTTCAGCTTTTTCCTTGTCTTTGTAAGCTGGAATTATCGATAAAATTTGTTTTATAAAACCATTTCCTCTAATTTTATCCTTAATAGTCTTTATGCCGTTAAAAGAAATTTCTTCAATTTGATTCGCTGTATCCGCTATTTTATAGGCTATTCCAAGCTGTCTGTATTCTTTTCTGTAATCAGCAATTTCTTTTTTAAGTTTTTTTTCGGCGCTATAGAGTTTTTTACTGCTTGCAAATCCTGTAATATCAAGATTTTCATTAATTTTAATTTCATTATTAACTTTTTTAAGTTTTTTTTCTGTGTTTGCAAGTTGAATTTCAAGCCGGGCAGATTCGGAAGAAATATTTTTTGTGTTTAATATATTTGAATCCAAATCATTTAAGCCTGATAATTCTTCATAATTATCTTCATTTTGCTTTAATTGCTGATTTGCTTTTTTTCTGCCGAATGAAGCTTCTTCAACCTTTTTTTGAAAGATATATTTGCTGTATTTTTTTTGATTTATTGAAACTTTGCCGGATATATCCAATAAAATTACCTCATTTGAAGAAACGTATTAATATATTGACATTTAAGGAGTTTTCCTCATTACTCGCAAGAAATTTATTTAGTATAATAATATAAAGTTTTGTTTTTTTAAAAATCCTTTCATAAAAGTATTTTTAAAAATTGCCGCAAAATGCTGATATAGTTATTTTAAAAAGAAATTGGAAATAAAAATGTAATTTTTATAAAGCCTTATCAACGCTAATTGTAACTTGACATGATTTCATCTCTAATGATCTTCCCGTCAACGATTTCGATAATTCTATCGGCTTTTTGAGCCAGATTCCGCTCATGTGTAACGATAATAAACGTCATGTTCTCTTCTGAATTGATTTTCCTGAAAAGATTATAAATATCCGCGCTTGTTTGCTGGTCAAGAGCTCCTGTCGGTTCATCAGCAAAAACTACCGACGGATTATTCATAAGCGCTCTGGCAATTGCAACCCGCTGATTTTGCCCCCCTGAAAGCTGAGGCGGTTTACTGTAAAGTTTATCAGAAAGCCCTACAAGCATAAGTATTTCTTTTGCCCTGTCTTTCATTTTTGAATTTGTCTTTCTTGAGATATAATAAGGCATAAGAACGTTTTCCAAAGCGGTAAACTCGGGAAGAAGCAAATGCGCCTGAAAAATAAAGCCTATTTCTTTATTTCTAAACTCTGCTTTTTGTTTTTCATTCCATTTTGAGGTTTCCTGCCCTATATAATGCAGTTTGCCGGAAGTTGGAGTGTCAAGAAGTCCAAGAACATGCATCATTGTGCTTTTGCCTGATCCGCTTGGACCTACTATTGTTAAAAATTCACCTTTGCGTATAGTTAAATTAATGTCTTTCAGGGCATGCACCGGTTGAACTCCCTTATAAATTTTATTTATATTTTCCATTTTTATAAGAGTTTTTTCAGCCCCGCTATGCATTTATCGCCTCCACAGGATTAAGTTTTGCCGCCTGATAAGAAGGAATAACGCTTGCAAGAATACTGGTAACAGTTGAATAGAAAAAAGCAAGAACCGCATATTGCGGGCTGATTCTGAATACAGGGACTTCTGAGGTCAGGAAAGTTTCTCCTGCCTGCGCAATCAGGCTTGCATACCACATAAGAAGCAGTTTTGCGCAGATAATCCCTAAAACATAGGCTAAAAGACTTAAAAACAACGCTTGTATGATAAATATTGCCATTACAGAATGGTTTTTAGCTCCCATTGACTTTAAAATCCCTATTTCTTTTGCTTTTGAAGCTATCAGCATGATGAATACGCTTGTTATACTTGAAGCGGCAGAAAAAATAATAAGAAAATTAATGAAAACTATAATTAATTTGAACCTGTTTATCTGGTCAAGAATCTGCTTGTTATCCTCCATCCAGCTGTCCACGTTGAGTCCAGTTATTTCTCTCAATTCTGCGGCAACCTTATTTGCCTCATAAATATCTTTTATCTTTATTCCTATTCCGTTTACGTCATTTCCAAGATCAAAGACCTGCTGACCTGACTTTAAGCTTACATAAACCTGAAATTCGTCTTTTGAACGGAGTCCGGTCGAAATAATGCCTATAACCTTAAGGTTTCTGGAAATTCCCCGTGGTCCTGTTACTGTAACTCTGTCCCCAACCTCAGCGTTAAGCTTTTCAGCCAGCGTAACGCCAATTACTATGTCATTTATGCCTAAATTTTTTATTCCGCCTCTGATAATATCTTTTTCAATATCAACCACTTTTGTTTCCAGTTCGGGAATTATTCCTCTTACCTGCGCTCCTCGTTCTTCTGCGGCTTTAATTATAAACCCCTGTTCGCTCACAAAAGGAGCCATTGCTTCGATTTGCTCAACGTGTTTAACCTGATTCATTATTTGTTTATATGATTTTATATTTCTTTTTCTGGTCTGCACCTGATCCTTAAGGAGAAGGGTTCTGTCCGCAAAAAAAAGATCAAAAGAGGATTTATTTCTTTTAAAGGTATCAAGTTCTTTTGTTATAGTAATATTAGGCGCGCTGGAAACTGATTTATCAATTAAATCCCCAAAAAAAGATAAATTAATTGATGGAATCCATATTATAAGCGCAACTCCAATAGTTATTGCGATAGTAATTATTATTGACTGTCTTAAATTGGCTTTTAGGTATTTAAAAGCAATAAATAACTCATAAAATCTCATTTTTAAACGTCTTCTTTCCAGTGTTTTGTGGAAAAATTAACTTCTTTTATGTTAAAACCGTAGTTTTTGCCGAGATTATACAGTTTTTTAACTATCTCCGCTTTGTAAAAAGATAATTCCTGGGCAACAGTCGAGGAAGAAACTGCGACAATAGCAATTTCATAGCCTTTGCTCGCATAAATGGAATAAATTTTTGAAGTTTTTTCAAATCTTGGTCCGACAATTTTAGACCATAATTTAGCTATGGAATTTATTTTCAGCCCTTTTTCAAGACCAAGTTCTTCCATAAGAGTTTCTATTACAGAATTTATATTTTCAAAATAAGACGGTTTTTTCATAAAAAATAATACTTAAAATAAATTTAACAGAACTATACTATAGTTTATAATCATCATGCCTGTAATACAATTCTTTAAAAAAAAATTATTCCCGACTTGATACTTTATTTAAAGTCGGGATTAATTAAGGAGGGGGGTATAATTTATTCAAGTTATACTAAAATACATCTTTAAATTTTTTCGTCAAGTAAAAAAACAAATAAAGTTAATATTTGTAAACCTGAAATTATAGCTTTGATATGAAACCATGTTTTTAGAGCGCTCTTAAAAAAATAAACTTTCTGAAAAACAATGATTTTTTTTAACATGAGTTACAAATTTTGTATTATACTATAATAGAAACAGTTAGATTTTAAATTTTATTTACAAAGGATTTTATCGGAAATGAATAAAAAACCAGTAGATACAGTGGCTATAGAAGTTCTTATAACTACAGTCGATCATGAAATTAAAGGTTATGTTCACGTTTCAAAGTATACTAGCACTAACAGAGAGCTTACTGATCTTTTAAATGACCAGGATAAACGATTTTTAGCGGTAACAGACGCAGAAATAACTAAAAAAAATGGCGGACCTCCTAAAAAATATGATTTTTTAAAAGTTCATATTGATTTTATTTCAATGGTTCATCCTGTTTCCCAGGTTATTTTTCATGAATCTGCTAAAGTTCAGGAAGATATAACCAGATTTAGAGAATTAAGAAATAAATTAAACAAAACAAAGTTTTAAAAGTGTGAAACATCCCATGGAATGAATGCGTCATGTTGAGCGAAGCGAAACATCTCATGGCATTAATACAACAAGATTCTTCGGGCTAAAGCCCTCAGAATGACGAAAGTGCAAAGCCTCAGAATGACGAAAGTGCAAAGCCTCAGAATGACGAACTCGTTTCTATTGTTTTTCAAGTTTTTCTAATTTGTGAATAATAGTTTCAACTTCATGCTCGTTCGGGGAATTAAAAGGAAGATCAACCGTAATAGGAGCGTGATCTGAAAGAGGAAAACCTTGCGCATAATTTAATTCCAGCAAAGTTCTGCCGAAAAAAGGCGTAAATCTGCTTATTTTTTTGTTATTTTCATTAACTTCATAAGGTTTTACAAATATCCAGTCAAGCTTAAATTGCCCTAAAACCAAATCCCTGTTGAACATAAAGGTCGGAACAAATCCTTTAAGGCTTCTTTCGTTAGAATTTGCAAGCATTCCCCATTTATCATTTATAGATTTATATTTTTTTCCGCTAAAATCAAATTTTCCGCCGTCGCTGAAATCAGTGTCTTTTACAGCATTAAATAATTTTCTTTCTTTATTCGGAGAAACAATCGGAATATTTCTAACCGTAGGATTATTATGTGTTCTAACCACATTTGTAACTAAATTAGCGGATGTTATAACTAAAGATTGAGGGATTGCAATATAAATAAGCTGTTTTGCGATAAAATCAACGTCTTTTATTTTCTTTTTCACTTCCCTGATAATTGTGGTCGGACTGCCGTCTTTTGTGGTTGTGTTTAAATCTCCCGCAAGTATAATCGGATTTTCTATGGTTTTGATTTGTTCAAGCAAAATTTTCATCTGTTCATATCTGTATTGAGGTATTGCCCTGTTCTCAAGATGAATTGATATAACGGTTAAAGGTTTTTCTGCTCCGGGAATTTCAACATCAGCAATTAAAGCCATTCTGCTTCCTCGCCGGATTTCCCTTAAGACGCTTTCTTCAAAGATTAATTCCGCCGCTTTTCTTCTTGCAACTTCAATTCCGGCAATTTTGTTTTTTTCATTGTCAAACCAGCCGTAAACATCAGGAAGCCGTACAATTCTGACGTTTTTTAACGGATATCTGCTTATAATCGCATTGCCATGAAGCCCTTTGTATTTTGATTTATCAACTATGTAATCTTTATCAGGGAATAATATGTTCTCTTCTGACCATTCATAATCCTCAAGTCCAAGATGGGTTGGATCTACCTCAACGAACTCAACGCCGAACGCATAATTATATCCAAGCATTTCGGCAAATTCCTCTGCGACATTTTTATAATTTGTCCGAGGCATACCTATATCAACTTCATTAAGTAAAAATATATCGGTTTCTTTAAGTATTTCAATTTGTTTTTGTACTTCTTTTATGTATTTTTTGTCTAATTTATCTTTTCTATTCCTTGCTTTTATTAAAAACTGCTCAGGGTCATTGAAAACCATCTCAATTTCATTTAAATTCAATCCTCTTGCGATATTCCAGCTTGCAACCCTTATAAATTCTCCTAAAACAGGGTTTTCTTTTAATTTATCGCTCTTAGGAGCAATCGTATTATCAATTACAGGATTATATAAAATTATATTCAGCTTGTTAGCAAGCTCTTCATCAAGTTCCTTTGTTTTAGAAAGTTTTATTAATTCATCAAAAGTAAGAAAAAGTTTAAAATCATTTTTTTCAATTAATAAAGATTCTTCCGGTTTTGTAGAAGCAAAAACCGAAATATTAACGAATATTAAAATAATTATTAAAATTTGAATTAAAATTTTTTTCATTTTGATTATTAAATACAATTGTTTTATACTAAACGATAAAACTAATTAATATGAATTACTTGCGAAATAATTGGGGAAACTCGTTAAATATAAACATATTAATGAATTTTATTATAATATAATACAAAAAGGCACTAAAAAGACATGGCAAATTTTATTTCTATATTTAGAGTGGTTCTCTGTTTTATAGCGGCAGGAATTCTTTTTATAAAAGACGATGCGGTTTATTTATCAGCGTTTATTCTTACTATACTTGTAATCTGGATGGACGGACTTGACGGTTACGTTGCCAGAAAATTTAATGAAACTTCAAAATTTGGGGCAATGCTTGATATTTTAAGCGATAGAATTGTGGAAAATGTTTATTGGGTAACTTTTGCTGTAATCGGGTGGTTGCCTTTATGGATACCGCTTGCAGTTTTAACAAGAGGGCTTGTTACCGACGGATTAAGAAGCATGGCTCTTGAACAGGGTTATACAGCTTTTGGAACAACAACAATGATGCAAAGTAAAATCGGAAAATTCATTGTAGCTTCCAATTTTAGCAGATTTTCTTATGCTGTCTTTAAGGCAATAGCTTTTGCGCTGTTAATTCTCTCTCAAATGCCTTCAGATTATGCTTTAAAACCTTTAATTTCAACTATAGCCTACGCAAGTGTATATATTTCAGTATTTTTCTGTATCGCTCGAGGAATTCCGGTGATTATAGAAAGTAAAAGGTTTTTTGTTAAAAATTAATGAATAAAGAAAATTTCAGAATAGTTTTATACGAACCGAACATTCCGCAGAATACCGGAAATATTATCAGATTATGCTCATGTACAGGCTGTTCCCTTTATCTGGTCGGGAAATTGGGATTTCATCTTACTGATAAATACTTAAAAAGAGCCGGCATGGATTATCTTGAAGGCGTAGAAGTTATAAAAATTGCTTCTATTAAGGAACTTGAAGAAAAATTCCCTGAAAACAGTTTTTATTATTTCACTACAAAGGTTTCAAGAAAATATACAGAAGCTAATTTCAAGCAGGGAGATTTTTTGGTTTTTGGAAGTGAAACCAAGGGGCTTCCGGAAGAATTAATTTTTTCAAATCCTGAAAAAAGTTTGACTATTCCAATGCTTCAAGAAAAAAGAAGTCTTAACCTGGCGAATTCTGTAGCGATTGCGCTGTATGAGGCTTTAAGACAGTCTGATTTCTTGATGCTATAGACTTTACATGTTTCATATTAATAAATGTAAAAATTAATAACTACTAATGTTAACATTTTTTTTTATTCACATTGTAAATATTAGAGAATTAGAGAGTTATAAAAAAATGTTATCTGAAAGTGAGGTCAAAATGATAGTTCGAAACAATTTTAACAATTATGCAATGACACCTGCTTTTGCGGGAAAAGTAACAGTAACAGAAGATGTACAAAAGATTCTTAGACCAAGAATTACAAAGGCATTAAAAAACGCAATTGAAAAAAGAACTGATGATCATTTAGCAACGACTATTTCAATGGGAATAGAAGAAAAAACCATTAGTAATCCAAAAGCGGTTTTTCGTGAACATCAAAACATAACAATAAAGGAAAAGCATCTTCAAATTACAGATGATTTAGGAGCAAAACAAACAATCCCCGCAAATCCATCAATAAGTTCAGGATCAACAGGGTATATTGAATTTAATAAAGAACAACTTTCAGGGCTTGCGGTAAAGTATTTGCTGGAAGCAAGAAAAAATGAGGCAAACAAATTTTTATTAATGACAAATAGCAATGAAGAAATATTAAAACTTCAAGAACAAATAAAAACTGAATTAAGTAAAAAATAGCGCTTTGTTATACCAATTTAAATAAGTAAGGGCATTACGGGGTTTTCGGCGAAGCCGAAAACCCCGTAAAAATTTCTTAACGTTGCGAAAATTATCCGGCGTTAATTGAGTTTAACAGATTTACCATTTCAATTGCGGTTTTTGCCGCATCGGCTCCTTTATTTCCTGACTTTGTACCGGCTCTTTCAATTGCCTGTTCAATATTATCAGTTGTTAAAACGCCGAATATAACAGGTACAGAAGTTTCTAGCCCTACCTGCGCTACTCCTTTTGCGATTTCTGAAGCAACATAATCAAAATGAGGAGTACTGCCTCTTATTACGGCTCCAAGAGCAATAACAGCATCGTATTTCCCTGATGCGGCAAATTTTTTAGCCGCCAGCGGAATTTCAAACGATCCCGGAACCCATGCCATTTCTATATTTTCTTCATCTACTCCATGTCTTTTAAGCGCGTCAATACATCCGCTCAAAAGCTTTGAGCCGATAAACTCGTTAAAACGGGCTATAACTATCGCAAATTTGCCTTTTTCCGCCGTTAAATTGCCTTCATAGACTTTTACCATATTTATTCTCCATATTTATTCTTCAAATTTTTTATCTAAAATATGTTCCATTTTATCACGCTTGGTACACATATATCTTTCGTTATGTTTATTTACGCAAACAGGAAGAGCGACTCTATCGCTAATTTCCAGACCGTATCCTTCCAGTCCGACAATTTTTTTAGGATTATTTGTAATTAACCTGAATTTTTTAATCCCAAGATCAAGAAGTATCTGCGCTCCAACTCCATAATCCCTTAAATCAGGTTCAAAACCAAGAGATACATTTGCTTCCACTGTATCCTGCCCCTGTTCCTGAAGAACATAGGCTTTCAGTTTGTTTATAAGTCCTATTCCTCTGCCTTCATGGGCTTTTATATAAACCAGAACGCCTTTGCCTTCTTTTTCTATAAGCTCAAGGGAATTTCCAAGCTGATCTCCGCAGTCGCAGCGCATGCTATGGAAAATATCTCCGGTTAAACACTCGCTATGCATTCTCACTAACGGCTTACAGGTCTTAAACTCTTCAGGATTGCCTTTTACAAGCGCCACATGTTCTGTGTTGTCGAGTGTATTAATGTATCCGTATATGTTAAAATCTCCAAACACCGTTGGAAGATGCGCTTTTATAACTCTTTTTACAAATTTTTCTCTTTTTAATCGGTATTTTATAAGCTGCGCAACGGTAATAAACTTGAGGTTATGCTTTTTTGCGAATTTAATCAGTTCATCACGTCGCGCCATTGTGCCGTCTTCATTTAAAATTTCGCAAATAACGCCGGCATGCTGTAATCCCGCAAGTCTTGCAAGGTCAACGCTGGCTTCTGTCTGCCCGACTCTTTTTAAAACGCCGCCTTTTTTAGCTTCCAGCGGAAATATATGACCCGGTCTTTTTAAATCATCAGGTCTTGTATTAGGATCAACAAGAACTTTTATTGTCATTGCTCTGTCATAAGCTGATATGCCTGTAGTTACGCCAAACGCAGAACCTGCGTCAACGCTTACAGTAAAAGCCGTGCCGTGGGATTCGGTATTTTCGCTTACCATCTGGCTTAAATTAAGTTTTTTAGTTCTTTCAGAAGTTAAGGGTACGCAGATTAACCCTCTGCCTTCCTTTACCATGAAATTTATTATTTCGGGAGTAACTTTTTCAGCGGCGCAAACAAGGTCGCCTTCGTTTTCCCTGCTTTCATCATCGGCGACAATAACGACTTTCCCGTCTTTAATGTCCTGAATCGCCTCTTCCACAGAGCTGAATTCAAATTTATCCTCTATAGCATTTTTAATTTCATTCCGTTTTTTGTTCATAATTTTTCTCTTTTTTAAGTTAATATTTTTTTATGCTCTTCTAACTTAAATTATATATTAATAATATTTTTTTATCCTAATTAAAACTGTTGCAGGGTAATTTTAAAATGCGCCTAAGGAAAGAATAAAAAGTTTTTAAGTAAAATTTTTAAAGATATAGACCGATAATATTTTTTATGTAAAAAGCGAAGAAAAGACAAAAAGGGCTCATTTGAATACGAGGGGGTTCGGGGGCTTGCCCCTGACAGTCTTGTCCCCTTGGGGTTCAGTTTTTCTTTTCTTTTGCTTCGTTTTCTTTTCTTTTTGCGTTCAAAAAGAAAAGAAAATGAAGAAACGGTAAGTATTCTATTGCATGCTGGAAAGACCTTGAAACAAGTTCAGGGTGACACTTTTAATTGTGTTAAATTGTGTTAAGCAGTTAATTTAAAAATTACATAAAAAATATTATCGGTCATATTTTGTATTTGAAAAATTTTAATCGGAAAAATAAACTCTTTTAAATTTCTTTAAAAAGAAAAAAGGCGACACCCAGATTCGAACTGGGGGTAAGAGTTTTGCAGACTCCTGCCTTACCACTTGGCCATGTCGCCATAATTACTTATAAAAGTATAAATAATCACATTTTTTAGTCAATATAATAAACCTATCATAAATTAAATAGATATACTATACCAATGTAAAAAAATTCGTTATGCCAATCATAGAAAGGTAACCGATAAATAAAAAAGATGATTTTTGCTACTCCTTAAAATTAACTTAACTGAGCATTAGTTTTTTGACAAATTAAAACGTTTGTTTTCTTGGAATAAAAAAACTTTTATAGTAAGCTTTTTTATTATTATAAATAAATTTAAAATTTAACCAGGAGGCATAAATGAAATTAATTCTTAAAAAAGACGTTCAGTCGTTGGGTGAATCAGGCGAGGTCGTTGAAGTTAAAGACGGTTTTGCAAGAAATTATCTTTTACCGCAAGGTTTCGCTGAAGTTGCAACAGCAGGCTCTTTAAAAAACAGAGAAAAAAATCTTGAAAGAATTAAACAACAAACTGAAAAATTATATCAGGAAGCTTTACAAAAAGCGGAAGTTATAAAAAAACTTGAAAAACTTGAAATTTCAGTTAAAGCTGGCGAAAACGGCAAATTGTTCGGCGCTGTTACAACAAAAAAACTTGCTGATTTAGTTCAGGAAAAAGCCGGCGTTGAAATTGACAAAAGAAGCATTACTTTGAACAATCCGATAAATATGCTCGGAGAATACAAAATGCTTATAAAAATCACTTCCAAAGTGTCAGTGAACCTTCCTGTTATAGCTGTTGCGTCTGAAATTATTAAAGAAGCAAGAGCAATAGAAGAAGAAGTTGTTGAAACTTATCAGGGTGAATAATTATAAAAGAAACAATTAACCTCGAATTTTCAGATAAAAATAAAATTCCTGAAAATCTGGAAAAACTCTTATATAAAGTAAATAAACCCTCAAGATACATGGGCGGAGAGCCTGGAAGCGTCAATAAAAACTGGGATTCAGCGCAAACAAGGATAGCTTTTGCTTTTCCGGATTTGTATGAAATAGGAATTTCCAATCTTGGGCTAAGGATTTTATACGACCGAATAAATCGTTATACCGGTCAAAATTTCCTTGCAGACAGAGTTTATGCTCCTGAAACAGATTTTAGGGATCAACTTAAAGAACACGGCATGCCTTTATATGGCGTCGAAAGCTTTAAACCCCTGAAAGAGTTTGATTTAATCGCTTTTTCCCTTCAGTACGAGCTTAGTTATCCTACCATACTTTCTATGTTGGAGATGGCTTTTATTCCGTATAAAAGCTCTGAAAGGACTGATGATGACCCTTTTGTTATTGCGGGAGGACCGGGAAGTTATAATCCCGAGCCTGTATCGGAATTCATCGACGCATTTATAATAGGCGACGGCGAAACCGTCATTATTGAAATTCTTGAAACCATTAACGAATCCAAAAAATCAGGGTTTTCAAGAGAGGAAATTCTAAAAAAATTATCTGCCCTAAAAGGTGTTTATGTCCCGTTTTTCTATTCTTCTGACAAGCCTTTTTCCAAGCCTGTTCCTAAAATTAAAGAAATTCCCCAAAAAATTGATAAACGAATAAACGATATTGATAATATTGATTATCCTGTGGATTTTCCTGTCCCGTTAAGCTCTGCTGCGCATGACAGGGCTGTAATCGAGATAAGAAGAGGTTGCGGGAGAATGTGCAGGTTCTGCCAGCCTTGTTTTGTAAATTTTCCCGTAAGAGAAAAATCGCCTGAAAATATAATTCATCTGGTGGACGAATCAATCAAAAATACAGGGTATGAGGAGTATTCACTGCTTTCCTTATCCTCAAACGATTATGGCTGTATAGAAAACCTTGTAAGAACATTAAACGAAAAGCATGCCCCAAACGGAACTTCAATATCACTTCCAAGCCAAAGAGCGGATAAATTCAACCTTGAACTTGCCGAGTTAGTTCAGACAGTAAGAAAAAGTACAATAACAATTGCTCCGGAAGCTGGCACTCAACGTCTTAGAAATGTTATAAACAAAAACCTCTCTGAGCAACAGATTATTGATGCCGCAATGTCTGTTTATAAAGCAGGCTGGCAAAATATAAAATTATATTTCATAATAGGGCTTCCCACAGAAACTTTTGAGGATTTAGACGGTATTTTTGAGCTTTTAAAAACAATCGGGACAGAGGCGAGAAAAGTAAAATCAGAGCTGAATTTAAGCAAAAATCTTTCCGTAACCTGCACAGTTTCTATTTTTGTGCCGAAACCGTTTACCCCATTCCAATGGACGGGGCAGGAAAACCATAATAGTTTATACGAAAAAATAAGGTATTTAAAAGATAAAGCCAGATTTTTAAAGGGCGTTAAGCTTAATTTTCATGATATCTTTTTAAGTCGTCTGGAAGCGGTGTTTTCTCGCGGGGATAGAAGGCTTAATGCGTTAATAGAGGAAGTTCACAAAAAAGGTTCGTATCTTGACGCATGGAGAGAGCATTTTAATAAAAAATTATGGATTGAAGCGGCTCAAGAGTTGAATATTGACCTTGAAGAATACGCAGAAAAACAGTTTAATCACAATGACGAGCTTCCGTGGGATATAATAAACACAGGAGTAAACAAAAATTGGCTTATACAAGATTTTAACAAAGCTATAGAAGAAAAAACCGCTGTTCCGTGCGAGGAAAAATGCTCAAATTGTGGGGTTTGTTCTGAATTTAACACAAAGCCTTCTATAAAATCAGGTAATTCATTGAGTTGATACCAACTTGCAATTATAACTGCAATCTTCAAGCTGTCATTGCGAGGAGGGGCTTTGCCCCGACGCGGCAATCTTTCCCTTTTGGATGAAATATTTATTGTTGTTAGCCGGATAGATTGCCACGCTCGCTGCGCTCGCTCGCAATGACAATTTAGGCTGTTTTGTACTTGGTATGAGCTGGGGAATTGCGGTCATTTTGCCTTCGGCAAAATGACCGCAAATTAAGGATTTATAAATTTGGAATATTATAAGTGTGAATAATATTCTCACATATTGAATTTTATTGTTACATGTCTTATAATATTACATAAATGAAATTTATTTTTATTTGAGTATAAAAAGGGAAAAAAATGGCTGAAAGTATTAATGTTAGACTTCCGGAAAAATTAAAAGATTTTATAAACCGACAAATCGGCTTGGATGGTTTATATGAATCCGCAAGTGAATATATCAGAGATTTAATCCGCAAAGATTATGAAATACAGGAAAAAAATAATTGGGATTATCTTTATGAAGAATTAAAAGATGGAATAAATGCGAACGAAAATCAGTTTATAGAATTTAATCCTGATGAAATTATTGCTCAGGCTAAAAAAGAAAATTATTAAAATGGAATATAAAATTTATAAAACTGTTCATAAACAAATTATAAAAATATGGCAATACACAAAAAAAGAATGGGGAGAAGAACAAGCAAATAATTATGTATGGGGCTTTATGAATCTATTAAAAAAATTTCCTTAACCCCTGAATTATGGAAAAAAATTGAGCATGAGAAAATAAAAAATGTTTTTTATCATAAATATAAAAAACATTATATTTTTTTTAAAAGTATTTCGTGTAAATCTATTGGCATAATAAGTATTTTGCATGAGAGAATGAATATACCGGAAAAATTAAAAGAAGATTAAAAAATTATGGAAAAACAAATAACCTATTCTGAAAATGGCTGTAAATACAGGCTGAAAATATCAAAAACAGGCTGTCTTAAGTTTATTTCACATCTGGATTGGCAAAAATTAATATATTATTCAATAAAAAAAGCGGGGCTGAAACTTAACTATTCCCAAGGGTTTAACCCTGCGCCGAAAATTTCTATAGGCGTCGCTTTGCCGTTGTTTATTGAAGGAAAAAATGAATATGTTGATATTGAATTTCAGGAAGAAATTGACGAAAATATTATTAAAGATAAATTAAATAATATTCTTCCCGAAAATTCACAAATATCTAATATTGTTAAAATTCCTAAAAATAAGGATTGTTTGGAAAAAACTGTTTGTTGGGCAGTATATAAGGCATTCGCCGATCAGGAATTAATTAATAAAAAAATTAACATTGAAAGTCTTGCCAAAGAGCTATTATTAAAGGAAAATATAATTATTGAAAAATCTTCTAAAAAAGGTTTGAAAAAAATAGATATAAAGCCTGGCATTTATTCTCTTCAGTTTGATTCAGAAAATAATATCCTTGAGTTTATACTCAAAGCCGGAATAGGCAATATACAGGAAAATAACATATCTGATGAAAATAACGGGCTTTTATTAAATGAAAAAGTTTCAATTAGTTCGGTAAGAGCTGATGAATTTGTAAAAATACTAACTCCTGAAATAAATTGGAGAATAACAAGAGAGAAATTATTGGACTGTAATTTTAATGAATTGATGAATTAGAACAATGTCTGGTGTTTCATAGATAAAGCGGTTTTTATATTAAATTTATAGAAAAATGAGTTTTAGTTTGATTAAAAAAATTAGTTTATTAAAAAAAACTGCAATAAGCAGGGTTTATTTTGATGACAATACAAGTTTTATAAGGTATACAAAGTTTTAAAGGAAAAATTAAGTTTATGAGCAAATCAATTATTATTTCAGAACGGGACAACATTGCGGCGGTTGTTAAAGACGGTAAAGTTATAGAATTTTTTATTCACAGAGGAGAAATTTTATTAGGAGATATATTTCTTGCTAAGGTAGAAAATGTATTGCCAAGTATAGACGCGGCTTTTGTGAACGTTGGAAGCGACAAAATGGGTTTTCTTCACGCTTCTGACATAATCGGCAAAGGCGCTTTAAATGAAATTGTTAAACCTAAACAGAATCTTATTGTTCAGGTTGTTAAAGAGCCTACAGGACATAAAGGACCAAGAGTTACAACGTCAATAACAATTCCCGGCAGGTTTCTTGTGCTTATGCCACAGGAAAAAGGCGTGAACGTAAGTAAAAAAATCTCTTCCGCAAAAGAAAGAGCAAGACTTAAATCAATCGTGAGCGTTATGAAAACTCCCGGAATCGGCATAATTATAAGAACAGAAGCTGAAAATCAATCGGAAGCAGAAATTCAGGAGGATTTGGAGCTTTTATTGGAAAGCTGGCATAACGTTGTTACTGCCGCTGATACTGTTAATCCGCCTTCTTTGCTCCATCGGGATCAGGATTTGCTTTATAAAGTAATCAGGGAAGCATGCACTGAAGATGTAAGCGAAATCGTTGTTGACACATCTTTTGCGTATTATAGAGCGCAACAGCTTTTACAGAGCTGGAACATTTCCCATCCGGTCAATTTATCTTTGCATAAAGGGAAAGACTCTATTTTAATAGCGCATAATATTGATAAAGAAATAAGAAACGCTCTTCAAACAAAAATAAACCTGCCCTGCGGCGGATATTTATATATTCAGACAACAGAAGCTTTAAGCGTAATTGACGTTAACAGCGGAAAGTTTGTCAGTTCGGCTACACAGGCAGAAACTATCAGAAAAACCAATCTTGAAGCTGTAGACGAAATCGCCAGACAGCTTAAATTAAGAAATATAGGCGGCATGATTATTGTTGATTTTATCGATATGGATAACAGAGTTGATCAGATAATGGTTCTTGAACAGTTTGAGCTAGCTCTTGAACCGGATAAATCAAACCCTCAGATCGGTCAGCTTTCTGATCTTGGACTTGTGGAGCTTACAAGACACAGGCAGGGACAGAGTCTTGCCGAGATATTCTCTAAAAAATGTTCGGCATGCTCAGGTACAGGAATGTTGCTTGAAGAATTCAATTTTGTGGTTCCTCCACAGGAAGCTGAAATGGCGGTAAAACAACAGAAAACAAAACATTTCAGACAGGGCGCAATGCCGATGAAACAATCCGGACAGGATTTTACAAAACAATTCCAAAATAATCCCCCAAATAAACCGAACGCCTTTTTGCCTAAAAGAATTGAAGCAAGCCCGTCCATAAATGCGGCAAATGCTCATAAAATCATAAAGAATAGACCTGAAGAGCTTAAACCTCAGGAAATAAACAATGATTCAATAAAACAGCATTTGCAACAAAATAAATATTTGCCGAATATTTCTCAGGTTGTAAAATTTTCTTCGGTTCCTTCAGGCGCAGCGAAAAACAATATGGGAGAAGATTATCAGCCGGATGTATTCACATTGCTGGACGAAATTGAAACAACGGACACTCAGGCGAAACAACCGCCTCAGCAGGAGCAATTGCTGATAGAATTGCCGGCGCAAGAGATAAGACAAAAAGAAATGCCTAAAACTTATCATCACCATCCTCATAAAGGACCAAGGCAGGATTTTAGGACTCAAAGACCGCAACAGGCAATACAAAAACAAGAACCTCAACTTGCGCAACCGCAACAGGAATTGCAAAAAGAGGAAATTCGGAATGTAGAACCTCAACAGGAATTGCAAAAAGAGCAGCTTCAACTTGCTCAACCTCAACAGGTTGAACAACAGCAAGCTCAACAAAAAGAGGAAATTCAGTCTGTAGAACCTCAGCAGGAAGAACAGAAACAGGAACCTCAACTTGAACAACAAACAGAAGAGCAACAAGCAGAAACTAAACCCGTAAAAGCCTCTTCTACTCCTGTAAAAAGAACTTCTTACGGACCAAGAAAAAGTACAAGAACAAGTAGAACTACAAAAAGATAAAACGGCAGGTCTGTAGAATGTTTAATTACAGATTGATATTTAAAATAATTATAACAACATTGTTGATGGTATTTATACAAACGAGTTGTTGTTGTGTTGGATATGCTTCAGATGGAGGCGATTATATGCCGCCTCCATCTGTTTCGCAGGATCAACCCTTGCCTAAAATAACTGTAGAAAAGCCCAACGCTGTGGCGCAAGCTCCAGAAAAGGTTGTTAGTCCTGTCGTTCAGGAAACGCCTGAAGTAAAACCCGAAAAAAAAGAAGGTTTTATTCCTACTGTTTTAAAGATGTTTGCGGCTCTCGGCAAAATAGTTCTATTGATTTTATTGGGGTTTGGCGGTGTTCTTTTATATAAATATTTAAAAGAACAAAAGTTATTTGGATTGCCCGGAAAACAAGAAAAAACGGGAGAACCGTCTAATGTAAGTCAGGCTGTAGCTTCTTATGTCAAACATAAACTTAAAAAAACGACTTAACGCGCATTGCTAATTAGTCGAACTCGTCATCCTGAGCGAAGCGAAGGATCGCATGGAAAGAATGCGTCATGTTGAGCGAAGCGAAACATCTCATGGCTTATATACAACAAGATTCTTCGGGCTAAAGCCCTCAGAATGACGCTTAAAAAAATTAATTGCGCTAGTGCTCTGACCGAATGATTGCATAGAACAAAATTACGTTTTTAACGTCTTGAAGAAAAAGACGTGAGGTAAGGACATGAAAAAAAGCGTATTAAAATATGAAGTTTGCCTAAATAATGA
>Ga0209202_1000944_pt1 | contig 19601 bp, 16 predicted proteins | sample AD_UKC032_MetaG_FD_184416 | JGI IMG/M metagenome (GOLD analysis project Ga0209202, IMG submission 184416) | Active sludge microbial communities of municipal wastewater-treating anaerobic digesters from USA - AD_UKC032_MetaG (SPAdes) (version 2) | ecosystem: Engineered > Bioreactor > Anaerobic >... | reverse complement strand
GACCTCCTCCGCCCAGTCCAGGACCATCGGCGCCGAGCTCAAGGGCATCACCGCCACGATCGGCGAGGTCGTGGGAGCCTCGAAGAGCTCGGGCGAGGCCTTCGGGATCGTGGCCGGCCACATCGAGGAGACCTCGGGCCTCGTCCGCGAGATCGAGCGGGCCATGGCCGAGCAGCGGGAGGGCTCGCGGCAGATCCTCGAGGCCCTCCGCGACATGAACGGCGTGACCTCCGAGGTCCGCTCGGGGGCGAAGGAGATGACGGCGGGGAACAGCCAGGTCCTCGAGTCCATGAAGCGCCTCGCGGAGCTCGCCATGACCATCTCGGGGAGCATGGACGAGATGGCGGCCGGCGCCCAGCAGATCAACACGGCGGCCCAGGCCGTATCCGAGATCGCCACCGACACGCGGGACAACATCGAGAAGATGGACGCGGCGATCGGCAGGTTCAAGGTCTAGGGCCGGCCCGGGCCAGGGAGGCGCCGAGGATGGAATTCCGGCCGCGTCGGGGACGGGACTTCCTGCGCTGGCTCTTCGGCAGGGGAGGCCTGAAGCGGACGATCCTCGTCCCCTTCGCCTCGCTGATCCTCCTCGGGCTCGGCCTGGGCTGGCTCTCGTACTACGTCGGCTCGCGGCAGGCGGTGCTCCGCGCCGTCGACCTCCTCGCCCTCGAGGCGGCCTCGCGGGTGGGCGACCGCCTGCGGGCCTACCTGGGGGGCGCCGCCGACCTCGCCGCGGCGAACGCCGCCATGATCGCCGGCCTCGATGACCAGGCCGGCGCCCTCCCGCGGCTCTGCCGCTCCTTCCGGCTCCAGCTCCTCGGCCGCTCCGACGTCGACTTGGTCTGCGTCGGCTTCGCGGACGGGGAGTACGCCGAGGCCCAGCGCCTCCCCGAGGGCCGGGTTCGGATCGGGAGGGCGGGCCGGGCCACCGGGGGAGCGCTCCTCCTCGAGTCGAGCGACGCCGAGGGCCGGCCGGCCGGCCTCGAGCTTCGCCGGCCCGGCTACGACCCGCGCGAGCGGCCCTGGTACAAGGCCGCGGCGGCGGCGGGCCGGCCCACCTGGTCGGCGCCCTATCCCATCGTCTCCTCGGGGGAGTACGCCATGGCCGCCGCCTCGCCGATCTACGAGGAGGGCCGCCTCGCGGCCGTCGCGACGGCCGACCTGCGGCTCGGGGCCGTCTCGGACTTCCTGGCGGAGGCCGCTCGCGAGCGGGGCGGCCTGGCCTTCGCGGTCGACGGGACGGGAACGCTCATCGCATCCTCGGAAGCGGGAAGCGGGGCCTCGGGCGCCGAGCTCATCTCCGCCTCCTGGCCGAGCGCCGGGCGCCCCCTCCGGGCCCGGATCGACGGCGTCGCCTATCGCGCCGTCTCCCTGCCCGTCCCCGTCGGGGAGGGCCTCGGCTGGAGCGTGGTCGTCGCCCTGCCCGAGGCATCCTTCCTCGCCCCCATGGCGCGCAACGACCTCCGCACGGGCCTCCTCCTGGTGGCCTCCCTCGCCGGCGCCCTGGCGCTAGCCTTCCTCTCGGCCCACCGGATCGCCGAGCCCCTGATCTCCCTGGGCCAGGCGGTGGCGCGGATCGAGCCCGCCCTCCTCGGGGCCCCGGGCGCCGCCGGGGAGGCCGAGGCGGCCTCCCGCGAGCTGCGCCTCCTGTCTGCCAGCCGCGAGGACGAGATCGGCCGCCTCGCCGCGGCCTTCGACGGCCTCAGCCAGCGCCTCGTGGGCAGCTTCGCCTCGCTCCGCTCCTCCCTCGCCGAGAAGGAGATCCTCCTCAAGGAAGTCCATCACCGGGTCAAGAACAACCTCCAGATCGTCTCGAGCCTCCTTTCCCTCCACGCCGAATGCTGCCTCGAGGGGCCCGAGCGGGAGGGCCTCATCCAGCTCCAGGACCGGGTCCAGGCCATGGCCTTCGTCCACGAGGACATGTACGGCTCGGGCCACTTCGACTCGGTGCGCATGGACGCCTACTTCCAGCGGATCTGCGAATCCCTCTCCGCCTCCCGGCGCATCTCCTGCCCCATCTCCCTCCGGGTCGAGCCGAGCGAGCTCGCCTTGTCCCTCGAGAAGGCCCTGCCCTGCGGCCTCATCGTCAGCGAGCTCGTGACCAACGCCCTGAAGCACGCCTTCACGGGCAGGGCCTGCGGCGAGGTCCTCGTCAGCCTGGCCCTCGAGGAGGGGAAGGTCCGCGTCGTGGTGAGCGACGACGGGATCGGCCTCTCGGCCGCGAAGGCCGCCGCGCCGGCGGGCCCCCCGGAACGCAAGGCGGGCGCAGGCGGCGGTATCGGGGCCTCCCTCGTCGAGGGCCTGAGCTCCCAGCTCAAGGGCCGGCTCGAGACCGAGACGAGCGCCGCGGGGACCAAAGTCTGTCTCGTGTTTCCCGCGGGATGAGGGGTTGCTCAGCGTATGATTCCGATTCGTATATTTATACACAGGTAGAAATTATTCGATTTCGGCGCTTTCTCTCTTGCGGCTTTGCGCTTTCCTGCCTATACTGATATATCAATTGAATACTATCTGCCTTGAACTCCGAAACGATCCGCCGACCCCAAGGAGGCCTGCGCCGTGATCAAGTATCTCCGGACCATCGACGAGCAATGCGTCGGCTGCATGACCTGCGCCGCGGTCTGCTCCCGGCTCTACGCCAAGGAGGAGAATCCGGCCAAGGCCCGGCTCCTCGTGAACGACCTCGGGGCCAACTCCTTCCACCTCGTCGCCTGCGACCAGGAGTGCCGGCGCTGCGTCGCCGAGTGCCCGACCCAGGCCATCACGGTGGCCAAGAGCGGGGTGGTCATGATCGACAAGAAGCTCTGCGTGGGCTGCCTGGCCTGCGTGGCGGTCTGCCCGATCGGGGCGATGCGCTATTACCCGGGGGAGAAGCATCCCTTCAAGTGCGTCGCCTGCGGGGCCTGCGCCAAGGCTTGTCCGAAGCAGGCCCTCGAGATCGCCACCAAGGACGAGGGGGAGAAGGCATGAGCGAGCTCAAGGAATTCCGGATCGGGGATTTCCCGGTCCTCGCCGAGCAGCGCTACGAGCGCAGGCCCCTCTCCCGCGGCTACAACATGCGGACGCTCAAGGTCGACGTGGGCTCGCGGGGCGTCGAGGAGAAGCCCGTCCCCGAGGACATGAAGAAGCGCTTCGTGGGCGGCAAGGGCTTCGGCCTGAAGCTCCTCTGGGACGGGACGAAGCCCTCCACCCAGTGGAGCGATCCCGAGAACGAGATCGTCATCGCGATGGGGCCGGTCTGCGGCAACACGAACTACCCCGGCTCGGGCAAGAGCCTCGTCGTGAGCCTCTCGCCCATGACCGGCATCCCCATCGACTCCAACGTCGGCGGCTACTTCGGCCCCTACCTCAAGTTCGCGGGCTTCGACGCCCTCGAGCTCACGGGCAAGGCCGACCGCGAGACCATCGTCCTCGTGGACGGCAACGAGGGGGTCGTCCGCGTCCTCGGCGTTCCCGAGGGCCTCGAGTACGATACCCACCTCCTCGCCGAGCAGCTCACGCGCTCCCTGGCCCTCTCCCCGGACCCGGCCGACCTCCAGGCCGTGGCGGTCGTCTCGGCGGGGCGGGGCGCGGACCATTCCCCCATGGGGCTCCTGAACTTCTCCCTCTACGACAAGCGCCGCGGCGGCATCCGCGTGAAGCAGGCGGGCCGGGGCGGCATCGGCACGGTGCTCCGCGACAAGCGCATCCGCGCCGTGGTCGCGCGCTACCGGGGCGTCGAGCAGGACTCCAACGGCGCCGCCGACCCGGCCGCCGTCCAGCGCATCGGCCTGAAGCTCCACCGCGAGATCGTCAAGAACGACGATAGGCAGTGCAAGATGCGCAAGCAGGGCACGGCCCACCTCATGGAGGTCATGAACGACTACGACCTCCTGCCGACCAAGAACCACAAGTACGGCCAGGATCCCAAGGGCCCCGAGATCGCCTCCTGGGTCTGGGAAAAGCTCCTCACCCAGGGCAAGCCCGACGGCTGCTGGTTCGGCTGCACCCTCGCCTGCGCCCACGCCGTGGACCAGTTCGAGCTCCAGACCGGCCCCTACAAGGGCCAGAAGGTCTGCGTGGACGGGCCCGAGTACGAGACCGCGGCCGGCTGCGGCCCCAACCTCTACGTCTACGACACCCACGGCATCCTCGAGATCAATTTCTACTGCGATACCTACGGCATCGACACGATCAGCTTCGGCACCATGTGCTCCTTCCTCATGGAGTGCTGGGAGCTCGGGGTCCTGAACGCGGAGCGGACCGACGGCATCGACCTTTCCTGGGGCAACTGGCAGGGAGCCGCCCAGGTCCTCCACGACATGGCCGACGGCAAGCGCTTCGGCGTCCTGGCGGGCAAGGGCGTGAAGTACCTGGCCGAGCACTTCGCCAAGGAGTACGGCGCGGACGCCCAGCTCATGCGGGACATCGCGCTGCACGGCAAGGGCCTCGAGCAGAGCGAGTACATCTCCAAGGAGTCCCTCGCCCAGCAGGGCGGCTACTACCTCACGAACAAGGGGCCCCAGCACGACGAGGCCTGGCTCATCTTCATGGACATGGTGAACAACCGGATCCCGAGCTTCGAGCAGAAGGCCGAGGCCCTCCACTACTTCCCCATGTTCCGCACCTGGTTCGGCCTCCAGGGCCTGTGCAAGCTGCCCTGGAACGACATCGAGCCGGCGGACAACGCGCGGCACCCGGAGCCGAACAAGGTGCCCGAGCACGTCCAGAACTACCGCGAGCTCTACACCGCCATCACCGGGGAGGGACTGTCGCCGGAGGAGCTCATCCTCCAGTCCGAGCGCGTGTACAACTTCCAGCGCCTCTTCAACGTGCGCCAGGGCCACGGCCGCCGGGCCGAGGACCGGCCGCCCTACCGGGCCATGGGACCGGTCCTGCCCGACGAGTACCTCGCCCGCGAGGAGCGCTACGACAAGCAGCTCCGCGAGAAGCAGGGCCTCGATCCCGCGGCCATGAGCCTCGAGGAGAAGCTCGGCGCCACCAGGCGCTACCGCCTGGCGCAGTACGAGAGCCTCATCGACGCGGTCTTCAAGCGCCGCGGCTGGACCGCGGACGGCTGCCCGACCCCCGAGCACCTGCGCGAGATCGGGATGGACCTTCCCGAGGTCCTGGCCGTGGCCGAGGCGCGGATCGCCGGAAAGATTTGAAGCCCGACCTTGACATCCGCCTTCCCGCGCTGATGCTTTAAGTACGCCCTCGGCGCCGGCCGGCCCCCTCCCCGGGGCCGGCCGGGCCGCCGCCGGCACGGGAGCGGGCATGAACGACTATTCTCGCGCCATCATCGACGCCTATATCGACGCCTCGACGAGGGAGCTCTTCCGCTCCTGCGGGATCGAGGTCTTCGCCGCGCCCGAAGGCGCCCAGGGGCCCGAGAGCCCCTTCGCCGCCACGATCGGCTTCACCTCGGGCCCCATCCACGGCTTCCTGATCCTCGCCCTGGACCGGGGCCTCGCCGAGCGGAGCCTGCCTGCGAGCCTCCGCGGCGCGGCGGCCGAGGACGAGATCGTCGCGGACTGGACCGGCGAGCTCTCCAACCAGCTCCTGGGGAGGCTGAAGACCCGCTTCGCCCGGGTCGGCATCGACGTCGAGCTGAGCACCCCCGTGACCTTCGTCGGCAAGGACCTGCGGCACTTCTCGAATCCCTCCCTCCTGCGCACCATGCTCCGCTTCGAGGAGAGCTCGGGGGGGCCGCCCTTCTTCGTCGAGCTCCAGGGCGACTGCCCCCCGGGCTTCGAGGTCGGACCGGAGCTCGGGTCCGAGGAGGAGGGCGCCGAGGAGGGCGAGGTCCAGCTCTTCTAGGGCGGGGCCCGCCGACGGTCGCCGCGGCGCGGCGACGCCGGGAGGGGGACTACGATGCGCTTGCCGAGGATCAGCCAGCGCGGCATCACCGTCGCGCTCCTGTCGGCCATGATCGCGATGAGCCTCCTGAGCCTGGCTTTCATGCTGCTCGGGGGCGCCTTCCCCTCCGGGGCGGCGGCTCCCCTGCTCGGGATCCGCCTCGGCCTGAACGCCCTCTCCCTCGTCCTCTACCTCCGGGGCTGGAAGCCGGCGGGGCTCCTCTTCGTCGCGGCGAGCGTGGCCTTCACCGCGGTCTCCCTGACCCCGGCCTATTTCGCCGCCGGCTTCCCCCTGGGCATGCTCATGCCCATCGTGGCCGTCGCGATCGTGTCGGACTGGCGAGGCATCCTCCTCGCCGGGGCGGCCTTGGTGGCGATCGTAGCGCTCCGCCACGGGATGGGGGTGATCTCGCGCCCCACCTCGCTCCTCACCTACGCCTTCTGCGTGCTCGGCATCGCCGGCCTGTGGATCCTCCTCGAGAGCGCGAGGCTCGAGGCGGCGCGCCGGGCCGACGAGCTCGCCCGGAGCGCCGGGCGGCTGCGCTTCCAATCCTCCCTCCTCGACCGCGTGGGGCAGATCGTGGTCGCGGGCGATCTTCGAGGTCGCATAACGTACTGGAACGAGGCCGCCGAGCGCCTGCACGGCTGGAAGGCCGAGGAGATCCTCGCCATGGAGGCAGCGCCCGTCCTGATGGACGGCACCCCCGAGGAGCGGGAACGGCATCGCGCGGCCATCGCCTCCGGGAGCCAGTATTCCCAGGAAGCGACCGGCCTCCGGAAAGACGGCTCCTCCTTCCCCGTCATCTACACCGTGTCGCCCCTCGCCGGCGAGTCGGGCGCGGTCGAGGGCTGGGTGGCGGTCGGCATGGATATCGGCGAGCGGAAGGCGGCCGAGCTCGCCCTGGCGGAAAGCGAGCGCCGCCTGCGGACGATCGTCTCGAACCTGCCCCTCATCGTCTTCACCATGGACCGCGAGGGCCGCTACACCTTCTCGGACGGCGCTGGGCTCGCGCACATGGGGCGCAAGCCGGGGCAGGGCGTGGGCTTCTCCGCCTTCGATCTCTACCGCGAGCGTCCCGACATCCTCCGCGGCCTGGCCCGGGCGCTCGGCGGCGAGAGCGTGTCCGCCGAGGAGGAGATGGGCGGGCGCGTCTTCTCGGCGCGCTACATCCCCCTGCGCGACGAGGCGGGCGAGGTGACGGGCATCATCGGCGTGGCCCTCGACGTGACGGAGCGGGCGCAGGCCGAGCGCCAGGTCCTCGAGCTCAACCGCGAGCTGGAGGCCAAGGTCGCCGAGCGGACGGCCCAGCTCAGCGAGGCCAACGAGAGCCTCAGGTCGACCCTCGCCGATCTCCGGAGCGCGCAGGACAGGCTCGTCCTGTCGGAGAAGATGGCGGCCCTCGGCAAGCTGGTAGCCGGGATAGCCCACGAGATCAACACCCCCTTAGGCGCCATCTCCTCCTCGGCCCGGGCCCTCGCCGAGGAGCTGGCCTCCGGGCTCCTCCCCCTCCTCGACGGCTACGCCCGCCTGGACGAGCCCGGCAGGGCGGCCTTCTCGCGGATACTCGACGGGGCGATCTCCTCGGGCATCTCCCTCGACGGGGCCGAGGAGCGCCGGCGCCGGAAGGAGGTCGAGCGGGTCTTCGAGTCCGCGGGCATCGCGGAGCCGGGCGAGGCGGCCGCGGATTTCTCGCTGGTCGGTGACGAGGCCGCCGCCGCGGAGGCCCTGTCCTTCATCGGGGGGGCCGAGGGGCGGGCGAGCCTGGCGGCCCTCGAGCGGGCGGCCGCGGCCTTCCGCTCCAGCCAGGTCATCGAGGCGGCCGCGGAGCAGGCCGCGCGGGTCATCCGCGCGCTCCGGGTGTACGCGCGGCGCGAGGCCGCCGAGGAGGCCGTACCCGTCGACCTCCGCGCCGAGCTGGGCATGGTCCTCGCCCTCTACCGCGACAAGCTCAAGCTCGGGGTGGAGGTGAGGACCTCCTTCGCCGAGGATTCCCGGGTCCTGGCCCGGCCCGGAGAGCTCAGGCAGGTCTGGCTCAACCTCATCGCGAACGCGGCGCAGGCCATGGACTACAAGGGGACCCTCGAGCTCGCGACCCGGGTCCGCGGAGCCGAGCTCGAGGCGACGGTGGCCGATTCGGGGCCGGGCATCCCGCCGGAGGCCGCCCCGAGGATCTTCGAGCCGTTCTTCACCACCAAGCGCGAGGGCACGGGACTCGGGCTCGACATCGCGCGCCGCGCGGTGGAGTCGAACGGGGGATCGCTCTCCTTCGAGAGCCGGCCGGGGCTGACGGTCTTCAAAGTCATCCTGCCCCGGCCCCCGGCCTAGCCGGGCTCGCTCGAGGCCCGATCGGGCCGGCCGCGGGCCTTGCGGCCCTCCTTGTCGGCGTACATGGCCGCGTCGAGGCGCGCGAGGAAGCGCGCGGCCGAGCCGTCGGCCTCCGGGTCGTAGAGCGCGGACCCGACGCTGAAGGAGAGCCGGTAAGGCCGCTCCTCCCGGGCGCCGAGGGCCTCCGCCTTCGCGCGGATCCGCCGCACCACCTCGTCGAGGGAGGCCTCGGCGGCCTCGGGGAGGATGACGACGAACTCGTCGCCCCCGTAGCGCGCGACCAGGTCCTCCTGGCGGACCGAGGAGCGGAGGATGGCCGCGGCGTCCTCGAGGGCGGAGTCCCCGGCCTCGTGGCCGCAGCGGTCGTTGATCGACTTGAAGTCGTCGAGGTCCAGGAGGATGCCGCCGAAGGGCCGGGCGGGCTTGCCCGAGCCGGCCAGCCGCTCGAGCTCCTCGTCGAGGCTGCGTCGGTTGGCGGCGCCCGTCAGGTGATCGGTCGAGGCGCGGCGCCGCTGCAGGTTCACCGCGGCCACCACGATGAAGATCGTCGTCGCGGGCCAGACGAGGACGAGGCCGTAGGCCAGGTCCTGGGCCAGTGCCGCCGCAGCCACGGGCAGGGGGTAGGCGAGGAGGGACCAGAAGGCCCCGGGGCGGAGCCTCCGCCGGCCTGATATGAGGGAAATGGCGGAGAGGCCGAGGAGGGCGAAGAGGACGAGGCCGTAGACGGCGAAGCCGGGGCCGCGGCGGTAGCGGTTGGCCTCGTCGATGCGGAAGATCCAGCCGTCCAGGGGCGTCGAGAGGGCCCAGGCCGCGAGGAGGGCGTAGAGGGCGGCGAGGGGCTTGGCGAGCCGGGCCGAGCGGGAGGGGTCCCTGCGGACCTGGTAATCGGCGTAGACGAGGTAGGCGAGGCTGGGCAGGGGGTGGATGGCGAAGTACAGGGAGTTCGCGGCGTAGAGGATTATCCTGGCCGCCCCGCCCGGGCTCCCGTTCAGGGCCCAGGCCAGGGCGTCGAGGAAGAGGAGGGCGGCGGTCGATCCGGCGAGGAGCTTGAAGGCCAGGGCGTCGGGCGCCCCTTTCGAGGATCGGCGCTCGAGGGCCGGGGCAAGGGCCGCGAGGACGAGGAAGCACAGGAGGTTGATCTGGACCCTGAGGATCTGTTCCATCGTCCCAAGCCTCGCCCGCGGCGCTCGTCCCTGTCAACCTGAGGCGGCGGCCCGGGGCCAGCGCAGCTCGAGGACCGAGCCCGGCCCCGGCGAGGCGGGGGCGAGGGAGACCGAGCCCCCGAGCTGGCCGGCGAGGGCCCCGATGATCCGCATGCCCAGGCCCTCGCCTCCCTGGTTCCCGGGGGCTGGGCCCGGGCCTTCGTCGCGGACGGAGAGGCGGAATTCCCCCGGCTCGGCGCGGAGGCGCAGGGCCAGGCCCCCGGCCGAGCCCCCGTGCTTGAGGGCGTTGGTCAGGGCCTCGTTGACGAAGAGGCCCAGGGAGACCGCGTCGTCGGGGGGGAGGAGGCTCCCCCCGAGGTCGACCTCGACCGAGACCGGCGGGGCGGCGAAGGCCGAGGCCACGTTGGCGGCGATGGAGCGCAGGTACTCGCTCGGGTCCTCGATCCTCGATCCGCCCTCGTAGAGCTTGTCGTGGACGAGGGAGATGGCGAGGACGCGGTTGACCAGCTCGTCGGCCGCGGCGACGAAGGCCGGATCGGGGGAGCGGCTGCGCTGGAGCTGGACGAGGCTCTTGATCACGTTGAGGTTGTTCTTCACGCGGTGGTTGAGCTCCTGGAGGAGGAGCTCCTTCTCGCGGAGGGTCTTGCGCAGGGTCTCCTCGGTGCGGCCCCGCTTCTCGATCTCGCCGACGAGCTCGCGGTAGTAGTCCGAGAGGTAGCCGAGGCTGGCGCCGACGACGAGGCCGAAGGCCTCGGCGATCGGCTTGCTGGCGGGGGAGAATTCGGGGCGGCCCAGGAGGGCGAAGAGGAGGAGGTTGGCGGGCAGGCCGAGGGCCCCGGCCGCGAGGCCCCCGGGCATGCCTCCGGCGAGGGCGCAGACGATTATCGGGAGGAGGACGAAGTAATTCGCGGAGACCTCGAGCTCCTCGCCGCAGCCGAGGACGACGAGGGCGTAGGCCGCGAGAGCCGTACAGACGCTCGCGAGGGGATGCCGGACGAAGAGGAAGTCGTGGAGCCCGGCGACCGAGCGCCTCCGGCGAGCTTGAGACTCCCCCGCCCGCGTGGTATATAGTACCGCCACGGGGGTAGTATAGTGGCCAGAGTACTCGTCGTCGAGGATGAGCCCCTCTCGGGCTTGGAGCTCCAGGAGAATCTCGAGCGCATGGGCCACGAGGTGCCCCCGGTCCTCTCCTCGGCGGACGAGGTCCTGCCCGCCGTCCTCGCGCACAAGCCCGACCTCGTCGTCATGGACATCCGCCTCAAGAGCTTCACCGACGGGGTTGACGCCGTCTCCAGGCTCCGGCTCGTGAGCGAGGTCCCCGTCATCTACCTCACCGCCTTCCCGAGCGAGGGGAGCCGGGACCGGGCGAGCCGGACCAATCCGGTGGCCTACCTGCCCAAGCCCGTGAGCGACGCGACCTTGGCGGAGGCGGTGGCCCGGGCCCTCGGCCAGGCCGCCAGCGCCTAGGAGGGCCGGATGCGCAAGCTCGTCAAGGAGGAGTGCCTCGAGGCCGTAGCCCTAGGGGGCTTCGGTCCCGCCATAACCGGGGCGGCCTCCTCCGTGGCCGTGGTCCTCACCCAGTCCTGGTGCCCGCAGTGGAGGTGGATGCGCTCCTACCTCGAGCGCCTGGCCGCGCGCGAGGGGCCCGAGCTGGCCATCTTCTGGGTCGAGTACGACCGCGAGGACTTCTTCGAGCCCTTCATGGCCTTCAAGGAGGAGGTTCTCGGTAACGATCAGGTGCCATTCGTCCTTTACTATCGCGGGGGCGCGCTCGCGCGGAGCTCCAACTTCATCGACGAGGGCGGCTTCCTGCGCGCTCTCGCGCTCGCCTGAGACCTTCGGGAGCTCGGCCCCGCCGCTAGCTGAGCGCCGCGCCGCCTGTGCGCGAATGGAGGAAGCATGAGACTAGGAGCGCGGAGGGCGGCCCTCGCCCTCCTCCTCGCGATCGCGGCCCTCGGCCTCTTCGCCGGGCCCCTCGCTCACCGCAAGCTCGGCAACGGCCTCGAGGTATTCGTCGCCGAGAACCGCTCGGTGCCCCTCGCCACCGTCTGCGTCGTGTTCCGGGGCGGGGCGAGCGCCCAGGATCCCCGCAACGCCGGGCTCTTCCACCTCTACGAGCACATGCTCTTCAAGTCCAACGCCAAGTATCCCAACCAAGCCGCCTTCGTCGCGGCCCTCAACCGCATGGGCGTCGCGAGCTGGAACGGGGCTACGGGGGGCGAGAGCATCGAGTACTACATCACCATCCCCTCCGACAAGCTCGAGGAGGGCCTGGAGTTCTGGTCCTGGGCGGTCAAGAGCCCGCGCTTCGATCCCGCCGAGCTCGAGTCCGAGAAGGAGGTGGTGATCAACGAGATCCGCGGCTACCACTCGGATCCCGACCAGATCATGCACAACGCCCTCGAGTCCCGGCTCTTCCCCGCGGCCCCCTGGCGCAGGAACATCGACGGCCCCGAGGCCAACATAGCCTCCGCCACCGTGGAGAAGCTCGAGCAGATGCGCGCCGCCTACTACATCCCGCGGAACGCCGCCCTCCTCGTCGGCGGCGACGTCTCGGCCGAGCGGGCCTTCGCCGCGGCCGAGAAGTGGTTCGGCGACTGGTCGGGCGGGAGCCCGCCGCTCATCGGCGAGCCGCCCCAGGGCCCCATCCCCGGCGATATCCGCCTGGTTTATCCCGACGCCGACTACTACGACGGGGTGGCCCAGGTCCAGTTCCGCTGGCGCGGCCCTGACGTGCTCCGCCAGACCAGGGATACCTACGTCGCCGATATCCTGAGCTTCCTCCTCTCCTCGCCCGTAGGCGCCTTCAAGCGGGCCCTCATGGAGAAGGGACCCGGGCTCTACGATCCCGAGTACATCTCCTTCGGCTACCCGACCGAGCGCGACGGAGGCGAGTTCAGCTTCGGCGCCTTCCTCGCCCTCGGGGATCCGGCGGCCGGAGCACCCCTGCTCGACCGGGTCGAGGCCCTGCGCGGGGTCCTCGCCGACGAACTCGCGGCCATAGCCGCCGACCCCGCCGCCTACTTCGGCCCGGGGGAGCTCGAGAAGGCCAAGGCCAAGCTCGTCGACCAGAACCTCCTATCGGAGGAGGTCGCCTCGTCCTTCGTGACCGGGACCCTGGCCTTCTGGTGGGCCGTGGCCTCGACGGACTACTACAGCGGCTACGAGGCGGCCTGCCGCTCCGTGAGCTGGAAGGAGGTCGCCGACCTCGCGCGGCGCTACCTCGTGGGAACCCCCCAGGCCGCGAGCCTCCGCGTCGCCGAGGCCGCCTTCGACGCCGAGCCCGCCATGGGCGAGCGCGCGAAGGCCCTCGGCTACGAGCTCGTCACCGGGGACAATGCCTTCTGGTGGCAGCGGAACGAGGGAGGACTACGATGAAACGGACAAGCGCGCGCGCGATCGGGGCCCTCCTCCTCTCGGCAGCCCTCTCGGCCTGCGCCTCCGGCCCCGCCCCCCGCGCGGGAGAGCCCCTCCGCGCCCTCGGCGAGGGCTTCGGCGGCGAGGGGCTCTCCCCCTTCGCGAAGGAGAGCCTGGGCTCCCTATCCTCCTTCAGCCTCTCGAACGGCATACCCGTGGTGCTCAGGCGCAATCCCGCGAGCCGGGTCCTGGCCCTCTCCCTCGTGATCCGGGGCGGCTCGGCCGCCGCGACGAGGGAAAGCGCCGGCCTCGAGGGGCTCGCCCTCGCCGCCATGGCCCGGGGCTCGGTCGACCATCCCTACGAGGAGATACAGTCCATCCTCGACGAGACGAGCTCGAGCCTCGGCCGGAGCGCCGGCCTGGACTACTCGAGCTACAACCTCGTGACCCTCGACAAGTATCTCCCGCGCCTTTTGCCCCTCTGGACGGATACCCTCCTGCGGCCCGCCTTCACGCAGAAGGACTTCGACCAGGTCCTCTCGGAGGCCAAGCTAGCCCTCCAGTCCCGGGACCAGGATCCCTGGGCCTCGACCGCCTACGAGGCCAACCGTGCCTTCTTCGCGGGCCATCCCTACGAGGCTGCCCCCGAGGGCACGAGGGATTCCCTCGCCGCTATGGACCTCGCCGCGGTCAAGGACTGGTACGCGAAGGCCTTCTCCGCGAACCGCATGTTCGTCGTCGCGGTGGGCGACTTCGACCAGGCCGAGCTCCGGGAGCGGCTGGAGGCGGGGATCGGGAAGATCCCCGATCGGGGCTTCGCCCTCCCGCCGCCGCCCCCGGCCTTCGCCCTGGGCGGCGGATCCGGCCGCCTGGTCAAGAAGGATTTCCCCCAGTCCAAGGGCCTGGCCTACCTCCGCGGGGACTTCGCGGCCCCGGGCCCCGAGTCTCCCGACTACATGGCCCTCAACCTCGGCATGGAGATGCTCTCCGACCTCCTGCTCAACGTGGTCCGCGACAAGCACGGGGCGGTCTATTCGCCCAACGCCTACGCCCGGGACTCCCTCGCGAACTACGGCTCCATCGTGCTGTACAAGACCAAGGCGGCCGGCCAGATCAAGTCCTACATCGACGAGGCCGTCGCCGAGCTCGCCGCGGGCAGGGTCCTCTCGGTCGACCCCGGCCAAGGCGAGGGAGCCCAGCCCCGCATGGACCTGGCCGAGGCCCTGCCGGCCTACAAGGCCAAGTACGCGAACGCCCTCTTCGAGGGTCAGGCCACGAACGCCCAGGTCGCGGCCCGCATCGCCAAGTCCGTCGTCTCCTCGGGCGACTACCGCGCCTGGCTCCTCGACCTGGACCGGATCCAGGCGCTGCGGGCCGAGGAGGTCTCCGCCGCGGTCCGGAAGTACCTCCTGGGCGGCAGGATCACCTGGGTGCTCCTCGGCTCGGCCGACGCGATACTGCCGGCCTCGCCCGAGGACTACGCGTCGATCGGGGCTCGCTGACGGGGACTCCCGCGGGCCGCCCTAGCGCGGCCCGCGGGAGCCGAGCGCCCGCCGCGCGAGGGCCCGGAGCGAGAGGAGCCTCGAGGCCGCGCTCGACACGGCGAGCCCGGCGGCGATGGCCCCCGCCGCCTGCAGCGCGGCGAAGCCCGTGCTGACGGAGGCCCAGGTGTTGCCGCGCACGTACTCGAGCATCGTGTAGTACATGCCGCCCCCGGGCACGAGGGGGATGATGCCGCAGATCATGTACACGGTGGCGGGCTTGCGCCTCGCCGCCGCGAGGGCCTCGGACCAGAGGCCTATCGCCGCGGCCGCCGCGAAGTAGCCCAGGCCCGAGGAGCCCGAGGGGAGCGAGATGAGCTCGAAGGCGGCCCAGCCGATCGCGCCGCCCAGGGCCGCGAGGGGCAGGTCGCCCTTGCGGAGCTCGAAGAGGATCGCGAAGCCCACCGTGCCGAGGCCCGCCCAGAGGGGCCCGAGCGAGGAGGGGCCGGCCATGTCCCCGACCGCCCCGGCGGGCATGAGGAGGTAGGCGCCGCCCGCGCCGATGGAGATGGCCGCGGCCGCCATGAAGGCGTCGGCTCCCCGCGCCACCCCGGCGACGAGGTCGCCCGCTATGGTGTCGCGTATCGCGTTGGTGATGGCCACCCCGGGGACGAGGAGCATGACCACGCCGATGGCCGCGGCCTCGGCGCTCCCGGCCAGGCCCAGGGCGCGGGCGGCCAGGCAGAGGGCCGTCGCCGCCGCCCCGCCGACGAGGTTGATGAAGAAGTCCGGCAGGGCGCGGCGGGCCAGGCGGGGGACGAAGCGGGAGACGAGGGCTCCCACCGCCGCGGCCACGAGGCCCTCGCGCCAGCCGCCGCCGAACAGGAGGGCGAAGGCGCCCGTGCCCAGGGCGGCCGCCGGGACGGAGACGAGCGCGGACCGGCCCGCGAGGGACTCGATCTCGCCGAGCTCCATCGCCGCACCGTCGAAGTCGACCCGCCCCGCGGCCAGGGAGCGGACGAGCGAATTCACCCGGGCCACGCGCTCGAGGTTCATGGAGCGCTTGCGGACGCGGCGCACGATCGAGCGTGAGCGGCCGTCGGCGGCCGAGCAGGAGAGCACGACGCAGGTGGGGGTGGCGAAGCACTCGGCCTCCGCGCCGCCCAGGGAGGAGCAGATCGCCGCCGAGGTATCCTCGGCGCGGTAGGTCTCGCCCCCGCTCTCGAGCACGATCCGCGCGGCGTCGGCGGCCAGGACGAGGACTTCCTCGGGGTCGGGGGAGCGGTAGCCTTCGTTCATGGGCCCATCCTGCGCGCTTAGGAGGAGCCTCGTCAATGGCGCATATACTGCCTCGAACCTTGTTGTGCTTGATGGGTGATGCGGGGAGGGGAACCTTCGGAAGGTTCAGCGCGACGAGAATCGCTCACTAGATCGCGATTCTCGTCGCGCTGCCCCGCGCCCCACCCTTCCCATCGGGCACCAGGAGTGAAAGCGCTATCCTCTGCTGCCAGCAAGCGGTCTGCTTGAAGCCAGCCTTGCCCCTGTTCACGGATGAGTGAGACATCTCTGCCCTACTACCCCGCTCAAGCCGCCGCGTACTTCGGGAGGTACTGCTTCCCCTCCTTCAAAGGCGTCCGGCGCAGCCGGAGCCAGATGTCCCGCTGGTCCTCCGTCAGCTCCACCAGGCTCAGGAACGACCGCCGCGTCCAGATCCACTCGAGCTCAGCCCGAGGTTGCGGCCGATGGCTCTGAGCGACTCGCAGGAGGACAGTCGTCGCGAGACATCCTGGTAGTCGACGACGCGCTTGGCGTAGTAGTCGAGGCTGAAGCTCTGGACGGAGAAGGTCCTGCCGCAGGAAGTGCAGCGGAAGCGGGGCACGAGGCCGAAGGCCTTGGTGGGATAGAAGCCCCAGGGGACGTAGGCCTGGTAGGGCCTGGCGGAACTTGGCAGCCGGTGCTCGCCGCAGCTTTTCCAGGGGCAGAAGGGAGGGGCGAAGGCGCTCATGCAATCCTAACGCATTTCGTCTATGCTCCTGATTGAAGACGCAACAGGATTCGTGGCAGTTATAGCAGCCTGGAGGTCGTTATGGAGAAATATGGCCCGCGGGTACTCGTCACCGGAGGCTCGCGGGGAATAGGGAGGGCCGTCGTCCTCGAGCTCGCCGCGCGAGGGGCCCGGATTTTCGCCACGGGACGGGACGAGGGCCTCCTCGCGGAGCTCGCCGCCTCGGCGGGCTGCCGGGTCGGGGCCTTCGACCTCGCCGAGCCCGAGGCCCCTGCCCGCCTCTACGAGGCGGCGAAGCGGGAGCTCGGCGGCTTCCCCGAGATTCTCGTGAACAACGCCGGCTTCAACGCCCGCAAGTCCCCCGCCCTCGAGATCGAGGCGGGGGAGCTCGACGCCCAGTACGCGGTCAACCTCCGCGCCCCCATCCTCCTCTGCCGGGAGGCCATGCGGGATATGGCGGCCGCCCGCCGCGGCCGGATCGTCAACGTCGTCAGCACGACCGCCCTCTTCGCCAACGAGACCATGGGGGTCTACACGGCCATGAAGACCGGGCTCCGGGGCTTCACGACCGTCCTCCAAAAGGAGGCTCGGCAGTACGGGGTCAAGGTCCTCGGCATCTACCCCGGGGGAGTCGACACGGAATTCCGCGCGAACCCCCGCCCGGACTACCTCAGGCCCGAGAGCGCGGCGAGGCTAATTGTCGACGCCATATACGCTCCCGAGGACGCGGTCATCCACGAGCTGGTCTTTCGTCCCCTGGTCGAGAGCAACTTTTAGGGCTGGGGTCGAGCTGGGGTGATGGCTTCGGAACCCCTTGCAAGAGCCATCGATATCTCTTAGATTACAAGTAGTTCGTAAGTCTTTCGAAAGGACTACGGAAGTGATCGAAGAGCTCGTCGACCGCGAAAGGACGATTCTCAGGCTCCTCACCGAGCGGGGCTCCCTCTCGGTCTCCCTCCTCAGCCGGGAGCTCGGGGTCTCCGAGGTCACCATCCGCTCCGACCTCAAGACCCTCGAGGAGAAGGGCTACCTCTGCCGCTCCCGGGGCGGGGCCTACCCGGCCCTCCACCAGAGCATCGTCGAGCGTCAGCAGCTCAATATCGAGGCCAAGAACCGCATCGCCCGGGCAGCGGCCGAGCTGGTGCGCGACGGGGACCGGATCATGATCGAGGCGGGCACGACGACCGCCCTCGTCGCCCGCCACCTCCTGGGCAAGCGCGGGGTCCACGTGGTGACCAACTCGACCCTCGTCTTCTCCTACGCCCGCCTCAACCCCTCCCTCCAGATCACCCTCGCCGGCGGCGAGTTCCGCCGCGAGACCGAGGCCATGGTCGGCCCCATAGCCCTGCGGACCATAGCCGGCCTCAACGTGCGCCTGGCCTTCGTGGGCACCGACGGCTTCTCCCTCGAGCGGGGCATGACGACCCAGCTCGTCGAGGGGGCCGAGATCGTGAAGGCCATGCGCGCCCAGGCCGAGGAGACCTATCTGGTCGCCGACTCCTCGAAGTACGGCCGCTCGGGCTTCGTGAGCGTCCTCGGGCTGGCGGAGGTCGACGGCATCATCACGGATTCCGGCCTCGGGGAGCTCGCCGCGCGCGAGCTGGCCGAGGCTTCCATACGCGTCACGAAGGCCTAGGACGGGCCTTTCGCCGGAGGTAGCTCGTGGCTCATGTGCTGATCATGCCCCGCCAGGGGAACACGGTGGAGTCCTGCGTCATCGTCCGCTGGAAGGCGGCCGAGGGGCAGGGGGTGGGCGCCGACGAGGGGCTCTGCGAGGTCGAGACCGACAAGGCGAGCTTCGAGGTCCCCGCCGGCGAGGCGGGCGTCCTCCTCAAGATCCTCCATCCCGAGGGCGACGACGTGCCCGTCCTCGCGCCCATAGCGGTGATAGGGAAGGCCGGCGAGGATTGGGCCGCGGCCCTAAAGGCCGCGACGGCCCTCGGGGCCGCGACGGCTCCCGCCGGCGAGGCGCCCCGGGCCGCCGCCCCGAGCGCGGCGCCGGGACCTACTGCGGCGCCTAACGCGTCAGCCGCTTCCCGGCCGGCGCCCGCGGCCTCCGGCTCCGCCCCCGGGGTCTCGCCCCGGGCCCGGGCCCTCGCGGCCCGCGAGGGCATCGACGCCTCCGCTCTCGCGGGCACGGGCCCCGGGGGCCGGGTGATCGAGCGCGACCTGCGGGCCGCTCTGGCCGCCGGCCCCGGCCTCACCGCCGCGGCCCGGGCCGCCGTGGCCTCCGGCGCGAGCGCTCCCCGGTCGGGCAGCGCCCTGGGCGGCCGGGTCGGGATCGCCGACCTCGCGGCCGGCCCCGCCGCGGCGGCCCCCGGCGCGGCCCCGGGCCGGGAGGATACGCGGCGCGAGGCGCTCGGCCAGGAGCGTTTCGCCGAGACGCCCCTGAAGAGCATCCGCCGGATCATCGCCGAGCGCATGCGCGCCTCATTGGCGGGCACGGCCCAGCTCACCTTCAACGGCTCGGCCAAGGCCGCGCGCATCCTCGAGCTCCGCGCCCGCTTCAAGGCGGCCGGCCCCGAGTCCGGCCTCGCCGAGGTGACGATAGGCGACCTCGTCCTCTTCGCCGTGGCGCGGACCATCCCGAAGTTCCCGAGCGTCAACGCCCACCTCGTGGAGGGCAAGCTCCGGGTCTTCGAGCGGCTCCACCTGGGCCTGGCCGTGGACACGCCGCGGGGCCTCATGGTGCCGGTCATCCGCAACGCCGACCTCCTCTCCCTGCGGGAGCTCTCCGCCGAGGCCAAGCGCCTCGCCGCGGCCTGCGCGGCGGGCAACGTGAGCCCCGACGAGCTCTCCGGCGCGACCTTCACGGTCTCGAACCTCGGGGCCTTCGGGGTCGAGAGCTTCACCCCGGTGCTCAACGCGCCGGAGGTGGGCATCCTCGGCGTGGACGCCATCGTGAACGGGGTGGCCGCGGGGCCCGACGGCAGGCCCCTCCTCGAGCCGCGGATGGGCCTCTCCCTGACCGTGGACCACCAGATCGTCGACGGGGCCCCCGCGGCCCGCATCCTCAAGGCCGTCGCCGACGCGATAGCCGACATCGATCTACTCCTTCTGAAGTGAGGTTGGAAGCATGAGCGCCTACGACGTCATCATCCTCGGCGGGGGGCCCGGCGGCTACCTCGCGGCCGAGCGCCTCGGCCACGCCGGCAAGAAGGTCCTCCTCGTCGAGTCGGGCGAGTTAGGCGGCACCTGCCTGAACGTGGGCTGCGTGCCCACGAAGACCCTCCTCAATTCGGCCAAGCTCTACGCCCACGCCAAGGAGGGCTCGAAGTTCGGCGTGACGGCGACGGGCCTGTCCTACGACTGGGCCGCCATGCAGGCCTGGAAGAAGGAGGTCGTCGAGAAGCTCCGGGGCGCCATAGCCCTCACCGAGAAGAAGCTCGGGGTCGAGGTCCTGGCCGCGCGCGGCAGGCTCCTCGGGCCCGG
>Ga0209202_1000940_pt1 | contig 19634 bp, 18 predicted proteins | sample AD_UKC032_MetaG_FD_184416 | JGI IMG/M metagenome (GOLD analysis project Ga0209202, IMG submission 184416) | Active sludge microbial communities of municipal wastewater-treating anaerobic digesters from USA - AD_UKC032_MetaG (SPAdes) (version 2) | ecosystem: Engineered > Bioreactor > Anaerobic >... | reverse complement strand
CAGTATAATTATTTTACCAAAATTTAAAGGAGCTGTCCATTCTTTTGGGACAGCCCCCTTTTGTTGTTTGTTTGCCTCACTCGCTTCGCTCGTTCGGCAAAATTTAATAAGAGCTAAAATTTTTTGTCTGTTACTTATAAATCCAAATTTTTATTTTATACACACGAATGACAGACCCATTTTGCCTGAGTAGTTACAAAAAACTGATGATATTAAGATATGTGAAGAATATCTTTTAAATTATCTGTTAATGCTATACTTATTATCAAAAATTATAATAAACTCGGAGGAAATTAATGTTAGCTTTTTTTCAATTAGCTCAAATATTATCAGGGATCATAACAATTTTACTTATTTTGCTTCATTCTCCTAAAGGGGATGGAATGACCTCCATCGGGGGAGCTTCGCAGTTATTTTCCAGCCAAAAAGGTGTAGAGGCTGGCTTAAATAGAATAACAACCTTTTTTGGAACAATGTTCATAGTTTTATCACTTCTTTTAGGGTTTAATCTTATAAAATAAGCGGGTTTATGACAGAAGAAAAAATAAAAAAAATACATTTTTCTAAGGAAAGAGTGCTGAACGCCCTGGAAACAGGCAGTTTTAGGAAAATTATCTGTGGAGCTTCGAATACAAGCGAAAAACAGGTGGAAAGACTTTCTCTTGTGTATTCGCTTTGCGGCGCGGAAGTAATCGATATTTCGGCGTATAAGCATATTTACAACGCCGCAAAAAGAGGAATTATCGCCGCTTCTGAAATTGCAGGATTAAAACCTGATATTTACCCTAAATTCAATATTCCTGCAATAATGAAAAGCTTAAACGTAGGAGATGATAAGCATTTCAAGAAAGCTAATTTTAATTTAACAAGATGCATCAGTTGTCTTGAGTGCGTGAAGACGTGTCAGTCCGGCGCATTGTCTAAAGACAGCGGAAAATCAACATTTGAAAGCGAAAAGTGTTACGGCTGCGCAAGATGTGTTGAAGCATGCCAGCAAAACGCTGTAACAATGGTTAAAGTTGATCGCAACGCCGAAGAAGACAAGCCTGACATAGGTAAATTTGACGCTCTGGAAATCCATACAGGAAATAGCTCTATTGAGGAAGTTAAAAGATTTGTGGATTTCAATAAAAATATAATGGAAAAAGCAAATTTCATTTCTGTAAGCGTAGACTCTATGCGGTTTAACAGCGCAGAGCTTTTGGAGTATGTTAATTCTGTTATAAATATGTTTAAAGATAAAATTATTGTTCAGATAGACGGAATTTCAATGAGAGGAGGGACAAAAAACTCGTCGACAGTTCAAACAATTGCGGCGGCCGCAGTTCTTTTGGATGCAAAAGTTAACGCATATATCCAGCTTTCAGGCGGAACGAACCATCTGACAAGCGATTTCGTCAATCTTGCCGGACTTAAAATTTCCGGCATAGGATATGGAACTTTTGCGAAAAAAATCATTCTTTCATATATAGAAGACTTTGGGGATGATGAATTCAAGGCAAATTTACACAAAATCGTTACAGTAGCAGTAAAATTAATAGAAAAATGATGCAAAACTGTTAGAAATAGTGTATAATGTAGAGGAAATCAGAAATAAATAACAATAAACGCCGCGAGGATCATCCAAATTGAACATATATTTATGTCAATACAATAAATGAGGAGGATTTAGTGAACTCAGTTGGTGAAATGTTTTATTCTGAATTTACAAAAGACTTAGAAAAACTTATCAGCGTTTTACCGTCCCGAATAATTGGCGAATTGAGGAAAAAAGACCTGACAGAGCTTGTGGAAATTGTTCTGGACATAGGTAGGCTTCCGGAAATGCGGTATCTAAACAAAACACTGGAATATTTAGGGGACGAGCAGGTTATTCAAGAAGATATTGACTACGTTACAGAGAGAATTGAAACTTTTGCGTCGGATAACAGATCAGGAATTCCCGGTACACTACACCGAATCAGCGCGATAAAAAACCGTAAAGGCAAAGTAATAGGTTTAACGTGCAGGATAGGTAGAGTTGTAACCGGGACAATTGCTTGTATAGAGGATATTGTCAAAACAGAAAAAAGCATACTTTTTTTAGGCAAGCCAGGCGTAGGCAAAACAACAAAACTAAGAGAAATAGCAAGATTAGTAGCGGATGATTTAAATAAACGAGTCGTTGTGGTTGATACTTCAAATGAAATTGCGGGTGATGGCGATGTTCCGCATAAAGCCATCGGTAAATCAAGAAGAATGCAGGTTCCAACGCCGGATCAGCAAAAGAATGTTATGATTGAAGCTGTTGAAAACCACATGCCGGAAGTTGTGATTGTTGATGAGATTGGAACGGAAGAGGAAGCGCAGGCCGCAAGAACTATTGCGGAAAGAGGCGTAATGCTTATCGCAACAGCTCACGGCAATTCCCTTGAAAATCTTATTAAAAACCCTACTTTATCAGACCTTGTCGGAGGTGTAAGCGCAGTAACGCTTGGTGATGATGAAGCAAGACGCAGAGCTTGTCAGAAAACCGTTCTTGAAAGAGAAAAACTGCCGACGTTTGATGTTGTAATCGAAATAAGAGATAGAAATACGCTTGCGGTTTATCCAAATGTCAGCGAAGCTGTTGACTGTATTTTAAGAGATTGGCCCATCACTCCTGAAATAAGAAAAGTTGATAAGACATTAAAAACGCAGGAAACAGCTAAAGAAATCTCTTTAAAGCAACCTGTTGAAGAAAAAATCAATTTTGAAGCGTATATTGACAAATACACAAAAGATGTCAATCCAAACAAAAAAATATTCATTTACGCTGTCAGCAGATCGATTGTGGACAAAGTTATAGAAAGATACAAGCTGAAAGCTGAAGTAACGAGAAATATCGATGAAGCCGATCTGGTGATTTCTCACAAGGGTTATTCAAAAAGTGAAACCAAAATTATAAACGTTGCAAAAGAGTATCATTTACCGATATATTTTGTAATGTCCAATACAACAGCGCAGATACAAAAAGCAATCAAGGAGTCGATGGGAATTCAGGGACGCCCGGGAGATGATTTTGCCGAAGAAATATTTGATGAAAGAGAAGAAGCCTTAAAAGAAGCTCAAAATGCTGTTTATAAGGTTTTAAACGGGGTTAATTCAGTTGAACTTGAACCGAGAAAAGTCAATATCAGACAACTTCAGCATGAATTAATTGAAAAGCACAACCTTGAAAGCTCAAGTATTGGAGAAGAGCCAAACAGACGCATAAAAATTGTGAAAAGTCTTAAAGATGTAGGTTAATATACTATACCAATCATTAAAAGAAATCGGCAAATGACAAAGATGATTTTGTTAAAGCCTTAATTAGCTTTTTAACAAATTATACTATACTAAAATGAGCTTGAATTTAGGAAAACCGGCAAAGCCGGATTTTCCCAACTTCATCACTCCTGCTTCGCCATACCGCCCCTAACGTTTTAAGAAAAAATCCGAAATTCATTTTGGGGGCGGTATAATCAATTTAAAAAACCGTTAAATAAAAAAGATGGTTTTTGTAAGTCCTTAATTAGCGGGAGTTTTGCCTTTGGCAAAACTCCCGCAATACCCTTACCCGGCCCGCGCCGCCCGCAGGGCGGCGCGGGCTGTAGGTATCAGCTTTTTAAGCAATTAACGAAAACTTATTTAGATTGATATAGCAATTCGAGTATATTATTATTTTAGGCAAGGAAAACTATAAAAAAATAATTTAAATTTAATATATAAAAAAATTTTTACAAATAACTTCTGGAGATAAAATAAATTATGTTTGAATTTGGTTTTTTTGAATCTCTATTTGGTTTTTTAATATTTATTTTTGATATGGTCGCTATTTTCGATATAATTACAGGTCCAAAAGATTCTTTTAAAAAATTTGTATGGGTAGTTGCAATACTAATCATGCCGGTTTTAGGACTAATTTTATATTATTTATTTGGCAAAGAAAACCTCATGAGCAGATTAAAACAACATTATAATAAAAGTCATTAATATGTTTACATTTAACGAGTTTTTCCCATTATCCCGAAAGCAATTCATGTTAATTAGTTTTGTCGTTTAGTATAATTTAAAAAATGTTTTTTAAAATACGACCTACTTATATTGTAGAACATGTAAGAGATATAAATTTACATGATTTAAAAGCTGAAGGGATAAAAGCCCTTCTATTTGACCTGGACAATACATTAATGGAGCCTTATTCCGGAAAATTTCAAGAGGAAATTGCTGATTGGATAAAAGAAATACAAAAAGACTTTAAAATTGCTATTCTAAGCAATAATCTAAAAGCTGAATATATAGAACAAATACAAAATATCGTTGATTTTCCTGTTTATGGAAGAGCAGGTAAGCCTTTCAGAGCAACAGCCTTTAGAGTTATAAAAGAGCTTGGCGTTTTGCCTGAACAATGCGCAATTGTCGGAGACACTTTTTTAACAGATATTATTTTAGGCTTACGGCTTGGAATTGTTACTGTTTTAGTAGACTCTCTTGTTAAAAAAGGAGAACCTGAGTATTGGCAATTTATACAAAAAATTGAAAGATCATTTATAAAATCAGCAAAAAAAACGTTTACTAAAAAATTAATTTCTAAAAATGATTTCAAACAAATCGGGAAAGTTGCGGTTATTCTAAACCCGGAATCAGGAAAAATTTCAATTAAATTAATTAAAGAAGAAATTGAAAAAGGTTTTAAAGAATATAAAATTTTTGAAATAACACCTGAAGAAGATGCGTACAAATTATCAAAACGAGCTCTGGAAGAAGGTTTTGAAACAATTGTAGCCGCGGGAGGCGACGGCACAATAAAAGCAGTAATTAGCGGAATCTATGGAAGTAATGCCAAATTAGGCATTATACCTAGCGGCACCGGCAATTTAATGGCTGCAAACCTTGGAATACCCTTAAATATACCAGCTTCAATCAAATTAATTAATAAAGGCATTACCCGAAAAATTGATATAGGAAAACTAAACGACAATTATGCGGCTTTTATGGCTGGCTGTGGATTGAATGCAACGGTAATGGCAAAAACAACCAGAGAAAAAAAGAAACAATTCGGATATTTCGCGTATTTTCTGGAAGGGATTAAGCAAGGATTTTCGCCTGAATCTTTTAATTTTAAAATAAAAATTGATGATAAAAAACCTATAACCGTTCAAGCTTCAACGATACTAATCGCAAATTCCGCCAACATCTTCGGCGATGTTTTTTCGCTTGCTCCGAAAGCCTCATTTTATGATGGAGAAATGGACTTAATTATTATATGTGTATTAAGAAAAATAGATTATTTATACGCATTTTTAAGCATTTTGGGCGGTCAGCATTTTAAAAAATTCAGCAGAATACAGCATTATAAGTTTAGCAAGGTTGAAATTTCTTCTGATCGCATATTAGATATTCAAATAGACGGTGATATACTGGACAAAACGCCTTTTACAGTAACGGTAATCCCTGCGGCGATAAACGTTTTGGTTTTTCCCGAGTAATCTATTATACCGCTTTGCAGTAATATTGCAGGACGCCTCTAAAAATAAAAGGATTTTATTGTTTATATCTACCCAACCAAATTTCATGAAAATTTCAAAAAATTGAGTTTTTAGAGGCGCCCTTTAACGATTTTAAAAACTCAAAAAGCTTCGGATAAAACCATTTATGATCATTGTGTCCGCCGTCTTCTGATATAAAAACTCGCGCTTTTTTGTTGATCTTTGCAAGCTCTATCGACATTTGAACAGGAACAATATTGTCGGGAACTGAATGCGCAATAAGCAACGGCGCTTTTATTCCGGCAATTTTACCCTTTGTATCAAATTTTTCAAAAACCGGAAGAGCTTTAATCAAATTATGTGAATAATAATTCCTGTAATCAGAGCTAACCCCAAGATATAGCCTGTGTAAAACATCGCTTGACATGTCCTTTATACTGGTAAAAGAGCTTTGCAGGACTACGCCTTTAAACTTTCCGTTTTCAGAAGCTGCCTGAGCAACTACAGCGCCGCCTAAAGAAAGTCCCCACAACACAATTTCTTCTTCAGGAGTGTTTTTTTGTTCTTTTAAATAAAGTACAGCCGATCTTAAATCTGTGTAAAGACCCTGTTCAGAAGGCTTTCCTTCGCTTTTTCCATAACCTCGATAATCAATGGCAAGAACCCCATATCCGTTTTCCTGCAAGGTTTCAATTATTTCACCGTAAAAACTTAAATTTCCGCCGTTGCCATGACAAAACAAAATCGTAAAATTTCCCGCAGCAGGAGGAGAATACCACGCATTTATATTAAGTCCGTCTTCTGTTTTAATAAAAATATCTTCATACGGAATTTCTACAAGAAAAAGCTGTTTTGACGGATAATAAATTTTACTTTGTATAAAAAAAGGAAGGAAAAAAATTAATATTAAACAAATTAATGCGATATTCCTAATTATAAGAATTAAAATTTCGTTCATTTTGTGCTCCTCGTTTATTTATAAAAAGAACTGAAGCATCATAAATAAAAATTTTGCTCCTGTTATTATATTATTATACTTTTGAGCTTGCGCCTGGTCTTCAAAAAAATCATCGGGATTACTGGCGTCAGCATAAGCGGAAAGTCTTTGTATACGCTCTTCCATCGAATACTCTTCTGAAGATTCCGAAAAAACTTTGTTTTCAAGCCTTGTTACTCTTACATCAAGAGAATCGCTGGGATAAACAGACCCTAAAAACTGTTTTTCCAGGTCAAATAAAGTTATAGAATATTCTGCGCTGTTGCTGTTATCAAAAGTTCCAAATTCCTTATAATTTTCACCCAAAACAGTATTGTTGTTTAACCTTGTATCAAGGCTTTGCCTAGTACCGGACACAGCTTCTGTAAGCCGTTCAACTCTTTCACTCAATGAATCTGTTGCAATTTTTCCAAACACTGAATTTTCAAGCTTGTTTAACCTGATATAAATATCCTGATCAGTATATGCTGATCCAAAAACTTTTTTTTCAAGCGCATCAACCGCCGGATATTCAATTTTAACTTCTGACTGATCTTCTTCGTATGAAGCGCTGTTATTAGACTGCGCCTGCGCATTAACTGCCGGTAAAGACAATATAATTATTAAAAAAGAAATTAGTAAAATTTTAAATTTCATAAGGGTACCTCTAAAAACTCATTTTATAAAATTTGACTAGCGTAGTGTTAAGTTAATTTTAAAGGATTTTATTTTTTTATCTACCCATCCCCAACCCCTTCCCTTCAAAGGGAAGGGGCTTTTGTTTCTTTTTGGGTTTCGCTCGCTATGCTCGCTCAACCCAATGAATTAACTTAACAAAGCGCTAAGGCGCTGAGCAGTTCCACATGCCCTGAACAATTACTTGTTTTGTTATTTAATACAATATATTAAATTTTAATCAAATTAAACGATTTTTATATCCGACGGATCGACAATCGCTTTTATTGACTGACCTGTATCCCGTCTTTGACCAATAACTAAATAATAATTCTTTTTTGGGTTCATTTTTTCAGCCGATAAACTTAAATAACACTCAAGATCATTACTGCCCGGAGTTTGTTTTATATTTGAATAAAAATTTGTGTAAAATTTATCGTAAATTTCAAAAATTTCAATATTTAACCAGCTTGTCTTATTCTGTTGAGCGACTTTTTCCCGAAATAATTTCATTTGCTCCCGAGAAAAAGTGTATTTGTAAAGAGGTCGTTTGATAACAGGAATTTTAACGGGAATTTTTTTATCCGCTTTTCTTACATACGGAAGGACTTTCACTATTTCTTCATGTATTCTGAAATTTTTTATTGTATGAAAATCTTTTTTATCTATAAATAAAACTTTTGGCGGCAATTTAAGAGCAAGTTTTGGCTTGTCAAATGTTTTCAGCCTTGCAGAAAAGCCTAAAGGGTATGTTCTGACAACTATCGAGTTAATAAGATTTAAAACATGCCATTTTAAAAGGGTTTTAAATTCACTCATTTTATTAACAGAAATTTGGGTATGAAACGATAAATTTCTAATTAAAACGTAGACAGGATTAAGCTTGCGCAATTGAGGCAAAGGCGTTTCCAGAAAGTTATCGAGAGTAAAATTAACATTAAACTTCGCAAATTCAATGTTTTTGCTTTTTATTTTAAATCCGGCAAACAAAGAAGCTGTTTTATAATAAATATTTAGAAGTAGTGATAAAAAAATTTTCATTTTGTACTAAAATTAAAGCTTAATGCGTATTTAAATTTTACTTTATTTTATAAAAACATGTATATAAAAATTTCAGGTATACTAATCATTAAAAGAAATCGACAAATGAAAAAAATGATTTTTGAAAGTTCTTAATTTGTGGGTGTTTCGGCGAAGCCGAAACACCCACTATACCTTTAATCAGCCTGCGCCGCCCGCAGGGCGGCGCAGGCTGTAGATGTCAGCTTTTTAACAAATTAACGAAAATTTATTTTGATTGGTATAATATAAAAATGAAAACAACGATAACTTTAAAAATTGAAAAATTGTCTAATAATAAAAAACTGCCGTATTATGCGACGGAAGGTTCTGCTGGGATGGATATTACAGCGGGGATAGACAGCCCTGTTGAAATTAAACCGCTTGAAAGAAAACTTATCCCCACAGGAATTATAATAGAGCTTCCTGAAGGGTATGAAGCCCAAATACGTCCAAGATCAGGTCTGTCAATAAAACATGGAATAACGCTTGTAAATTGCGTAGGCACTATTGACGAAGATTATCGAGGAGAAGTCTGCGTCCCGTTGGTTAATTTATCTGACACGTCGTATGAAATTCAGCCGGGAGAAAGAATTGCCCAGATGATAATTTCTCCAACACAAAAAGTAGAGATGGAAATCATAGAAAAAGTTTCCTCAACCGCAAGAGCCGCAGGAGGTTTCGGCTCTACAGGCAGGTAATATGATAAATATAAACGATCAAACAAATAAAAAACTTTTGGAACTCTGTTCATCAGAGGTTGAATTATACATTGTAGGCGGTTATATAAGAGATATACTTCTGCAAAAAGAGTGTTTTGACAGGGATTACGTTATAAAAGGTCAGTCGGCAGTCGAATTTGCAAGACATGCCGCCAAGTTGTTTGACGGATATTTTGTTTTGCTTGACGAAAAACATGACATTGCCCGTGTTGTTATGCCTGATAAAAAAAACACTTTGGATTTTGCCGGATGCGTCGGGCAGGATATATATACAGACTTAAAAAATAGGGATTATACAATAAATGCTGTGGGTTGTCGTGTCGAATCTGATAATTGTTCAATTATTGATCCTTTAAACGGGAGAGAAGATATAAAAAATGGCATTATAAGATTGATTTCCGAAAAAAATCTTCTGAATGATCCGATTAGACTCCTTAGAGCATTCAGACTTGCCGCCCAGTTCAACTTTAAAATTGAAGAAAACACCCTGGAATCAATAAAAAAACACCATAAACTCATAAATAATATTGCCGCTGAAAGAATCAACACGGAACTTTTAAAACTTTTTGAGTCTGAAAATTCGGCTGAAAATCTTATTTTCATGAAGGAAACAGGTATATTATTTGAAATTATACCTGAATTAATTCCTCAAAAAGACGTTCCTCCAAACCTTCATCATCATCTTTGTCTTATAGATCATTCAATTGAAGTTGTAAGACAGGTTGAAACACAAATAAAAAGCTTTCCCGACTGGGCAATAGAGCATCTTTACAGTTTTTTTTCCACAAATATAAAACGAATAAGTCTTTTTAAAACAGCCGCGCTTTTGCATGACCTCGGAAAACCCTCAACCTGGTCAATTGATGAAGAAGGCAGGCACAGGTTTATAAAACACGAAGAAGTAGGAGCGGAACAATGTTTAGAGCTCTTAAAAAGGATTAAATTCAGTAAAAATGCTATAAATTATATAAGTTTGCTTATAAAAAACCATTTATATCCTTCTCAATTAATCAGGGAAGGCATGGAAAATGTGTCAGAGAAAGCGTTGATGAGGTTTTTCAGAAAAATCAGCGATAATACTCCTGATCTTTTACTTTTAGCTTTATCGGACAGATTAAGCGCGAGGGGACCTGATATTACAGAAGAGCTCGTTGAAAAGAATGTCAGCGGAATTTATACGCTACTGCAAAAATATAAAGAAGCCGGCGAAGATATAAAAAACCTCCCCAAGCTGATTAGCGGAAAAGAAGTGATGGAATTGCTTGCAATTCCAAGGGGAAAACAGGTAGGAAACGTATTAAAAGCTTTAAAAGAAGAGCAAATTTCAGGAAATATAAATACAAAAGAAGAAGCTCTCGATTTTGTAAATCGGCATAGGATGTAAATATCAGCTTTTTTAGCAAACTTATGCCAAGCCGTAATCAATGTAGCGTTTTGTTAATTTAATTTTATGGAATTTATGACCGATAATATTTTTTATGTAATTTTTAATTAACTGATTAACGAGGCTAAAAGCGTCATTCTGAACTTGTTTGCGAAATGCGGACAGCGCCGACTGCTTCGCAACAGCATCTTTCAAGCATACAATAGAATGCTTCCCGTTTCTTCATTTTCTTTTCTTTTTGACGCAAAAAGAAAAGAAAACGAAGCAAAAGAAAAGAAAAACTAACAAGACAAACTGTCATATCGGTCAGGGGCAAGCCCCCGAACCCCCTCGCTTACAAATGCTTACTTTTTGTTTTTTCTTCGCTTTTTACATAAAAAATATTATCGGTCTATATATCTACAAAATTAACTTAACTATACCAATCATTAAAAGAAATCGACAAATTAAAAAGATAATTTTTGTAAATCTTTAATTAGCTGGCGTTTCGGCTTCGCCGAAACGCCAGCTATACCCTTACCTAGCCCGTGCCGCCCTGCGGGGCGGCACGGGCTATAGATATTAGCTTTTTAATAAATTAACGACTTATACCAGGTTTCAATCCAAAAAAAATTACCTGTTTTTGCGACTTTCTAAAATTGTGGTGAATTCTCCATACACAGGCAGTTTTTTTATGTCGTTATGTCCTTCTTCTTCTGAATGACAACGAATACATAAAGGCTTTATTATATCGATTCTCTTTCCTCTCATTTGTTTTTCAACATAATGAACATGTAAATATTTTTGAAAATACTTTTCTTTAAGATCAATAAAACATTTTTGACAAACAAAATTGTATTTAATTTTAGCGGTTGTTGCTACAGAATCCCAGCTTTTTTCATAAAACCCGGGAAGTAAATCATAATCGTAAGTAAAAAATTGCGGTGATTCAAAATAATTGTCATTTGTTAAAAAATCAGTTAAATCAAAGTTTTCAGCCTTAATATCAGAATCTCCGCCAATTAAAGCGTTTAAGCGGCTAAGACAAAATATACAAATATTTAATTTTTTATCCTGATAACTTGTATTTTGATATTTTCCGGCTAGTTTTACATTAAATTTTCTGTCTTTTCTGCGATTTACTTTAAAACTATTCAAATTATTTTCATTATGATTTAATAAATAGTTTTTCAAACTGTCGCATAAAAAAATATGATATTTATGTTCTTTATCAGATTGTGTTTTCGCAGGGTAAAGCGCGACTTTTTTTATAACGCCTTCTGAAAGAACAGTATATATGCCGCTATGAGTTATCGCAATATCTTTCAGATTTGTATAAATACCTGTTGTTTTAAGTTTGTATATTTGAGAAATGACCTCGGTTTCGTGTTTAACAGAAATTACTGTATTTAATAACCCTGAAAAATTGGTAAAAAGAGATTTTTTTTCATCCTCAATTTTCATTTTGTCATTTCCAGTATTGCGTCTATTCTTTCTTTACTTTTTACAACCGCTCTAAATTCGACTCTTCTTGATTTAAGATTATCTTCTTTGCCGCTTTTTGTGAATACCGGCTTTGCGAAAGATAATCCATTAGCTCTAAGAACCCCTTTAAGCCATTCTTTTGTTGTTTTATCGCTGGAAACCGAAAAACAGTATTTTAAAACCTCAAAAGACCTTTGCTGAGATAAATTAAGGTTTGCGAGATATCTGTCTTCAAATGATTTAGCCCCCGTCCATTCGCTGGATGTATGACCCTCAATCCTGATTTCAGATATATCATTTTTAAAGCTGCTGCCCTCAAGAATTTTAATATATCTTGGGAAAAAATCATTTAAAATCTTTTTAAACTGCGGATTTATTTCTGAACTGCCGGGCTTAAATAGAACTTCAGGAGCGTAAAAACGCACTGTATTATCTTTTTCCAGAGATGCGCTCCATTTTTTAAGGTCTTCTTTAAATTCAATATTTAAATCTTCATATAAATTTTTTTCCTGCTCAGAATAAGATTTTGCGATTTCTGTTATTTTTGCTTTTTCCAGTTGAGCCTGCAACATGTAAAGGACAGAAATAAACAGGAATATCATCATTAAAGCCGACATTATATCAGCGATACTTTGCCAGTTATGACTGCTTATATCTTCTTTCATAAGAGCCTCTCTAAAAATTCAATTTTTTTAAAATTTTCATGAAATTTGATTGGGGCTTGGTGTAGGGGCGAAGCCCCTACATACAAACTCCTCCCCCCTTTGAAGGGGGGTAGGGGGGTAGATATAAACAATAAAATTCTTTTATTTTTATAAGCGCTCATAAAAAATCCTTATTCCTGCTTTAGTCTTGACTTATTACAAGTTGTTTATAGTACTCCAGGAATGTTTTATAATCATTTTTAAAGCCTTCTGTCAAAGCTGTTAAAGATTTATCCAACATACCCAAAGATTTTGGAAGTTCCTGTTCAAGCTGATCAGATAATTTTTTCAGCGATTCGGACTGTTGCCCCAAAGAGCTGTTGATTCTTCCTGAAATTTTGTCCATAGAATTTTTGGTTTCAACAAAACCTCCCAGAAGTTGGTTTGATCCATCGGAAAATTCTTTCACAAACTCCGCAAATTTATATTTTGTATCATTAAACACATTTTGAATAACTTCTAATAATTCTATTTGCGCAAGAATTTTTGTATTTATTTCATACGCCTGATCTTCGGATTTTTGAATCATTTCTCCGAACATTTGATAAACTTTTATAATTTCTTCGTTTTTCCCGGCAATCGAGCTTAGAGAACTGTCTGTCGCTTCAATTGCGTTTACGGCTTTAGAAAGATTTTCATTCATCTGAACAAGCGAATCTTTATATTCTGCCTGCCAGTTTAATAGCTTGCTAACCGCTTCATTGAACTCCTTAAAGTTTTGCCCGAACTGATCCACCATACTGGTATTGAATTGGGTTATAATTTTCTCCAAAGAATTTACAATTTCTTTGGAAGAATCCGAAGAAAGTTTTTCTATTGCATTATCAAGGGTAATATTTGTTTTTTCAAAATTAACCGTTAAAGTATTAAGCATTTGTTTGTTAACATCATAAATATCGTCTTTAATGGAATTAATTTCTTTTAAAAGGTCTATATTAACATCATAAATGCTGTGAATATCTTTAAGACTGCTTAATTTTATTTCAATAGACCTTAAAATATCCACACTGTCTTCGCTGTAGCTTGTATCAAAAAATTTCTTCTGGGCAAAAGTCAAAGCCAATCCGGCGATCATGCCAAGAATTGAGGTTATGAAAGCTGTCTTTAAGCCGCTTAATAACTGTGGAATACTGGTTTGTATGCTTGTAATATCTTTTGAATCAAAATTTAAAAGACCCCAAAAGATGCCGGTAAAAGTTCCTAAAATTCCTACGCTGAAAATCAAAGATTTATAGTTTCTATAATCTCTTGATTTGAAACTACGCAGGTCTTCAATGGTTAAATATATTATGATGCCTGTGAATATTAAATTTATGGGTGAAAGTAAATCCAGCAAAATTTCCATTAATAATCTTTCTTAAAATACATTTATTCTTTAATAATAGAAATTTTTATAATTAATGTCAAAAAATTTCTATTCTATGACAATCCAAATAAGTTTTCGTTAATTTGTTAAGAAGTGGATATGTACAGCCCGCGCCGCCCGCAGGGCGGCGCGGGCTGAGTAAAGAGTATAGCGGGAGTTTCGGCGAAGCCGAAACTCCCGCTAATTAAGAGCTTACAAAAATCATCTTTTTCATTTATCGATTTCTTTTAAAGATCGCTATATCAGCTTGCAATCAATCTATACTAATCAAAATTGGACAAAGAAGATTTTCCGTATAGAATGTAGGTAGAGCTTGGGTCTGTATAAAAAATAATTTTGGAGGAACTTTGGATGCAGTCTGCTATTGATATTAAAAAATTATATTCTGATTATGTTAAAACCCTTGAAACATATATTATGTTCAGGATAAGCCAAAGAACACTGGAGCTTACGCCGGAACTGGAAGCTAAAAACAGAAAACCGATTAACTTAAGCATAGGCGCGCCAATACAAGCTCCGCCGCAATTAGTTACAGATGTTTTAAAAAATTGTCTTAATGAGCCTGGAATAAGCGCATACTCTACTCCTAAAGGAGAAAAGTTTTTTCTTGAAGCAATTGCCGCAAGAATGAAAACTAGATTCGGCGTTGAGCTGGATACAAAAACAGAAATTTTTTCTTTAATAGGCTCAAAAGAAGGACTTGCAAATATATTCAGATGCCTTGTTAACCCTACGCTTAATGAAAAAGATCAGGATATTATATTAATACCCGACCCGGGATACGCTTCCTACGCTGAACAAATAAAAGTTATCGGCGGAAAAGCTTATCCAATGCCTTTAACATACGAAAACAACTTTATGCCATGCCCTAAAACAATAGTTCAAAATCTGGAAAAAGAAGGTTTTTCTTCTTCTAAAATCAAGGCATTGGTCATAAATTATCCGAATAATCCTCTTGGAGCAACCGCTACAAGAGATTATCTTAAAAAAATTGTTGATTTCTGTAGAGAAAGAAATATTTTGCTTATAAGCGACGCCGCCTATGCGGACATGTACTTTGCGGGTCAGGAAGCTCCGGCAAGTATCCTGGAATTTGAAGGAGCAAAAGATATTGCGATTGAATTTCACAGCTTAAGCAAGCCTTATAGCATGACAGGATGGCGTATGGGCTGGGCATGCGGCAATAAAGACGCTGTAGGCATTCTCGGAAAAATAAAGTCAACAGTTGATACAGGTTTGTTTAAAGCCCTCCAAAAAGCCGGAGCGGCAATATTAACTTCTCCTGAAGGCGATGAGTACATCAAAAAATCCAATGCTGAATTCCAAAAAAAGCAGGAAATACTTGTAAAAGGCTTTAAAGAGCTTGGATGGGATGTTGACAATTTAATTATTCCTAAAGCCACATTCTATCTCTGGTTGCCAATACCCGCAAGATTTAAAAACAGTGAGGATTTCTGCAATCAACTTCTTGAAAAAGCAGGTGTGGTATCTGTTCCCGGAACAGGCTTCGGAAAATACGGAGAAGGCTTCTTCAGGCTCTCAATAAGCCCCGGCGAGCAGGCTCTTTACGAAGTTATAAAACGCATGAAAGAAGACGGATTTACTTTTAATTAAAATGCTTTAAAATATATTGTCAAAAATTGGTGAAACGGCATGATAAAAGTTTTATCCGGCGCTCAAATGAAAAGTATTGACCGGCAGGCAATAGAAGAACTTAAAATACCCGGAATCCTTCTTATGGAGAATGCCGGACGAGCTGTTTATCAAAAAACCAAAGAAATAATAAAAGAAGAGGAAAAAAGCGTTCTTGTTGTCTGCGGCAAAGGCAATAATGGCGGAGATGGTTTTGTTGCCGCAAGACATTTAATTGAAAATTCAATTCAAACAACCGTTATTTCCCTTTTTAGACCCGAAAACCTTTCCGGAGAAGCTTTAGTTAACCATAATATTCTTCAGAATTTCACGGAAATAATCTATTTTGAAGACATAGACCTTGAAAAACTACGGGAATTGATCTCTTTTTCTGATGTTGTAATTGACGCTATATTCGGAACAGGCTTAATTTCTGAAGTTAAAGGCTTTTTAACGGACATTATAGAGGCAATAAGCGAATATGCGGAAGGTTATGTTGTTTCAGTCGACATTCCTTCAGGAATTAACGCTGACACCGGAGAAATAATGAACTGCGCTGTAGTTGCGGATTTTACGGTAACTTTTCATGCTCCTAAGGCAGGACTTTTGCTTTATCCTGGCGCAGATTACTCAGGAGAAATTACTATTGCTTCGATCGGAATCCCCGAGATGCTTAATCAAAGCAAAGAATTTAATATTTATCTTATAACGCCGCATTATGCCGCTCTTTCTCTCCCTTTAAGACCTGATGACAGCCATAAAGGAACTTTTGGAAAAGTTTTCAACATAGCGGGCAGTTTTGCAATGCCCGGCGCGGCTTATATGTGTGCTATGTCTTCTCTTATTGTGGGTGCCGGGTATTCAATTCTTGCCGCTCCCAAATCAGTAATTCCGTCTGTGGCGGCAAAAGCTTCGGAAATAGTTTATGCGCCTTTAATTGAAACTCCTGAAGGAACGCTTTGCGAGGAATCATTATCAGAGGCGCTTGATAAAAGCTACGGCAGCAATGTTATATTGATAGGACCCGGGTTAAGCGCGGATAAATCAACTGTTAACTTTGTTAATAGCTTTATTCGAGAAATTATAAACAGAGGCGATAAGGTTTTGCTTGATGGGGATGCCATTAATGCTTTAGCGATACAGAAAAATATTGTTTTCCCTCTTAATTCCGTTATAACTCCTCATCCTAAAGAACTTTCCAGATTAATGGGCGTTTCTGTTGAAGAAATATTGAAAAACAAAATTAAGTTTGCAAGGGAAGCCGCTGAAAAATTCAATGCAATTATCGTTTTAAAAGGCGCAAATACAATAATTTCAGAGCCGAACGGCAATACTTATATAAATATTGCCGGCAATTCAGGCTTAGCGAAAGCCGGAAGCGGGGATGTTCTTTCCGGCGTGATTGCCGGATTTATTGCGCAGGGCGTTGAGCCTAAAAATGCGGCTATATTGGGAGTTTATTTACATGGGTTGGCGGCTGATATTGCCGCCGAGGAAATAAACGAATATTCCCTCACCGCTGAAACGCTGATGCAATATTTGCCTAAGGCAATAAACGAAGTGTTGAAATTTACATAATTTTAAAAAGTTAAGTATAGTAATTTTATATCAAGTTGCAATCAAAGCCTAATCGTCATTGCGAGGCATAAAAGCAGGAATATAAGCTATTAATGTATTTTCGAAGCAATCTTCCTGCTTGGAATGATTGAAAGAAGATTGCTTCGCAAGTTAATTATCAATTTATACCCCTAACTTTAAGGCTCGCAATGACGGGAAAAAGTTATATATTGATTGCAACTTGGTATAACGAAAACTTATTTTGATTAACTCGAATTGCTAATTAGTCGAAACGCTGAAATAGATTGAAATTTTATTTTAATTTTTTATGCGGCTCGCAGGCTTTGCCTGCGAGCCGCATGCCCTTAAAACGGCGTAGCGGCTGGCGAAGCCAGCCGCTACGCCAAATATAAAATTATTTATTTAGCAATTCAAGTTGATTGGTATAAAAATTTTTAATTTTTTCCTTAATTTTGGGAAGGTGAAAGAATAAACCTTTTTTTGCCGTTTATATCAAAAAGAAGGATTTTTGACGCGTCTGCGGAAACAGTTGTGTTGTCCGGCATAATTTCAGTTTCAACAGATGTTTTAGCGATAACTTTTTTATCGTTTACGGTAAAATGAATAAGTTTTTCGCTTCCAAGCGTTTCAATAAAATCAGGTATTATTTTAAAAGCATTTACATTATTTTGATTAATTAAAAAATGTTCCGGTCGGATTCCTAAAATTGCTTTTTTTCCGGCAAGGCTGTTTTGTTCAATTAATTTAGCGTTTTTTTCTTCCGGTTCAAGAAATATAGAGCCAATTTTTATTTTTTTGTCTTCTGTAATTTCTGCTTCAAGGAAATTCATTGCCGGAGAGCCGATAAAACCTCCCACAAAAACATTTTCAGGAGAAAAATAAACCTCTTCAGGCGTTCCTATTTGCTGAATAACGCCTTTATCAAGGATAACGATTCTATCTCCCATTGTCATAGCTTCAACCTGGTCATGAGTTACATATATAAAAGTCGTTTTCAGGCTTTTATGAAGTTTTTTTATTTCAAATCTGGTTTGCGCGCGCAATTTAGCGTCAAGATTAGATAAAGGTTCGTCCATAAGAAAGACTTTAGGCTCTCTTACAATAGCTCTTCCAAGCGCAACCCTCTGTCTTTGTCCGCCGGATAGCTGTTTTGGCTTTCTGGCGAGCAATTCTGTAAGATCAAGGGTTTCCGCAGCTTTTTTTACTCTTGCGTCAATGAAATCTTTTTTAAATTTGCGCATTTTAAGCCCAAAAGCCATATTTTCATAAACGGTCATGTGAGGATAAAGAGCGTAGTTTTGAAAAACCATTGCAATATCACGATCTTTGGGGTGAACATTATTGATTTTTTTATCGTCAATAAATATTTCACCGCCGGTAATGTCTTCCAAGCCCGCAATCATTCTGAGAACAGTTGATTTGCCGCACCCTGAAGGTCCGACAAGAACAAGAAATTCTCCGTCATAAACATCCAGGTTAAGATTCTTTATAACCTGCAATTTTTGATCATAAGTTTTATTTATATTTTTTAAAATCAAACCAGCCATTTTAAATTCCATGAAATTCCCGATTTATACTCAAATAAAAATAAATTTCGGATTTTTGTTAAATTGTTATTGTTGCGTGGCGGCGAAGCCGCCGCGCAACAATAACCCAAATTCATTTTGGGAGCAGTATAATAAGAACTTTAAACAGCTTTTTTAACTTTATTTGCTTTAATGCAGGATGCGCAGACGCTTATTTTTTTAACAGTTCCATTTACCATTGTTTTTACTGTATGTAAATTGGGTTGTTGTTTATAAGTGTAGTGTTTATTTGAAAAACACACGCTATTTGCTCTGTTAGCCGTTTTATTACATATTTCACATTGTTTTGGCATATATTTATCTCCTTTTTATTAATATATTTTAGTTCGTGTTTAATATAATACTAAAAACCATGAATTAACTGCAAGCAAAACCTTTTAAATTTCAGCACAAGTAAATTTGGCGAGGGTTTTTATTAAACTCAAAAAAAGCTTTTACAGACCACTATAGCAAGGCGCCGGAATAAGATACACTATTTTAAGGGTGTTATTTTATACAAAAAGTAGTATAATAAAGATATACTTAAAATTAAAAATTTGCGTGATATAAAATGAAAAAACCCTTGGTTCTCTTATTTTCGTGTTTTGTATTGCCTCTCTTTATCAGCGGCTGTGGTGTTTTTAATGTTGTTAAGTTTCCTTTAAATCAAGAAGACGACTTAAAGACATCTGAAACGTTAAGATACAAAAATGGAACTATTCTTATAAGAGAAAACAAGTCAACCACTTCGGAAGCGGATTTTCTCAAGTCGTTTAATTCAGGAGCTTCTAACAAAGATGTAAAAGTAGAACCTGACGAAGTAAAATTTGGACCTCAATAAGCTTATGAAATTATAATTTTTATAAAACCCTTGCCCGCATTGCGGCGTGGGCTAGTGCTCTGACCGATTAATTATTAAGGATAAAGTCTATTTAATTTTATTCTTGCATCATTTTTTGTAAACCTCCATTTAACGCCAATATTCTTATCATTTCGTTCTTTGACCCAGTTTAAAAGTTC
>Ga0209202_1000931_pt1 | contig 19861 bp, 20 predicted proteins | sample AD_UKC032_MetaG_FD_184416 | JGI IMG/M metagenome (GOLD analysis project Ga0209202, IMG submission 184416) | Active sludge microbial communities of municipal wastewater-treating anaerobic digesters from USA - AD_UKC032_MetaG (SPAdes) (version 2) | ecosystem: Engineered > Bioreactor > Anaerobic >... | reverse complement strand
GGATCTTCAGTCGGCCGGATTCACCGGTGTTGAACTGGTCCGGCGCGACGAAGGCATGCACTCGATCGTGAGGGCGCGCGTGCGATAGATTGAAATATGGATGCTGACCATAGCGTCTTCCTGCAATCAAATATTCAAACATGCAGAAAATGCAATACTTCAGCCACAACAAACTTCGTCTAAAGATAATAACAGGCTCAGAATCTATATATCATTACTCCCGGATATGTTTTCTTGACACATGGAACCTCTTTCCTTATACTGATCCCAACTAGAGAAAATTCTTATCAATAGATGATTAAGGAGGGCCACATGCGATTGACGCGTATCTCTTTAGTAATCATATTGGTCACTATCGTCTTTCTCTGCGGATGCACTCGCAACTACATTGTCAAGCCGTTTTCCCTGGAACCAGAACTTGTACCCAAAATTGTTCAAATTAAAGGTCCGATCAATCTGATCAATACACAGCTACCGGGAACCAAGACCGTGTTTAAATCAGGACCTGCGATCGATTGGGTAGGCGATTTGCACGAATGGACCACTCAGGCGATTGATCTGCTCACTCATGAACTCACACAAAGAAAAGTTTTCATTTCCCGGAATGCCGACAGGGTCCTAAGTCTGGCCGTTACCAAGGGAACACTCCGGAGTGAAATGACGGGGGTGCGATGTGTTATTATATTGAGGGTAACTACTGGAAATGGCTATGTCAAAGAATATGAAGGGAACAATATTAACCGGTCTCCATTCGGTGAAATGGCAAGATACTATGCAGGTGCCAACGCCCTCACGGAAGCCGTCATAGCCCTGCTCAACGACGACAACATTGTTCGCTATCTCCAGGAATGAGTGATAGGATTCTTCTATTATTTTTCTCTCAGTCTTGGTTTCTAACCGGATGTGCCACTACGAAAGAACTATTAATCCATATATGGTTCTGTTCTTGGTCAGGTCAAGACAAACGAATTAATGTATGAATTACTCATGTATAAGCGACATATAAAAAACGTTATTCTCATACTTCATGGTGAAAGAGTAGTCATTGTCAATATAGTAAGGAGATGAATTATTTGAAACGGTCATATTCAATCGGTCTGGTTTTAATCATCCTGCAGATAGTATTTTCCGGCTATGCTCTCAGTGCCAATTACAACCTGGTTATTCCGGATCGCCACCGTTTAAACGATTCTTGTTTACCCAAGATCTCCATCAATAATCCCGTAAGGCTGGTTGCAGAGCATAATAATATGCCGTTACCCGTAAGGATATGCACCGTTGAAACTGGTGTTTATCAAACAAAGATGGATGATCTGACGGATGCTGCTGTTGCAGCATTAAAAGATGTGTTGAATCGCAAAAACATTCAATTGAATGACGATGCAAAAAAAATTCTGTATATTTCAATTAGTGAAGCTTATTGTGTAATTGAACGTTTGTCTTTTTCGCAAAGTGTTTATAAGTTTACCGTCAAATTGACTGTCTCATCCGACAATGATATTATTATTAAGGAATTCATGGGATCGCACGGAACCGAATCTGCCAGGGCAGGCAACAGTTCCATCTCGGAGGCAATAAACTTTGCAGTCTGTGAAATGCTAAAAGATGAGGAGATCATCAACTATTTGAAAAGGTAACAGGCAAACCGTCCTGCCAGGCGCACGTCTGCTGAAATTATGAAGGACGCAGAACATGAAAAAGAGAGGTGGAGATATGAAAATCAGTACGAAAATTGTGGCAATCATACTATTCTTCTTATTTTTAATGACGGGCTGTAGATCATTCCCCGTAGCATCGGATAGCTACACCAAGAAAGCCCGTCAATTTAATCCGACACCGGGTTGGGCGGGCGTTTACGTCTTGCGCCCCAATCAGTTTCTCGCTGCAGAATCAAATATCAAGGTTTTCCTCGACCACAAGAAAGTCGGGATGTTGCCCCCCGGGTCTTTTATTTATGGAGAAGTAATGCCACGCGAGCATTTTCTGGAACTGGCGGAAATGCCCGGATGCGCGAACAAATCTCTTCGGTTTACAGCAGAGGAGGGGAAGTGCTATTTCTTTAAGACAGAAGTCGGTTTTGCACGCCAGATTATAGAGCTACTTTCCGATGAAGAGGGCAAAGAGCTTGTCAAAAGCTATAAACAAAGCGGCTTTAATGATTTCGATTCCGCAGGCAAGGACGGAGTCGCCGTTCCGGGCCTGAACAAGAACTGATCAGGGAGATTGTTATGTATCGCGCTCAAACATGGCTGTTGGTAATTACATTGATGATGTTTTGTGTGTCCTGCGTTACGCCCAAAATGGCTGCAGATTCAGGGAAGATCCATCTTGCTGCCCAATCCGGCGATCGTGCCGGAATCGACGCGGCTCTCCAGTCCGGAAGCACTGTTAATCAGAGTGACAACTATGGGAAAACGCCCCTCCTATATGCCGCCGAAAGCGGTAATGATGCTGTCGTCGAATATCTGTTGAATAAAGGTGCCAACCCGAATCACACCGCTGATGATGGGAGTACTCCCTTACTGATTGCCGTCCGGAAAGGCAACAGCCGTATAGTGGAATTGCTGATACAAAGGGGTGCTCTGGTGAATGGTTTCGGCGATGACGGATCCACGGCTCTTACCATCGCGGCGGAAAAGGGAAGCAAGCAAGTCTTTGACCTCTTGTTAAAAAATGGCGCCAAAACAGATGTATCCATTGCCAATCGGGACACGGCCCTGATGAAGTCCATACCCCGCAGGGACAGCTATTATTTTGACCGGCTTCTCGAAAATGGTGCTGATCCCAACAAAAGGGGTCGCAATGGAAATACACCGCTTATCATTGCAGCCATTTCTAATAAACCGGATATTGCTGAAAAACTGCTAAAGGCTGGAGCGCGAATCAATGAAACCAACGATAGCGGGAACAGCGCCTTGCTTTTTGCGGCGGGACTTGCAGGGATTAAACCTGACATTGCCAAACTGCTGGTGGAAAAGGGAGCAGACATCAATCAATTGTCTAAAGATGGTTTAACACCGGTAAAAGCCGCATGTCTCGCAGGCAACGCAGGCATGGTCGTATATCTATTCGAGAATGGAGCCCGCATAAATATTGATGATACATCGGATGAAGGAAGGGAAATAAACGGCACGCTGAATCATATTCTGGGTGACTATTATCTTGCAAAAGACGATTCAAAGAAATCGCGCATTTCCTTTGAGAAGGCTCAGGGTTACTACAAAAAAATCATTGACCAATACCAGGGCGATGTAAGCCGCATAGTTTGGAAACAAGCAGGCGCTTATGCTGCGCTGCCCATGCTTATGGCTATCAATCCGGTGGGTGCCGCCGTTATCGTTGCGAAAATTCCAACCAGCACGGCTGTTAATCAACAGATTTCATCGCAGATGAATGAGAATATCCAGGCTTATTACAATCATAAGCAAATATATCATCATCCTTACGAGCCGACTTATCAGGGAGTGAATCTGGCCTATTTGCCGCCGCCGGTGAATGACACGCCGAATGTGCAGAAAAAAGCATTTGCGGAAAGCAAGGTCCGACATTTTGAAAAACGCTCAAAGATCATCACCGATGTTCTCGGGTGTTTTGATAAAAATCCAGGTGGTGGGTCAGGGTTACAAACGTGCGTCAGAACTGTGGCTCAGGCAGCTGCCGTTACTCAAACAAAAAAAAACGAGTCGCCATCAAAGAATTAAGCCACGAGGATATTGTGGTTTCCTCTTGAAGGCATACAGACGAAGAGGAGGTGTAGTTATGAACGGATTCATGCGGGGATTATTGTTGGCGGCCTTGTTGGCAATCGCACTCGCACTTGCCGGATGTGGCGGCGGTGAAGACAGCGATTCGTCTGGTGTCTTGGCGCCGACCGCTGTCGTGCAGCCTCTGCCAATGCCTGGTCCCTATACAGTTGCCTGCAGCAATATCAAACAGAATTTTGGCAGCTTGTCTGTCAGTGAGGTGGAGAGATATTGGGAAGGCGATGGGGGTCTTTATGTGACTGATCTGCTGGACGATCAGGCAAATACACTGATTGCCACAGTAATTGCACCGAGTGACGAGGATCTCTTTGGTTCGTTTGCCGGACAGACAAAAGAATTCGTGGTTCTCGTGTGCTACCCCACTACGGACATCAACCCTTATCCCGACTATTCTCTGCCGACAGGCGAGATCGTGCCGCACATGCAGACCGGAACGCAGACACCGTTATTTTACGACTATTTACATAAGTATCCGGCCGTTGTGTTTTCGCATGGCTACACGGGCAGTCCCATCTCCTCTGACGACTACCTCCTGGCAGTAACGACCTGCGCGAGTTACGGCTACGTTGTCATCGCTCCGTTTCATGGTGACCTGCGTTTTTGCGACCTCCACATAGAGGACATCGAAGACGTCGCTAAAGTGGTGCTTAAGCTGGATGACTTCACGGCTGTGCAGGCATTGCGACCGCTGGCAGTTTCCGCCGCGCTTAATCTCGTTCTGAATCATCCGCAATGGAAAGATCACATCGACGAGACACGGATCGGCGGTTTCGGAGCAAGCATGGGCGGTGAAACCATGCTGTTGTTGGGTGGTGCCCGTCTGACCGTAACGAACTCAATCATTGGAGGGGACTGGGAATTTGATTCAAAACAGGTTACCTACGATCCACGAATCAAGGCGGCGGCAGGCTATGTGCCGTATTTCGGGCAATCGTTTCTGCCCGCGTTCGGTGAGGACCAGGAAGGGCTGACAGGCATCAGCCTGCCCTTTCTTGGTATCAGCGGGACGGCGGACACGACCGCACCGATTTACATGGCGGAGTCGGGCATGTCACGCCTCACGGGGACCCGCAGGCTTGTTGCACTATCAGGAGTTGAGCATGGGTTCGATGATGCCTTTACAAACGACATCTTCACGTGGGCGCTAACGTTCCTCGACGCAAAGGTCCGGGAAACAGCGGAAGCAATCAGTCGTCTCAATACGATGGGTAGCGTGGCAGGTGGAGGCGATGACAGCCTGTGGCTCTACTAAACGGCTTGCCCTCAATGAGACGAGGGAGCGACGGCTCATTGCTGATTAAATTTCTACATAATAACTTATCAAAAATATCAAAGTTAACGTGAAAAAATGAAGCTTTTGAAAGGAGGACAAAAATGAATAAGATGAAAATGACTGTTTTTCTCTGCTGTATTTTGATTCTGGTAGGTTGTGCAGAGATGGGAACCATGACAAAAGGTCAAAAAGGCGGTCTTATAGGAGCGGGAGGCGGAGCCGCAGTCGGGGCGGTATTGGGGCAGGCCATAGGCCATGACACGAAAGGTACCCTTATAGGAGCTGCCATAGGAGCTGCTGTGGGAGGGGCTGGTGGTTACGGCGTTGGCAAGATGATGGATAATCAGGAAAAAGCGATGCGTGATGCTTTGGAAACTTCGGAAGCTGCTGCTGTTACAAGGGAAGGCAACCTCCTAGCGGTGACTTTTAAAGGTGACGTTACATTCGATACGAATTCAACAGAAGTGCGAAGGGGACTTTACACTGAAATAAACCGGATCGCAGGCGTGTTGAATCAATACCCAGACACTCTTATTAGAGTGGAAGGACATACCGATAGTAAAGGTTCCGATGAATACAACATGAACCTTTCTAGGCGGCGTGCCTATACAGTAAAAACTTTACTGGGTCAGCGCGGTGTAGCCGACAGCCGCATGGAAGTTGTCGGGTTTGGCGAAACCATGCCTGTAGCAACCAACGACACCGAGGCCGGACGACAAATGAACAGAAGAGTAGAAATCAAGATTGCGCCTAAGACACAAGCACAGACACCGTAAGGTATCATAAATGAACATAACGTTCATGAGGGCAGGGCCAATCGAATCTGCATTTCTATGAAAAACATCATGCTGTTTCTGTAAATCCTATTTCGCGGGCATAGGAAAACTGACGACGCCAAGGTGTTCCGGGATGAACTTTTTCAAATATATCCGGTCCGGTCATCTTTAGGGATTCTGAATCCACTTCCACGGGATGATAGCCGCCGATAAAACCATAATCCTTACCGATGATGGGATTCTTTCCCGGCAGACAATCACATTCTACGGTGATATTAAGCAGGGCGTTGATGACAATGGCTTTCGCTGCAATCTTCTTCCAGACAGCTGCTGCTGTCTCAACCAGCTTTTCCTGAAAAACCGTTTTGTCCGATTCCCAGAATATTTTAAGGGCAGATTCCGGGCACATGGCGATACACTGGGCGCAGCCAATGCACTTTTTTAAATCATAGTCGGGATAATCGGACTGCATGATAGTGGCTGCTTTTGTTGGGCAGATATTAACACAAACACCACATCGGGTGCATTTCTTCTTATTCAGCACGGGATGATAATCTGAATGCATTCGCTGCTTCTGGGCACGGGATGCGAATCCCATGGAGATATTCTTGATAGAGCCGCCAAACAGGGAAACCATATGCCCTTTGAAATGCGAAAAGATAACGAAGCCTTTCGCCTTATCAAAGATAGAACCTACCTGAACTGTTTTAAAATGTTTGTAGCCTGCTGGAATCGAGATGACATCTCGCCCGTCCATGCCATCGGCGATCATAATCGGACATCCAAGAAAATCAGCTATGTAACCATGATTAGCGGCGGTTTTCAGAGAATCAACGGCGGTGTGCCGGCCACCGGAATAAAGCACCGTCGTATCAAAAACGAAGGGTTTTGCTCCTTTCGCAATCAGCCAGCGGGCGATTTCTTTTGCATAGTCCGGAGGCAGATACCCCCGATTACCTCGTTCTCCCCAATGGAGTTTGATACCAACGCTGTCGCCGGAAGTAAATGGAGTCTTGAATTGTTCCAAAAGTTGTCGCAGAGATTCTATATAAGGTTTTTCCTTGCCTGTCACCTTTTCAAAAAAAATAGCGGCCATATCAATATCCTCATCTTTATCTCATTATTTTAATACTATTCCTCAAATCAATCTTATTTGTGCAATTAAAATCTTCCATCCTCTGAAATTAAAGTTCTATTTGTGTTCCGAGTTCTACGACCCGGTTGATCTCGATACCCCAAAAAGGGTAAGACCGTCTTACTCCAGTACATTATTTTCTACTTTACATCCTTCCCACCTTTGACGCAACAAAGACTACTTCTGTATCTTTTCTTCAATAAAAAAGCATACGCATGGATGACATCACAAGAATTGGACGCATGCCCGTCTATAAACAGAATTGTTAATACGGCTGTTGATAAGCCTGTTGATAATAATGCTAAGGGATCAAATAACGCCACTTTATATCAGATTGCGCAATGATTGAGCAATCTGTAAATACTATTTTATATTAGTATGTTAAAAATAATACTGTGTAAATCTTATGTCTTACATTCAATCTAATTTGAGTCATCAACAATAAAAGAAAAGTATGACAAATTATGACTGAAAAGGAATCCATAAAAAACTGGTAACCCTGCAAAAAATAAAATATATGTTAACAGTCCATTACGGCTTTAAGGATGATACCGGCAAAGCATTAGATAATCACAGTCAATAAGGAACTTAGATGACTCCCATTGAACAGGTGGCAAAAATCCTTGCTTCAGCCTGGAAAGGTGTGGCTTTTACGGGGGCCGGTATTTCCGCTGCCAGCGGTATATCCACCTACCGGGACACCGGCGGGTTATGGGATCGCTTTGGATCCGAGGACATATTTAATGTCCTGGCCGACCATCCGGATAAGGCCCATGAGATTATAGAGAGTTTCTTCTCTTCCCTCGAAAAGGCCCGACCGAACCCGGCGCACCTTGCCCTGGCCCAACTCGAAGAAATGGGTCACCTTTCAGCCGTCATCACCCAGAACGTGGACAATCTGCACCGGGAAGCCGGAAGCAGATCTGTCTGCGAATTGCATGGAAACCTTTATCGGCTTCGCTGCATGACCTGCGGAAAGAAGCAGGGACTGACACGGGAAGCGCTTTTTGCGATGGTCCGCCCTGTGTTGAATAAAATCGATGCGTTCTCTTTGGATGCATTATTGCAAGCCTTTCCCAGATGTGAATGCGGGGGGCTTACGCGACCCGACTTCGTCAGTTTTGGGGAAGCCGTTCAAGATTTAACCGAGGCGAAAAACGCAGCCCGAACCTGCGATGCCATGTTAGTGATAGGAACCTCAGGCCTGGTCTATCCTGCAGCCGCTCTGCCTAGAATGGCCAAGCGTGCCGGGGCTCAGATTATAGAGATAAATTGGAAGGAATCGGAACTGACCCCTTTTTGTGATCTTTCAATCCGGGCTCAGGCAACCGCGGCCCTGCCGCAGATTCTAGCATGCCTCATGCCTACAAAAAAACCGAGAAGAATCCCGATTCTATCTTTTGTTGCAGATCGACTATGGAGAAAAAGGGAACCTTTAACCCCAAAACATGAATGACCTTTCGCGTGGGAAAAAAATTCTACTCTCGCACTGAGCAGAATGCGGTTTCAGTCTCAAGTTAATTGATGTTACGCAGCCTTCTGTGCAGCGACTAGAAAATAATTATGATTATGATATGTCTGGAGGGGTAAGATATGCTGGATATATCCATAACCAAGGGTTATAGCCCTGGGGCCATCGGACGTGTCGCGGAGCTTAACGGCAGATATTACCACGATAACTGGGGATTCGGTCTGTTCTTCGAGGCCATGATGGCGACAGACCTCTCTGCATTTCTGAAGCGGTATGATGCATCGCGTGACGGTTTCTGGACTGCATCGAGCAGGGGCCGTATTGAAGGCCATATAGCCATTGATGGGGTAAACTTTGAGACCAAAGGCGCGCATCTCCGTTATTTCATCGTTTCCGATGAGTTCAGGGGAACCGGCATCGGCAGGGAGCTCATCACCAGGGCCGTTACCTTCTGCCGGGAAACTGGACACAGGAGGGTGTACCTCTGGACCTTCGAGGGCCTCCATGCCGCCCGTCATCTCTATGAAGAGGCAGGATTCAGACTCGTCGAGATGCAGAGGGGCTCGAGATGGGGAGCGGAAGTCATGGAACAACGCTTTGAGCTCCATCTCCCATAAGTGGTATAAGTTTAACAAGAGGTCAGATGCATATGAAAGAGTTTCGTGAATGGATAGTAAACCTTGTATATAAGGTAGCTACGGGCACAAGGCGAATTCGTATAATCCTTACTCCTTTGGTTGGCTTCATTTTTTTCTGCATCGTATTGCTTTTGATCCTTTCATCTTTTTATCTGGATCGTTTTTTTGGATTGCCAGCATTTATTGCAAAACCTTTCAGTATAGCGTTTTCCCTGCCCCTCCTGATTGGAGGTAGCCTTTTATGGTTGTGGTGTGCGGGGAAATTCCTTAAAGCAAAAGGAACCCCTGTGCCGACAAATCCTCCACCAAAACTGGTTACTGACGGTCCTTACGCCTATTCGAGAAATCCGATGATGACGGGACTTTTTATGGTTATGGCCGGAATAGGTATTTGCTTCGGATCGATAACACTCACGTTTATCATGACGCCGCTTTTTGTTTTGATGAGTATTCTTGAATTCAAAAACCTTGAGGAACCGGAACTTGAGAAGCGTTTCGGGAAAGAATATTGTGAATATAAAAAGAGAACCCCTATTATTATTCCAAAGTTTATTGATAAACTTTAGTATGAAGGCTTGCAGGTGGAGTCAAGCCGTTTCCCGACACAATCCCATGAGCCCCTTCCGGTATGAGCCCGCGGCTTGTAAGGTTCATTAATTCTATTGATATTTAGATTGTAAGGTATATAAGAAATCTGTAAATTTGGATAAAATTATAAAGAGCCGGATAGAATTGTCACATAAACAAGCAGAAGCCTTAAATGAATTATCGGGTGCCATACGACGGAGGTAAAATATGAAGGTTGTGGCTTTAAACGCCAGTGCACGCAAAGACGGTAATACGTCAATCCTGCTCAACACCGTTCTCACTGAATTAAGGGCTGAGGGGATGGAAACGGAATTGATTCAGCTTGGAGGGGAAACACTTTATGGCTGCCGCGCCTGTTATAAATGTTTTGAAACACAAGACAGGCATTGTGTGCAGAAAAAAGACATGCTCAATAATCTTCTGGATAAAATGCTTCTTGCTGACGGTATCCTCCTGGGGTCGCCCACTTACTTCTCGGATGTAACCGCGAATATGCGGGCCTTCATTGAACGCTGCGGTTTTGTAGCGCGGGCCAATGACTATATGCTCAAACGAAAAGTTGGTGTCGGTGTTGTTGCTTTACGGCGCGCCGGAGCCATTCCCGCCTTATCCAGCATGAACTTGTTTTTTCACTATATGCAGATGGTTATGCCCGGGTCGTCTTACTGGAGTTTAGGTATGGGCGGAGGCATCGGCGAAGTTTTGAATGACGAAGAGGGGTTGCAGACAATGAAAACGCTCGGACAGAATATGGCCTGGCTAATGAAAAAAGTTGCTTCACCCTAAAAAAAATATGCCAGTTCAGGAAACAGGAATTTAAGCGATACACGACAGCCCGAGCGTATCCCCAACGCAGTGAGAGAAGGCTTCGACACCGCCTGGAATCTGTGAGGAAAGACGTATCTTAGCACAAGCGGGATGACTAAAGTTATACCATGAGTGTGGCATATCTGGCTGATGAAATAACACCGATGGTAGGCGTAGCCGGTTGTGCTGCCGGTACTTTCGCTTTTGGCATGGCTTGTGTTGCCGCTTGGATTAGACACGAAATAGAATAATTAAATGAAAGAGGTGTTGAAATGTTCAAGTATCGTTTTTTGATTCTTTTATTGCTACTTCTTCCGATTTCATCCTCGTGGGCACAAAATGCGCCTGTCAATAAAGATAAGTTGCGAGACTCCTCTGTGCAATTTTCTAGAGTGGACAAAACTTTCATGAGTCAGGGAGACAGATTGAAAGCCTGGCTTTATCTACCCGCGGGTGTCTTAAAGCCTCCTGTAGTTGTTATGGCCCACGGCTTCGGTGGTGAACGCTGGATACGTCTGCCAGCCTATGCGGAAAGATTCGCCCAAATAGGTATGGCGGTCTTTGTTTTTGATTATCGTGGGTTCAACGATAGCGAAGGAGAACCTCGTCATTATATTAACCCTTCACGTCATCTGCAGGATTGGGATGCAGCAATTGCTTATGTTAAGACCCTCGACAATGTTGATGCAAAAAGGATGGCTTTGTGGGGAACATCATTCAGTGGTGGGCATGTCATTGTCGAGGCGGCAAAACATCCAGAAATAATGGCGGTAGTATCGCAGGTTCCATTCACGGATGGCGTATCGACTGAATGGAATTATATGATTTCGGAACCAATATTTGCTCTGAAAGGAACATATCATGGTTTTGCCGATGTGTTCGCCTCCATCTTTACTAAACATCGCCATCATGTACGTATTGCGGGCAGGCCCGGTGAGGCATTTGCTATAATGAGTAAACCGGACTCTATGGATGGATTAATCAAACTTTATGGAAAGGATGCGACGAAAGACTTCGAAAAAAATAACTTCTGCCCCGGCAATATAACCTTAACGCTGGGCCTATACAGACCGATAAGCTATGCTGAAAAAGTTAACTGTCCCACACTGGTTATCGGCGCGGAGAAAGATACGCTGTTTCCTCCGACCGGGCCGAAGAAGATGGCTGATAAGATGAAGAAGGCCAGATATATCAGTATGCCCATGAATCACTTTGATCCGTATGTCGGTGAACCATTTGAGAAATTAGTTAAGGTCATGGGTGATTTTTTAAAGACCAATTTAAGGGTGAGCTCAGCAAACTAAATTGTTGCAACTTTCAAGCAGTAAACGGTTCACTTTTAAATTTTAGCCAACAGCAGAAAATGGCCTTGACATTCAAGGAAAAAAGATCAAACCTGAAGCTAGAAATAAGGCATCGTCAAAAGGTTAACAAATAATCTAAACCCTTTTTATAAGGGTGGTGCCATGAAGAGATTGTTGAAACCCTGTTTCTGAAAAAGAGGCGGGGTTTTGTGTTTTTGGTAAGTATGGTTAAAGGAGGAAAGGCCATGACAAAAGATACAAAAATTCGATGGGGTTGGATTAAAGGAATGTATATTTACACCATTATTGTGGCGGGATTATTCGGCTTGGGAATAATTGTTGTTCCTGAGATGATAAAAACAAAATTCACTTGGCCAGTTGAAGAACCGGTAGCTTTTGGGATTATTGGCAGTGTTTACATGGCATTCGGTTTATTATCAATTTTGGGTCTTAGGTCACCCCTTAAATTCACGCCTATTCTTTTCCTGCAACTTTGCTACAAAACGATATGGTTTATAGGTGTCGTTTTGCCTCTTTGGGCTACGGGACATTTTCCAAGTTACGCCATACCTACCGTGATAATCTTTGCAACCTTTATTGTTGGCGACCTGATTGCAATACCTTTCTCCTATATCTTAGCCAAAGAAACAAAGCAGTAGAACAGATTTCGTTTCCGGCTGTATATGTGAATAAGTTATGGCAACAATCATGGAGGGCAATATGAAAAAAGGTGCGTTACTGGCGGTATGTTGGGTGCTTGTCGGCATGATACTTATGGGGCTTATAGTATGGTTCACTATGCCATCAATGATGCTGATCAAGCAAAAGAGTAACCGGAGCTACGACGACACTATTGCTATCTTAGGCGAAACCCTTAAGAAAAAACAGGACTGGCGAGTGCTGACAATAAACGATTACCAGAAGACCACCGTAGCCTTCGGAGCCATAGAACGAGTCGGTAGCATGAACGTCTGCAATCCGCGTTACGCCGCGAAGATTCTAGGCGATGATGCGAATCGCGGTGTAACGGCATTCATGCCGATGGCGATAGGCGTCTTTGAAGACAAGAAAGGGCAGGTGTTTGTCTCGCAGCTCAATATCGGACTTTTAGGCATGATGTTCGGCGGCACCATAGCGGACGTGATGGGATTAGCAGGCAAAGACCTCAATGAGGTTGTTGCATCCTCTATTGCTAAGTAGAAGTCTTCTTTGTCGTGACAGTTAGCTTTGTGATCTTTCCCGGTGTTTGAGAAAGAAGCCGCGAAAAAGTGTGCGGCTCCTCTCAACTTCCGCCTTTCTCTCTTGCAACAAGTAATTGTTAATCTATGGTGTTATCTTTTTTGGGAATATTAGGCAAACTCACCTGAGCATGTCCTTCCGTAACAAATCAATCGCTAACAGTCACAGAAATACAGGACTTTCATTGATTATCAACGGGGCTACCTCCAGAATTGAAGGTGAAAGGCATTTTTGTGAAAAATGAATATAAAGTAGTATTGACTTTAAATTCTGCATAGCATATTTTTCGAACCAATCCTATTAAGTCCGACCGGTCGGTTTTTATTTCCTAAAGAAGGGGGTTTTATGTCCTCCAATGCAGAACGAGAGGTCCTTAGACGGGTTCAGATTATTGACGCAGCTTTACGAGAAATTTCGGCCAAGGGAATGAATAATATTACGGTCGAGTCTATTGCTAAAGCAGCGGGACTTTCAAAGGGAGGCGTTACCCATTACTTCAAATCCAAGGATGATATCTGCGAGGCCGTTTTTAAAGCATTCTTTGACCTCATTTTTCAAAGAAGTAAAAATAATATAGATCGATGTTCGGAACCACTCTCCAAATTGCTTTCCTTTGGTTGGCTCTATAATTGGGAAGATCCCGATGTTTCAACCGGCTATCCACTCCTCTTCGATTTTATGGCTGAAGCATGCCACAAGGAAAGCTACAGAACATTATTCCATGAATGGGTAAATAATTGGGTTGAACTCCTCAAGAATGCCATTATTGAAGGCAATGATGAGAGAATTTTCAATTGTTCGGATCCCGATGCAACAGCAAAGGCCATATCAGCCGTATATCATGGCTTGGCTGTTCGCTGGTATATTGACCGGGATAGTCATTCAACGCAATGGGCAATTGCATCATTCACGGACGCAATTAACGGTTTATTATCCGGTAGTCGGAACAAAATATAACTACGCGGATCAATATTTACCATAATATTTACCAGGGAGAATATCGTGATTCAGTACACCACAAATAGTTCCTGTCTGCCATTTATCATACGATATTACTCTGATCTCAAGGCTTATTTTCCTCACGGCCTAAGGCGACATACTACATTTCTAGCTCTCAGGGTATTTCTTCCCTCTCACGCTAAAACGACTATCAATCTTCTCAACAAGTTCATAACCAGAGCACAAGAATTTTAGTTCCATTGTTTTTTAGCAACAAGATACTGCGCAACAAAATGACAGATCAATGACGATGTTTCTATAACTGAAAAATAAAGTAAGGAGGGAACGTTGTTTAAAAAACGGATGAAGCGAAAGGTTATATAAACTAAACCACCAATAAGACACAAATGAAGGAGGGAAGTATTATGGCAGTATTCGCAAATACCGAAAAAATGTATGAAGTCCTCGGCACCCTTTTTAACACACTTATGAATCACCCTTCCGTTGGACCAAAATTCGTCGAGTCAAACATTACCATCAAGTTTACCATCAACGATCCCAGCGGGGTCATCTGGCTGACACCCGAAAGCGGCGTCATCTGCGGAGATTCCGATACTAAACCAACAATTGAAATGACTCTCAGCGGTGATACCTGCCATCAGTTCTGGCTACAGGAAGTATCGATGCCCATTGCCTTAGCTAAGGGTTTGATCAAGGCCAAGGGGCCTCTTCCCAAAGTATTGAAGCTGCTTCCGCTCTTGAAGCCGGCCTACGAGGCCTATCCGGAGATCTCCCGTAAGTACGGCCTGTAAAAATATTTTACTGAAGAAAGGGAGGATTTTATGAGTATCGAAAAGAGCATGAAACAATTCGAGCAAGACAGGCTGGAAGCAGTAAGAATTGCCTCCCGGCTGCTGCTTGCTTCCGGAACGACTTCACCCCGCGTGGGAGGCGTCGGTGAATGTACGATTCATATCATTGATGATCCATGTGCAATAGAGGACCTTTGTCAGGGTATGGAAAGCATGTCCTGCCAAAACAAGGCTTGGGATTTCTTCAAAAGAGATGCCGCCATGCTGCGCGACGCCGATGCGGTATTGGTGGTTACATCCCTTCGTTGTGTTACTGATCCGGCCGATATCAACTGTAATATGTGCGGTAAGATGACCTGTGAATCGCTGAGAGAAACGGAAAAACTTCCCGATGGCAACGATGTCGCCTTCAAAGGTCCCCTTTGTATCTTCCGGGCCAATAACATTTCCTATGCCATCGATGGCATTATCTCCCAGGCACGAAATCTGGGGATAGACTATGGTGTTTTCTGGTCTGTCGGGGCTGCGGCCATGAGGATGAAGATCTTACCCCGTGTCACCGGTTTCGCTTTGGCAGTAGCCATCTCGATTACGGAAAAGAGCCCCTTCCGGGATATTCCACTCAAATACGGTGAGATAAACGAACGCAGTATGAATGACCGGATCATCAAGAGGTTATGGCCGCAGTTCAGATCCATCTATAGCTGAATATATCAACAAACATCAGGAGGCAAAAATGGCAATTCGAGACATGAATGATCTGGTGCAAAGTGGCTTGGATAGATCCTTAGAATTGATGACCGTAGCCGCTCACAACAGCTTCAGATTTAATAACAGAAATACAGTACAGATAGTATCCCTGGGAAAGGATGAGATGGCGGCAATTGGCGAGTTCTCATACTCCCTGGCCGATATGTCACCTCTGGCTGCCCGTGACGGTCGTTTTGTCATGGAGCTGATCAAAGAGCCCTGCGGACTCCTTCTCTTGGGGGATAAAAGAAAATCGGACTTCAATTACAACTGTGGCGCCTGCGGTTATAAAACCTGCGCCGAACTAAACAAGGCCGAAGTCGTGGAATCGCTGACGGCATGGGGGCCCAGTTGCCAATTTAAAAACATTAACATTAACATCGCCACCAATGCGGCAGCATCCGTGGCCTGGAGAATGGGACTTCACTGCCGTGTATTTAGTACCCTTGGAATGGCAGCCTTCGCCTTGAAATTGATTGAAGACGTGGATTTGGTCGTCAGTGTGTCGGTAAGCGCCGCCAAGAATGATCCTTATTTCGACCGACACAAATATTGGACAAAAGAACACTGGGATGAAACCTTCCAGAAAGAATTTCCTACTTTTACGAGGGGATTCATCGGCGCCGTGGAAGACGAAGGCACATTCAAAATTTAAGGGAGGAAAATAAATCATGGCATCAAAAGCTCATCTTAATCAGGTTATCGCCTCCCATTTGATTGAAATTCGTGCGGATGAAATGCCGGACAAGGAGATCTATATTTTTGAAAACGGCGAATACGGTGAAGACATTCTCACCTATCGCATCCTTCATGAGCGTTCCAATAAAATCGCCCGGCTTTTTCTGGACAAAGGGATTGGCAAAGGCGATACGTTCGCCATTTATATGAGAAACCATCCGGAGTTCGTCTGCGGAATGATGGCAGGTGTGACTGTCGGCGCCATTGCCGTCCCCGTGGATCCCCGCAACAAGGGGGAGCGACTAAAGTTCCTCCTCAACAACTGCAAGGCCAGGGCAGTCATTGTTTCGGGTGAATGCCTGGAAGACCTGGAGGCGGTAATTGCCGATGTGCCGACCCTGCGATTTATCACCGTCGCCTACCAACCGGGACAGAATATTGCCGTTTCCACAAAACATCACGCCTTGAACGAGGTGATGGGAAAGGACACCTGGAAACCGGTGGAACAGCAGATCATGGATGTGCGCCACCCCATGCAGATCATTTACACTTCCGGAACAACCGGAGATCCCAAGGGAGTCATGATCAGGAACAATCGCACGGGGCTGTTTAATATCCTGAACAGTATCGTCTGGAAATACAAATCCGACGACATCCTTTACAATGGTCTTTCACTTACCCACGGAAACGCCCAGGCTGTAACCCTTTTCCCCGCCCTCAGTCTGGGGATCAAGGCGGTTTTCAGCCCAAGATTTACAAAAAGCAGAATCTGGGACATCTGCCGCAAATATGGATGCACGTCATTCTCTCTTCTGGGAGGTATGGCAGCCGGCATCTACAACGAGCCGGAGAAACCTGATGACGGAGAAAATCCTGTCAAGGTTGTTATCAGTGCCGGGACACCCCTGGCCATTTGGGAAGGTTTTGAAAAGCGCTTCAATGTCCAGATTCTCGAGTGGTACGGTGCAGTAGAGGGGGGGTTTGCCTATAAACCCCTCGGCCAGGGTCCCGTCGGATCGTTCGGCAAACCGGTTCCCGGTGTTATGGAATTCAAGGTCGTCGATGATCATGACAATCCTGTTCCGACAGGACAGACGGGTGAACTCATTTCGCGCATGATCCGGGGAGATACGAAAGTGGATTACCTGGGATTGCCGGAGGAGTCCCAGGACAAGACCAAGGGAGGTTGGCTGAGATCAGGCGATATGGTTCACAAGGACGAAAACGGCTGGTATTTCTTTGACTTCAGGAAGGGTACGGAACTGCGTCGCTTTGGCGATTTCATCCAGCCCGATTTCGTGGAGTCCATCATTGGACGGCACCCGGATGTGAGCGAGGCCTGCGTTTACGGCATACCAGCCGCTTCCGGCTCCCCGGGCGAAAGCGATCTGGTGGCAGCCATTGCTCCGTTTGAAGACAAGGTTATCGATCCCGCCTCCGTCTATCAGAAATGCAAAAACGAGTTGGAAGGAAATTTTATCCCCTCTTACCTGCATGTGGTAAAAGAGATACCGAAGACGATCACCGAAAAGGCGCTGACCCGGGTCTTGAAGGAGATGTTCGAGAAAAAGGAAGGCGACATTTACAAATACGAAGATTTCAAATAGCCGCAGTATCGCGTCAATGACATTGCGGATGCAATGAACCTTATGAAGCTTTATGATCATAAAAGGAGATAATTATGGCTTATAGAGATCTAAACCTGGACTTAACAGACGAGCATATTGCCCTGAAAGAATCCGTACACAAGTTTTCCATGGAAGTGCTGCGGCCGGCGTCCATTGAGCTTGACAAGCTCTCGCCGGAGGAAGTGATCGCAAAGGATTCACTCTATTGGAAGTGTATGAAACAGATGTATAAGAATAAATACCATACCGCACTGATTTCCGATGCGTACGGTGGCATGGGCCTTGATCCCCTGTCCGTGCATATCTTTTTTGAAGAGCTGGCCTATGGGAGCGCCGGCTTCACCGTGTCTTTGGGAGTCAGCATTTTTTCGGCCTTTTACGCCTGCATGGTGCCCAATGATCATCTGGTTGATAAATTCATTATCCCCTTTGTGGAATGCGAAGATGCCAGCATCATGAGCTGCTGGTCCATAACCGAACCGGAACATGGTTCCGATATTCTCATGCCGGGCACGCCTTTCTTCCATGATCCCAAGATCACCCAGCAGGTCAAAGCCAAGAAGAAAAATGGCGACTGGATCATCAACGGACAAAAAGCGGCCTGGGTCTCGAATGGTCCTATTGCCACCAATGCCGCTCTATTCGTTAATATAGACAGCGCCCAGGGCATGAACGGCGGCGGTATCTGCCTCATAGACCTGACACAGCCGGGGGTTTCCAGAGGAAAGCCCTTGGACAAGATGGGACAGCGAGAACTTCCACAGGGAGAGATATTCTTCGACGACGCCATCTGCCCCGGCGAAGACATGATTATAGATCCAGAAAGCTACGAGATGATGACGGATATAACGCTGGCAACGGCCAACGCCTGTATGGGCGCTTTTTTTACCGGCGTTGCCCAGGCCGCCTACGATTTGGCCGTGCAGTACTGCAAAGAAAGGGTACAGGGTGGTAAAACCATCTCCAATCACCAATGGGTGCAAAAGAAAATCTTCGACATGTTTTCGAAGGTTCAAGCTGCCAGACAATTATCAAGAGCGGCGATGATTTACAATATGAACACCACGCCGCCTGCTGTTCCTTACTCGGTCGCCGCAAAGGTTTTCTGCACGAATGCCGCTTTTGAGGTAGCGAGTGACGCCGTGCAGTTATTCGGCGGTAACGGCGTCAGCAAGGAATATCCCATCGAAAAACTCTTCCGCGATGCCCGGGCCTCCATGATCGAAGATGGCTCCAACGATTCTCTGGCAATCGGAATCGGCACTGCGCTGCTCAAGGAGGAATATGCAAATGGGTAATGTTTATATCATCGGTGTGGGGATGATCCGGTTCAACAAATATCCCGACAAAACCGTAATCTCTATGGCCCATGAGGCCATCGACCTGGCCCTTAAGGATGCCGGGCTTACGAAGGAAGCACTCAATGCTATTTTTTTCTCTAACACGTTCTGGGGGATGTTCGATAATCAGCATTCTATTCGCGGGGAAGTTGTTATGCGTCACATGGGGGTCGGTAATATTCCTGTTACCAATGTTGAAAACGCCTGTGCCGGCGGTTCTACCGCGTTGTACCTCGCCTACACGGGAATCCGTGCGGGGATGTATGATGTGGCCATGGCCGTCGGTTCGGAAAAGATCACAAACCCGAACAAAATGCTTTCACTGAGCGCTTACGGTACCTGTATGGACGTGGGCAATTTTGAAAAGCACATCCAAAATCTGATGGAAATCAGTAAAACCTTCACCGTTAAGATCCCAGCCGACCAATCGGCGCCGGGGGAAGGACGGAGCATTTTCATGGATGCATACGCCATGGGGGCGCGCTGGCACATGAGCCGGTTCAACTCAACGCAGCAGCAGCTTGCCGTGATTTGCGCGAAAAACCATTTCCACGGATCCCTCAACCCTCTGTCTCAGTATCAGCAAGTCATGACGGCAGATGAGGTTCTGGCCGACAAGATGGTGGCCTATCCCCTGACGCGCGCCATGTGTGCTCCAGTCGGGGACGGTTCCGCAGCAACGATCATTTGTTCTGAAAAATTTCTGAAAAAACTGACTG
>Ga0209202_1000930_pt1 | contig 19872 bp, 23 predicted proteins | sample AD_UKC032_MetaG_FD_184416 | JGI IMG/M metagenome (GOLD analysis project Ga0209202, IMG submission 184416) | Active sludge microbial communities of municipal wastewater-treating anaerobic digesters from USA - AD_UKC032_MetaG (SPAdes) (version 2) | ecosystem: Engineered > Bioreactor > Anaerobic >... | reverse complement strand
AGGCTGAATTGACCATTTTAAAAAAAATCAGGGTGCTTTTTTTGAGAGATGTTGTCAGTCGGGCTTTGAAAATGAGTAACCTGATGCTGAAATAAATTCGGACAGGAGGTACTCCCTGCGCAGGATAATCTCCGCTGATGAGATCAAAGAATATTCCTCACCCGATGTGGAAATATCAAATCCGAACAATCATTCAACGATAATCGTAACATCGAACGTCTGTCCCGGGCCGGAACTCCCTCTTCCGGGAAATGCAACAACTGCATGAATTTTTTGTACCCCCATACCATTCATAGTTACCTCCCAGGTATGGATACCCTTTCCCAATCCGGGAATATTCGTTGGCATCCCCTTTTCATCATTCCAGATTGTTCCTTTATCAGATATCCGAAGACCCGGTGTTGCGGAAACAATCCATTCCCCGCCGGTTCTGCTCCAGTCAGTCAAATGCATAGTCACCGAGCTGTTCATGGTGGCACAGATCGTTGTATTGTTCTGGGTTTCGTTGATTGCCATATTTTGTCCTGTAATGAGAGATTCCGAACATTGTGCCGGCGCTTCTGGTGTTTGATTTTTCTCGGATTTGAGACAGCCCGCACCAAATACTGCAATGAGGATGACTGCCCCAGACAATAATAGACTCATTTTTTGTTGAATAATTTTCACTCCATATCTGACTTAATTGTTATTTCTCTGACATTACTTTTCCTTCCAGAAAAATGTAGTAAAAGAATTATGGATTTTGAGTGAAGGACTTGTTGAAGTAAACCGTTTCAATACTACTGGCACGGTATCCCTGTAACAAAAATTTCAGCACACCTCATTGCACCGATCCCTCACACAGGTATACCCGCCCGCCCATCCATCTGCCGAGAACGGATCGAAATCCGGTCGCTGGCTTGAGGTATTGTACCTGTATTCGACCATCAATGAATTGACGCGGCTATCTGCCTCGTCGAAGAAAGCACAAATTCTGCGTTCTGCAACTCCTCCCGGCGCATAGGTTATGAACCGCGGGGAGGGCTCTCCATGGAACGGGATATAATAGTCAACACCCAGAACAAATCCGCCGTCATGCAGTATCTTCCGGATGCAGGGGTCCTGTAAGGCAATCCTTGCAACATTCGACACATTGCCGGAGAACGAACTGTTGGCAATTACCGGTGCAAGTTCGGGCGAGACCCTGTCGGGGATCTCTTGGTATGCGTGAGCAGCGATCTGGTTATAGGAGATCTTCTGGACAGACGTGCCGGAATACACCAGGACGAAAAAATCCTGCCCGCTGTCAGCCAGCGGTGTGACTGTAAAGGGGGCCTGCTGTACTTGTGTTGTGATGCAAGCCGCAGCAATGCACATAAAAAAGATGAGGAAGGGTATTGATCTCCTCATGCTGGAATACTCCGTTCGTGAATTAGTTGGGAGTCCATAATTTTACCTGCGACGGGTTCTGTTCGACAACGGCACTCAGTCCTGAGAACCGCGGGCTCGTTCCGGGATCAACATAACCGGTAAGGGATACTGAAGCTGCAGAGCCCCGGTTTTTTGATATATCATGTTATAGAACCTGACATCTCCCGGAAGATCATAGTTGCTGTCTATCCCTAAACCAGTTGCTTCGAGTACGACTTCAGCATTCAGTCCGGTTTTTGTTGAAAGCTGGGTCACGAATATCGATGATTCCGGATCACTGTTCTTCTTGATTGATACCCACCAGCCTGGATACCCGTTGATGGTGCTGTAATACATGTTACCCTTGATGACATCATTCGTCTGGACGCCGGTTATCCTGCGGCCATAATAACTGTCAGAGGTGCTGCGGTAATACCATGGTGCCGCAGTCCAGGCATAATTATTGGAATTGACGTTCCATTCAAGCACGGGCTGCAGGATAAATGGATTCCCTGACGGCTGGACGCTGTTGAAGATCGCAATCTTCTCTCCCATGTTGCTTGTCAGTGGCCTATTGGGTGTTGCCCAGTACGCTTCAAACCGGGTCAGTTCAGGGATGTAATTGTCCTCAGCGTATTCGAACCAGCCTGTACAGCGTCCTGCGGGATTGCACTGGACCGTGTTCTGCGTTGCCATCAGTGCACGGCTGTCCTGTACAATGTCAGAGTTCCGGGACTTGTCGATAACCGTCAAGACGAGTTTATTGTCTGTGTCGACAATGAACGTGGTATCCGGGCTTTCGGGGTCCGAGAGGATCATTGATCCGGATGGAACCTCGTGGAAATACGTTGCAGGCTTGTCTTTTCCTGAGGTTTTTACTTTTACGGTTCTCTTGTCGTCAGCGGAAAATAGTTGTCGTCCTGCAGCGTCAAACACAGTTGTAACACCGTCATCTGAATGATAGATGATCGATCCAACGGGGATCTTTGCGTCTACAAGTTCGGATGACTCTTTCACTGCAGCTCTGTATGAGGAAGAAAGATCAGGATCAAGGCGGAATTCTGTTGTCACCAGGACCTTTGTCTGTGTACTGTCAAATTGCAGTTTCGGTAATTGGATATTCCTGATATCCAGTGCAGGGGCAAGTGATCCTTTCTCTTCCTCAGTTGCGCTTACCATCGGTACCATCGCCATCCCCGCCAGCAGCAGTGCCAGCAGGACGACGCCTATTTTTCGTATATTCATGTTTTCATTACCTCCTTTTCAAGAGAGATTGCGGAGGCATGAACCATAACTTCATAATTGCAAAAAATCTAAAGGGGCTTAAGGTATGGGATATTCGGCAGCAATGAGCCGAATACATACTCTTATTGCAGATCAGAATTTCTGACAATCCGGATATAATCTTCGCCGCCGTTGATGGTATTATTTACGTCGGTTATGATAATCGTGTACGAAGGACATGAGGGTGATATTGTTCTTGTAAGATTACTATCTGAGAAGAACCATGTATTTACACTGCAGTTTTCCCGTTGAATCACCGAAGTTACTCCTTCCCAGGTGTCACAATATTGTTCCTCTCTCGTCCGTATCCCCCTTATAGGAGGTAATATGTGCACTCGCAGTTGTTCTCCGGTTTTTATATTTGTTGTCCCGGATAATCTCAATGGTTCTCCGATGGAATGATTCAGAGCGATCGGATCAACCCGAATCCAAAGGCTGGTATTTCCCGGAACCGGGCATTCCGTAGAGATTGCACCAGATGGCATAGTGAGAGAAGTAACTGTTTGAGGGTTTTGTGAAAATTCCTTCAGGTTCTCATGCGAATTCGTGGATACACATCCTGTGCATAAACTGAGCAATCCTCCAACAAACAATACTATCAATAACAGGTCTTTTACCATTTGTTTCACCCTCTTAGATAATTATTCCATGCAAAAAAATAAAAAAATTTTTACCCATTTTTAGTAAACAACCCGATTGTCGATGGCCATGAATTCACTACATTCAATCCGAATGTTCCGGTGCCCCAGTAATTCGAATTAATGAATTTATTCATCGGAGTTGTGATAATATTGCCATTGGTGTCTTTCAGTACGAAACTATGGAATGTTGTAGATCCGCACAGATAATCACTGTTCAGTCCTGGAAGTCTGGTCGGATCCCATCCCTCAAGGACAACGGTTGCCTGAACATTTGTATATGGCATAGGTTTGGGAGTGAGCGACCTGTTCAATGCTAACGTGGAGCTGCCTCCGCCATTAGGGCCAAGATCGGTGATTGATGCAATCGCATAATAGCCATATTTATTGATCTCAATATTGCCTTGCATGGTATCTCCGGAGTACACGGCCGTTCTTCTTTTAGAATGGACACTCTCAGGATTAGTAGATCCCCAAACATACCATGTTGCCATTGTCCACGCAGGAGTTGTAGGGTTGGGATCGGTGTATTTATCTTTATAATACCATTCGAGAACTGGTTGCAATAACCGCGAAGATGTATCCGATCCTACATACCCGAAAACCCCATTCCAGATCGTGATTGAAGAAATATATGATGGATTGCCGGGTGTTGCTATGGTTTTCACTGGGGACTTGGGAACATTCCACCGGGCAGTAAACTGACCGATATTTGGAAGGACGTTTGTTTCCGTTCCTTCAATGTATTGACTGGGATATGTGGAGGCGGCTGCGGATACCGCGGATCCTCGTTTCTGAGATGTCTCATCAATCACAGTCACGATCAGCGTCTGGTCTTTAAAAACATACATTTTTTTACCGGCATCAAAAATCACGGATTTATCCGGAACTTCAAGGACATGTGTGGCACGAGCCGGTCCGTTTGGAGTATCAATAATTGCCGCCTTCGCATCACTTGCAGAGAACAGCTGTTTGCCGGTTGCTTCGAAAACTGTTGTGAGACCATCATCGGAGTGCCGGATGATCGCACCATAGGGGATTTTCACGGCATCCGAAGATGGGGTGGCGGCCAGTGAGGCAACCATAGAGATTTTTACTGTTTGATCAAGGGTCATTTCGGATGTCAGGTTAACTGGTTTCTGGGAACTGTCCGCGGTCAGGACAGGAACCTGGATCTTGGATACATCCATTGTTGTACTTGCCAAATCCGTAGCTGGGATCATCGCTGCATCCTGGCCGGCTGCGCTCGCAAAGGGAGCGGCAAACAGTAGCACGAGCAGGACGACGCCAATTTTTCGTGTGTTCATGTTTTCATTACCTCCGTTCTTTTTCAAGAGAGATAACAGAGGCACGATCCCAAAACTTCATTATTACAGAAGATAATGTTCTAATGCCTACGGGCAGGCGAGGTTCATCAAACTTATCAGGTACGGTGAACCCCGTCCTACACTTTTGAGTTTATACTTAAGATCATATATAATCGTAAGATGCAGATCGTTCGATTACGGTTTTCGCTAAATACACGTCGAATGAAAATTTAACGCCCCTATGAAATTATAAAAGCATTAAAATTTTTAATATGGTTGTAACATAATCTCAAAAAGGTTTCAAAAAGAACGATTCTAAAAATTACTAAGATTAATGGATCCCCCGGCTTCACACCCCCATCCCCGTGATCAACCCGACAATCTGCTGCGCCGTCACCGGGTCCACCACCCGGGCCAGGACCAGCCCGGCCATTCCGATGAAGAAGGTCCAGAAGACTTTCTTCACCTGCTCGTTCTTCCCGAACGCCTCGATCACCGCATCCACATCCGCCTTCATCGCCCGCTGGAGCAGCTTCGGCAGGAAGACGAAGAGCGGCAGGAACAGGACCGCACCACCGATGAACCCCCCTCCCGGATCTCCTGTTGCTGCCGGGACCGATAGCTGGTTTTATACCTATAGCCACCTATAGGTATTACTATGCAGGCAGCAAGTTCCATTTACATCCGGGAAGATCTCAAAACCCAGCTGAACAACCTGAAACGGAACCCGAAGGAATCATACAACGACGTTATCGAGCGCCTGGTGAATCTCTCCGTTGATGATGAACCGCTCAGTGCAGAAGCCATCAAAGGGCTGGAAGAAGGGCTCGACGATATCAAAAAAGGAAACCTGATTTCTGAAAAGGATATCAGGAAGAAATACGGTGTTGAATGAGTCTGTACCGGGTGAAGTATACTCATCGTGCAGACCGGGACCTGGAAAAACTGCCACCGGAGATTGCCCGCAACGTTGTGAGAACGATTCAGAACATCAAAAAAGACCCGTATCAGTTTATAAAAAAGATGAAGGCGTCGAACCCGGAATATCCGGTGTACTCCCTCCGGGTCCGGAGAGACGTCCGTGCCCTTCTCTCAATCCACGACGACATCCTGATCATTCATGTTCTCGAAATCGACTACCGGAAACAGGCATACCGCGATTTCTAAAAAAGTTTTCAACATATCCCTGGAGTCGGAGAAAGATTACCGGCATTCCCCCGTTCCTGAGTCGCGGGGTGAACGAGTTCAACCCGGACCTGCCCGCAAAGATGGGGGCTCACGTGGTACGTGCCGGGAAAATGGGGAGTTAGGTCGGATCCGACCTGCAGGAAATACCCTGTTCCCTGCCGATTTACCCCGTTTCCCCTATTTTTAAAAACCTCCGTCGAAGAAAATGACCTTCATATTCGCGTTCCGGTGGCGTTTTCAGGACCCGGATGGGGTAAAATAGGTGGCAAAAACCGGCTCGATTTAAGGGCCTTTGGTAGCGGTTATACGAGGTGCAATTCTGCCGTATTTTGGCAAACGGAGCAATTATAGGGCTTATTCTCCACAGGAAAGAAAAAGGAGTGTTTTCCGATTTTTTTTTGGTTTAACACTAGATATCGGGAAGGTAAAAGGAGCCCGTATAGGGCTTATTTTTCCTGAGGGGATTTTACCCCATTTTTGAGGGTCATCGACGGGGAAAAATGGGGGTATCCCCCCATCCCCGTAATAGTGTGTTTCTCGGTATAAGTTTGAAAAAATTAGTAGTACTACTATTTCTGTTATTCTCTTAGAATATTTTCCACATCTGGGATGAGAACATAATTTGTATTCCTTCCATCCCAATGAGAAACGATCATCTTCTCTTCAAGAAACTGCTGGAGATGCCAGTGGGTAGTGCTTGGGTCAAACTGTAGTGTCGCTGCAATCTCCTTATTACTGATCCCAGGCCGGTTGAGGATCATATTGAGTATCTCCCGCTTTGTAGGATTCATGATATATCCGTGTACACGTTTTCTTTCCAAATGCATACCGCCGTTGGTAAATAAGTAGCTCATTTTCCCATCTTTTTTCCGGACAACTTTTTTTTCGATAAGAAGCAGGTAAAAATGATATTTAGCGGTTCCCCGGTTAACTCCGGTATTTTTTGAAAGGTCCGCAAGGGTACAGCCAGGATTATTCCCTATATAATCGAGAATGGTTGTACGATTTTTGTTCTGTAATTTGATTTTTACTTTCCCAATTATGACAGAACCAAATTTGATCGCACCGCAAATTGCAAGAAAAAAACTGATAATCCAGGCGAGCTGGATCCAGAGCGGAAGTTCAAAAAATGAGATTATATTGTCAGTTCCGAGAGAATCAGATACCCCGTTCTGGAGAGGATATGGATCTACTGAATACTCTCCATGAACTACAATTACATTGACTGCCATAATCAGTAAAAAAAGAAAGACAATTGATGAATGTTTCATTCAACGGTACATCGCATTTTAGAGGGAATATGTTTGTGTTCCCGAAACGTGATCGCCATACACCTCATAGTACCAAGTTCCTTTTGCAATTCCATTGGCGTTGTTGATGTAAAAATTAATGCGGCCGTTATTTGAGCCATCAAAGCTGTCATAATAGGGGCCGAAGGTATAGCCATCTGGTGAATAGATTTTCAAGCGGAGTGAGTTCGATGGATTCCCCCAGTTCAGATCCACGTTCAGTGAAGTTATGTAGGATGATACGGATTTCGTGTGCCAGTTTGTCCTGCCCTGAGTGATCGACGAGGAGATTAACATTGGACTGATTGAATTCATGCCGGTACTGTGACCCGGTTCGATAACGTACCCGCCACCTTTGACAAAAGCACTGTTTTCACTTGCCGATACTACTGCGAACGATGCTATCAATAGGAGCATCATCGCAACAACTCCCAGTCTTTTTGACATGGAAGATTGCTTTCGGGAAACATTGCTTATTTTTTCTGTCCACAAAATCCAACTGGCAGTTGGAGGATGTGGACAGAAATCATATATCGACAACCAGCTGAGACCTTTGCGTGAATACCATATTGGTTTCCCGGGGCCCCAGCCACTATCCCAGTCAATCCATTGGGACCCCGAACAACGCCCGTCGGCGTGAGAGCAACTCAGTTCATACTTCGACTCCTCATATGCCGAGCGGAGCGTATCGAAAAACGGAGGAAATGAGACAATGAAAGTATTCAAATGGAGCGTCATGCTGCTCGCATTATGCTAGCAGCGTTAGCGTTAACACCTATGGTGAGTGCTGTGAGTCCGGAAAGCAGTGATTCCGGCGTAATCACGCAACATTTGTCCCCTGCGGAAGGGGCAAAGTGGACCGGAGCCGATCCTGAAAAGGATATCGGAGTCGGTGGAATGTTGAAGATGAAGACGGCAGTGAAAAAATCCAATCTCTCGACATTAGCAATTACCGAGGCACCACACTGGAGTGCATATACCGATCTCTGGAGAAACTGGTGGTCGGCAAGCCCCGTGTACTGCGATGCATATTCTCGTTCGAGAACAGGTTCCGGATCCGCGTATGATATCAACAAAATCGCGTTAAGGGAACGAGTCTGGAGAGATGGTTCACTCTACAACGACCAGACCCAGACGAAGTACAATTCTGCTGATGCACAAGTGAATTATCAGTACTCTAACTGGTATACTGGGGGAACTTGGACCGCACAATCTGACCACACGTTCGAACTATCGGGCTATACTTCCTGGTATCCGGTTACAACCGATTCCTTAACCTAATTATTTTTAACCATATGGGGGATATATGAAAATATTGAAGCTGTGTACCGTTGTGACTCTTTTTGGCTTGATTGGTATTCTCGTGATTCTAGCGATATCCGGGATCCTGATCTCTCCAAAACCCCCGTTATGGGCTATGACACAAAATACATCCGGCAATGATACGGTTTATTCGACGACATACAACAAGGATCAGGTAACGGAAAGTTTTGGAATAAAAATTTTTCCCAACTCTGCTGGACAGAATGAAACACCATCAACAGCGCTAAGAAAAATCGGTCAGAACGAGTCTCTTGAAGAGTACTTGTGGGTAAGCAACCAGATGACAAAAAGTAATGAATTTCTCATCTTCGGTCTTCTGGATTACCAGCAGATCCCTTTTGAGTTTAACGATTCAATTTTGAAGCTTCACCATACGATTCATATGGCTCCCTTCGAAGAATCCTCCTTCAGATTTAAGGTACCCCCAATGGAAAACGGGACTCATGATTTCGAACTGTTCTTGGTCATGAACCCGAATCAACATTCACTCAATGATTCGTTCAGGCTTAGTACGGATCAGGCACTCCTCGGGAGCCGAAGAATAAATATCTTAGTAGGGAATGCAACACAATATTCTCCGCCGCCTGTGATAAAATATATTGGCCCGATCCAATCCTGCGGATCCGGGTATGTCCTTAACGATGGATTGCTCCTGACAACAAAATCCTGCGATAACAAGGCTTTATTTTCCGATCACGTGAATCCGCAGAAAACCTATGATTATTCCATTAATATCGCAGCGGATAAAAACTACCCGGTTTCGGTCGCTATTGTTCCTTTGCTCGATTACTACCAGGTACCGCTGGCGATGAATACGAAAGAGAATGTGGCATTTTTCAATCTGAGTGCCGGGGAAAAAATAGCTGTACGTGCCAACATTTTTGTTCCGAAGGAGGAGGGGGTGCATGAACTTCTGGTGTTGTGGATTCCTCAACCATATGTATCACTTGACGATGATTTACGGAGTGAACAATTGTATCACCAATGGGCCACGTCCGAACCAAGTATCCGGGTGGGTCTTTCTGTTGGATCCGGCTAAGGAGCGAACTCATAATTCCGACTTTCTCAAGACCTCTTTCAGATGTGAGGCTGAATGCATTGTGAATCTCACGCCTCCGGCTATATCGTGAACCGTGAGTACTACGAACAAGGTGGCATTTGTAGTCAGGATTCCAATACTTGACACCAATTCCACCTCAGTTACTTAATCCCATCCCCGTAATAAGCCCAACCACCTGCTGAGCTGTCGCAGGATCCACGATCCGAGCCAGGACCAGCCCGGCCATCGAGATGAAGAAGGTCCAGAAGACTTTCTTCACCTGCTCATTTTTCCCGAAGGCCTCGATTGCGGCAGCCGTGTCCGCCTTCATCGCCTGCTGGATAAGCTTCGGCAGGAACAGGACGGCCCCCCCCTGATGAAAGCAAGTGAGATCTCTGTCCGGCCCGCCATAGAGATTCCGAGCGGGACGGCAATCATCCCGGCCAGCATCGCCGCAAGAATATCTGCCCTGTATGAATAGAATCATTTATTGAGGCAGGAGAAGAACGGTGAATCGGGAGATGTATGTGAGAGTCTATCTCGATGTGTGCTGCCTGTGCCGGCCATTTGATGACCAGCAGAACAAAAAAATCCGGTTGGAGACCGAGGCAATATTGGCAATCCTTGACCGGTGTACCCGTGACTGGGAGCTTATCGGGAGCGTTGTTATTGACGATGAAGTATCCCTCATTCCGGATGTCGAGAGACGGTTAACGGTGGAGCAGAAGCTCACCCTCATCAGTGAATATGTTGAACTCGATGATGCAGTATTCAGACAAGCATCGATCTATCAGAAAGCCGGTCTCAAACTCTATGACTCACTTCACCTTGCGTGCGCACATATCGGCAAAACTATTTTTCTCACAACCGACAATACGATTATTACTACTGCCCGGAAAAACGCTTTCATTACCGCTCGGGTGGATAATCCGGTACACTGGCTCATGGAGGTGTCATCAGATGAAAACAATCAGTGAAATACGCAAAGAGGGCATCAGTGCACTCGCAAAGACACTGGGCCCGGTTGATATGGCACGATTTATCCAGAGTTATGAAACTGGTAGCGGGGACTACACAAAAGAGCGTCATCAGTGGCTGCCTGAAAATCTTGATGAAGTGAAAGTAAGACTCCTCAAACGGCAGAAAAAAATGAAGAAGAAATAAATTCCCTCCTTTTTTCTCCAATACTTTGTTTTGATTGCCAAAAAGGGAGATATTAAGGACAAAGTCAATCCCTTTAAGAAATGCGGAGATACATGTTTCCTTCCGGATTCGTGAAATCTCAGTTTTCCCGACCAATTCCCCAGTTTCCCCCTATATTTTGAAAACTCCGTCGGAAAAACCGGCCTTCATAATCGCGTTCCGGTGGCCTTTTCGGGCTCCGGATGGGGTAAAATAGGTGGCAAAAAACGGCGCGATTTAAGGGCCTTTGGTGGCGTTTATACGAGATGCAATTCTGCCGTATTTTGGCAAACGGAGCGATTATAGGGCATATTCTCCACAGGAAAGAAAAAGGAGTGTTTTCCGATTTTTTTTGGTTTAACACTAGATATCGGGAAGGTAAAAGGAGCCCGTATAGGGCCTATTTTACCTTGGGAATTCTCCACCCCGTTTCAGGCCCTCTAACGAAGTATAGTTAAATAGGAGGATTTTTTAAAAAGACGAAATTTCCCTTCCATTTCACTTAATTCGAGTGCGATTATTTTCGATATACATTTCTTTTCGACAGGGATCGAACTGTTACGGCCGAGGTAGATTGCACCGATAAGTGCCTCCACGGTGCCCAAGTATAAGCCACATTCCCTCCCTATAATTTTTCATCTTTCCCGACGCGAGGTTGAATATTTTCCTGAGAAGATGATGATTCCTTTCATGCCAAGCGACGGAGTTTATGCAAAAATAGTGTAATAGGGCGAGGGATTCCAGCGATTCCCTGTTCATGATTCTCTGTACTATCATCTCAGTGAGTTGGGGGATTATCCGATCCTGCCGTTCTATGATGTCGACTATGGCTCCGGATTGGTTCTGCATTATTCCAGAATCCCTTCATGGTTGACTGCCATCTATGATTTATTGACAGGCTCTTAGTATTTTGATCTGCCGGTTTGTTCGTCTGGAGAGAGCTGAATAGTTACTTAAAAAGAACGATCCCCCCTGCAAAAAATTTCCTGTACTGCCAATAACAACCCTGTTTGACGTGCCCGGGCTACCTTCGGCATATCATCGTGCAGCGTATCAACTCGTTTCCTTCCGGTTGTAATAGCGGATATTCCGGTCAGTGTTTTTCGTCCAGTTCAATTACCTGAGTAATTTTTACCGGGATCTCTCGTTTCAGTGTTTTAAAGCCCAGTGACTTATATGCTTCCGTCAGGTCTGTGTTGTATTTCTTGTCAATACCATATGATGATTTCACTAAAAATCCCCGCTCGCTGTCAATCCAGTTCTCACCGGTGGCGTTCAATTTTGTTATGGTAATGACCGAACCGTTAACTGTCCTGAAGGTTTCTGTTGCAGAAGTTACATAGAACCCTGAACCGGGGTTCCGTTGATTCTGTGAATCAAAGAATCCGGAACCTTTGCTGTGTAGGGTGAATCAACCATGACAATCTCGCCATAATAATTCACAAAAACAATAATCCTTTCTGTAGAACTATTCTGCACTCGAATCGTAACCTCATAAACTTCTTCGCGTTTTCCATCCCCGCTTGTGATAATACCTGAACCAATATCAGTGATTTTAAATTCATTGTTATTTATCAGATGATGTATTTGACTGTTATTCAATGCAATACTGACCGCATCACGCTCGCTGATTTTGTTATTATCCAAACATCCACTTGTTAAGATCAGAAACAGGATGAAAAAAACAGGAATAGTGAAAGTAAATAAAAAGGATTTTTTTCTTATTATCACATCTTCGGACATTAAAATACCCGATACTAGTTGATCCAAGTTGTCATCTTGTATGAACTGGATCCCCAAGGAATATATCGATAGTACATTACTGGAGACATGCTGTATGCATGGGTAGTTTCAGGTAAATTCCCATTCCACCAATATGCATTTACATTGTTTCCTACTTTTTTGTATAAGAATGAATTCTCGAAATATCCCTGATAACAGGTTTGGAAATTATTAACATTCGCCGCGAAGAACTCGTGGCTCTCATCAGGGTTATTCCAATAATAAGGTGTATGGCCCGTATCTATAACGGTATCATCCCACCAGATTGCGTAGGGATAACCAGATCCATCATTGGTGGGGTAGATATAAATCAAGAAATGATGATTCACGTTTGGATTCGTTGTCCCCCAGGTTTTCCATTCCTGACCGGCAGGACGTCCACTGTCATAGGTATATACAATATACCGCGAAGGATCAAAATTGAATCTTGCAACTCCCACTTCGATCCATCGTCCTCCATATCCAAGATGGCTTGTGAAATAATGAGCTTCGGTTCCTAAACTGGATACTTCGAGATTTCCTGGTCTCATATAACCGTTGATGCCGTTATAATTCGCTTCATCAATTACCATTCGCCCATCTTTCTGGACCTCCTGATATCGCAGACCTAGTTCATCGATATTAGTCTGGCGGTATTTTTTTTAGGTAACTTATTGCTTTTTCATTATCTTCATCAGTCCATCCTTCCTGCCGGGAACTTTCCATAGTAAGAAGGTACTGTGCAATCTTTTCTTCGGAAAACCCCTGAGAACCAAGTTTTAATAAGAGCGGGGGAGTCATTGCCGATAGATTGGCTTTATCGACAAGATCTCCCTTACTGACAGGTTGAAGGATTTTTTCCTGCGCACTCACCATCGGTACCATTGCCATCGCTGCCAGCAATAGTGCCAACAGGATGACGCTGATTTTCATGTGTTTCATGTTTTCATAACCTCGTTTTTAGAAATCACAGAGGCATGAACCAAAACTTCATTATTGCAGAAGATAATTGTCTCATGCCTACGGGCAGGCGAGGTTCATCTCAGTTTCGATGCAAGGTGAACCCCGTCCTACGACTTCTTGGTTATTCTTACGATCATATAAAATCATTAGATGCCAATTGTTCGATAACGGTTTTCGTAAAATTTACGTCGAATGAAATTTTAAAGGCATTACGAAATTATAACCACATTAAAATTTTTAATGATGTTGTAATTATTCCGACAGATTTCTTAATAAAAGCCGGATTTAAAAAAAGCAAAGGGGTGAGGTATCCATATCACGCCCCCATCCCCGTAATCAGCCCCACCACCTGCTTCGCTGTCGCCGGGTCAACAACCCGGGCCAGGATCAGCCCGGCCATCCCGATGAAGAAGGTCCAGAAGACTTTCTTCACCTGCTCGTTCTTCCCGAACGCCTCGATCGCGGCAGCCGTGTCCGCCTTCATCGCCCGCTGGATCAGTTTTGGAACAGGACCGCAGCACCGATGAATGCCAGGCTCATGTCAGTCCGGCTCGTCAGGAAGATCCCGAGAGGGGAGCGTACGACTTTGCCTTACTCGCACTGCTCTGCAACCGGCTTGTTTTGCGTAATGGTTCGTCCAGTCCTAGGAAATTGTTGCATAGAAAAGATAGGGCACCGATTGGATCTTCGGATCATCTCTTGATGGGGCCTGATGGTAGGGACCCCCGGTAAAAAAGACGAATCATTTTTTATCATACCTTACCAACAGAAGCCGGAATAATCCAAATCCCCCGATAGCAATCAGGGGAATAATAACAGGAACCGCAGCGGAAGTCTGTGCTGGCTTACCTGTTGTGGGTTCCGGATTGCTTTGAACGGGATGTGGGGTGCTTTTTTGTATCACGGCATTACTACCGTTTTCGCATGTTTGATTGAGATTAAAAATCGCGGTTGCGTTCACATCAATACCGATATACGGTTCAACCGTGACAATATATTCATCCGGGTATGATCCTGAGGTATTCAGAGTGTATATCCAGATATTGCCCTGTTGTGAATCGTTGACCACACGGATCTCTTTTTTCAGTGCATCATACCAGGGATTCCGCTGGGGTGGGATACCCGGATTAAAACTCCCACGGTATACCGTAACCCGCAATCTTGTTCCGGTTGGAAGATTTGTCGTCCCGGTTACGTTGAAGGTTTCATTAACACAGTGAACCGAGATCTTATCGATGATTAAGGAGGGTCTCGTCAGGTTTCCCATTGTGCTGTTCATAGAACTATTCTGGTCATCTAATGCGAGTATATGCATAGGCAATATGAGGAAAGAAACCAGAAATAAAAAATAAACCTTATAATATATTCTCATCTGATCACCTTACAATGTCCTCTGACTAATTCATACTGTTGTTACATTAAAAAATATCGCTGGTTTTATTAATTTTCAGTGTTCAGGGTAACACTTGTCGGCCAGGACGCGGTATTCACAGACAGACCATAGGTAAACGGACTCCAGAACTGGTTATTGACAAAACCGGTAATTGTTGATGGACGGACATTGGCACCGTTGGTATTCTCAATGATGAAACCGTTGAAAGGTACATCTCCGCAAATATATCGTGAATTCAGTCCCGGTAAATATTGCGGAACCCATCCTTCGAGTACGAGATATGGCTGCAGGTTCTGGTAGGATAATGCGGATGACTGCGAGGATGTGAGGAATAGTGTTGAACTTCCGCCCTGGGTCATATCATTTATTGCCCCACTCCAGTATCCATTATAATGATATTAAGATAATGTATAACTGGATATGTCGGAAACCACAAGGGATGATTCATGGTAAAAAATTATCCCGCGTTTTCACGGATATGGCACCCTCCTCGGGGTGTTCCAGATATTAATGACTGACTTATTATCTAAATCCACATACACGTGAAGAATCCTCGATTTCATAGTAATGATCACATCGGGTGAATGAAAGGTCACTTCCTCCCCACCTCCGGCAATAGTTGTCGTTGCATTAAAGTTGACATCGGTAATTATCCATGGTTCGGTAAGATATGTCCTGACCGAAGAACTGTTGAGAGCAACACCGATCGCAACAGCGGTTTTATTTTCCGGAGGATTTGGATTAGTGGTTCCCTGTGACCGGGTGCATCCAGTAAGAAATGCGAAAATAACAAGCACGGAAAAAATGAGAAAGAGGATTGATTTGTTCTTCATGTTATGCCCAGGTTGTAAATCTCCACGCATTTCCGTTCATGGCATGGCTTTCGTATGGTGGATCATCCGAACTCCAAGTCGTGATAGTTGCCAGGGAGTTCCCCCAGTACTGGATTCCTGAACTCTTAAACAAATATTCATTCTGGAATACGGAACTGGTTGAATCGTGCGAGAACGGATTGGTTCCATCAGCCCAGATCTCATTAGCACAATTATATTTTTGCTGCCGGTAATAAAGATGTCCGTCCCTAACCCATGAACCACCAATCATGATATGATAGAGATATCCTCCGGATTCATAGGTATTCGTCACATAAATTCTGTAACTTGTTGAAACAGATGCACTGGTGGTCCCATGGAATCGATACTCTCCTTCATCATTATCATATGTGAAGAATTGCCGGTCAAGATTATTCACGGACCGTATAACCCCGCTCTCTGTCCAGTCATCCTGTCCATTGGGTTTCACTTTCCCGACGTGGGTAGTCACGACATGGAATTGGGTTCCGGACCAGCTTATTGCCATATCCCCGGGAGCTAGGTTATAATTAATACCGAAATACGTATTCTCGTCAAAGAGATTCATTGTCGCTCCCTGTTCTCTTAATGCTGTAATGCTGTTGCCAGACTGGCTGCTGCCATTTAATGATTTGGAGAATGGTGAATAACCAGAGCCGCGGTATTTGTCGAGCATTTTTTGTTCTTCTGGCGTCGGCTCACGTCCTTTCCAGCATGATCCCGTAGATGGATCCCATCCATAACCGTTCTTTTTTAACATCGCAGTTATCTGATCGCTGGAATATTTTTTTGATTTCATCAGGTCGATCGCTTTACGGGCGGGACTGACGTACTGTTCAAGATAGGTGCTTTCTATTTCAGGACTTAATGATGACGGCAGGGTTTCAAAAACCGATGCGGAATCAAAAATTGCCTGAATTTCCTTATCCGCGATTGCTGTTGTCGTTTCGGAGTCACCGGCACTCACCATCGGTACCATCGTCATCCCTGCCAGCAGCAGTGCCAGCAGGACGACGCCTATTTTTCGTATGTTCATGTTTTCATAACCTCCGTTCTTTTTCAAGAGAGATTACAGAGGCACGATCCCAAAACTTCATTATTACAGAAGATAATGTTCTCATGCCTACGGGCAGGCGAGGTTCATCAAACTTATCAGGTACGGTGAACCCCGTCCTACACTTTTGAGTTTATACTTAAGATCATATATAATCGTAAGATGCAGATCGTTCGATTACGGTTTTCGCTAAATACACGTCGAATGAAAATTTAACGCCCCTATGAAATTATAAAAGCATTAAAATTTTTAATATGGTTGTAACATAATCTCAAAAAGGTTTCAAAAAGAACGATTCTAAAAATTACTAAGATTAATGGATCCCCCGGCTTCACACCCCCATCCCCGTGATCAACCCGACAATCTGCTGCGCCGTCACCGGGTCCACCACCCGGGCCAGGACCAGCCCGGCCATTCCGATGAAGAAGGTCCAGAAGACTTTCTTCACCTGCTCGTTCTTCCCGAACGCCTCGATCACCGCATCCACATCCGCCTTCATCGCCCGCTGGAGCAGCTTCGGCAGGAAGACGAAGAGCGGCAGGAACAGGACCGCACCACCGATGAACCCCCCTCCCGGATCTCCTGTTGCTGCCGGGACCGATAGCTGGTTTTATACCTATAGCCACCTATAGGTATTACTATGCAGGCAGCAAGTTCCATTTACATCCGGGAAGATCTCAAAACCCAGCTGAACAACCTGAAACGGAACCCGAAGGAATCATACAACGACGTTATCGAGCGCCTGGTGAATCTCTCCGTTGATGATGAACCGCTCAGTGCAGAAGCCATCAAAGGGCTGGAAGAAGGGCTCGACGATATCAAAAAAGGAAACCTGATTTCTGAAAAGGATATCAGGAAGAAATACGGTGTTGAATGAGTCTGTACCGGGTGAAGTATACTCATCGTGCAGACCGGGACCTGGAAAAACTGCCACCGGAGATTGCCCGCAACGTTGTGAGAACGATTCAGAACATCAAAAAAGACCCGTATCAGTTTATAAAAAAGATGAAGGCGTCGAACCCGGAATATCCGGTGTACTCCCTCCGGGTCCGGAGAGACGTCCGTGCCCTTCTCTCAATCCACGACGACATCCTGATCATTCATGTTCTCGAAATCGACTACCGGAAACAGGCATACCGCGATTTCTAAAAAAGTTTTCAACATATCCCTGGAGTCGGAGAAAGATTACCGGCATTCCCCCGTTCCTGAGTCGCGGGGTGAACGAGTTCAACCCGGACCTGCCCGCAAAGATGGGGGCTCACGTGGTACGTGCCGGGAAAATGGGGAGTTACGTCGGATCCGACCTGCAGGAAATACCCTGTTCCCTGCCGATTTACCCCGTTTCCCCTATTTTTAAAAACTTCCGTCGGAGAAAAAGACCTTCATATTCGCGTTCCGGTGGCCTTTCCGGGCCCCGGATGGGGTAAAATAGGTGGCAAAAACCGGCTCGATTTAAAGGCCTTTGGTGGCGTTTATACGAGATGCAATTCTGCCGTATTTTGGCAAACGGGGCGATTATAGGACATATTCTCCACAGGAAAGAAAAAGGACCGTTTTACAGGTCTTTCCGGTATTGCACCGGGCACAGATGGGAGAAAAGGAGCCCGTATAGGGCTTATTTTACTTCTTCTTTCAAAAGCTCATATTTCAGGATTCCCAGGGGCGATCGTTTTCTCCCGTTGCGTTCTTAAGAGGACCGACGTGGAGAATACACTGGTCATTAGTGCCCAGACCGTCCGCTTCGATCAGGATATGATAGTCCCCGGGTGGGAGGTCGGGGGAAGTCTTCACTGTCAGTATTGAGGGGTAGTACCCGAAGCTCCGCGCCGTGTAATTGTTCGGGGAGATCGCGACCTGCATGCCCGGGGGAAACGGTTTCTTCTCGTCTGCCGGCATCGGCATCATGTTCAGATTGCCGGATATCAGCGAGAGGTTGTACTGCACGAATCCCATCCCACCGAGACCAGATTGATAGAGATATGTTGCCGTGCCGCTTTCACCGGCTGTGATTGACAGTTCCCTGTCGGTATCGTTCAGGCGGGCATGGCCACTGTAGAAGTGGCTGACACCAGGGACAAAGGGACCGCCGGCATATACAAGCACCCAGTCATCTGCGATTAGATGCCCGCCATCTTCGGATCGAACCTGAACGTAATACGGGTGAAGAGTGAGCCAGTTGTCATACCGGGCTGATGTCACGGAAACGCGGAGCTGCGCGGTGAACTGCTGGTTTGAAGTGACAGGGAACCGTTCCGGGCTGATCGAAACCACGAGATCTTCGTACGGGGCATGTTCTTCTGTTGACCGGACTTCCTTCACCGGGAATATCCGCAGCTCAACTTTGCCAGGTGGCATGTTCCGGGCGAGGAAGGTGTAGTTGGCAAACCCTTCCGGGGAATACGATGAGACAAAGATGCGCCCGTCCTCAAATCCGCCAACCGGCAGCGTGAGCAGGGCAGGGGTATTGTTCAGCTGCCTGCCGAGAAGATCCGCGTCCGGCGCAGGCCATGGTCCTGCGATGCCGGCACCAGAGGAGAACGGTTCCGGGTTGATTCTCCCAGCATGGATGATCGCATTGGCAGTGATGGTTACCGCAACAATACCAACGATCGCAATAACTATCGCTGCCACAAGGATTGTCAGAATGTGGCCTGCCGGTTTCTGCCGGGAGTGGTTGTACAGGAGCGCGAGCAGGGCGGCAATGATCCCTCCGGTCAGGAACACACCACTGATATCAAACCGGCCAAACAGGACGATGCTGACACCGGAGAAGAGGATGAGGAAAAAAACGGCAAGGCCGGTCGATCGGTCAATCCACCTGCTGTGCTCCTCCGGGGTCATGGTAGTTCAGCGTTGTCAGGTTTGTTCCGGTCCACGATAAACCAGAGGGCAATCAGTACTGCCGGAATGAGCAGGAACAGGACGCACTCAATCCAGAAGATCGTCCAGCCGAGGCCACTTTTCAGGTTCCGCTGGATCGTAAAGACCGGCAGGATGAAGACAACCGCGAAGAAGAGGACAGCCCCGGCATCCCACACGATCCGTCTCTTTGGATCTTTTACGATGAGGAATACGACGAGGGCTGCGATAACCGCCTTGGAAAGCAGGTACAGCCCCGCCGGCCACCCGTCGAGTTTTATCCCGAAGAACCAGTCCTCCCAGTTGATGACAAACACGAAGAACGATCCTGCTGCGATAAGCAGGAGTAAAA
>Ga0209202_1000928_pt1 | contig 19883 bp, 13 predicted proteins | sample AD_UKC032_MetaG_FD_184416 | JGI IMG/M metagenome (GOLD analysis project Ga0209202, IMG submission 184416) | Active sludge microbial communities of municipal wastewater-treating anaerobic digesters from USA - AD_UKC032_MetaG (SPAdes) (version 2) | ecosystem: Engineered > Bioreactor > Anaerobic >... | reverse complement strand
AGCTGTGGGATCTGGTCAACAACACCCCCTACGTCAACTGCCTGGGCGCCCTGACCGGCGGTCAAGCCGTTCAGCAAGCCAAGGCTGGCATCAAGGCCATCTACCTGTCCGGCTGGCAAGTTGCTGCTGACAACAACGAATACGCCGCCATGTACCCGGATCAGTCCCTGTACCCGGTTGACTCCGTGCCGAAGGTTGTCGAGCGTATCAACAACGCCTTCAACCGTGCTGACGAAATCCAGTGGTCGAAAAACATCAACGCCGGTGATGCTGGCCATGTCGAATACCACCTGCCGATCGTCGCTGACGCTGAAGCCGGTTTCGGCGGCGTGCTGAACGCCTACGAACTGATGAAGGCCATGATCCGCGCTGGCGCGGCTGGCGTGCATTGGGAAGACCAACTGGCCTCCGTCAAGAAGTGCGGCCACATGGGCGGCAAGGTTCTGGTTCCGACCACCGAAGCCGTGCAGAAGCTGATCGCTGCCCGTATGGCAGCCGACGTCTATGGCGTGCCGACCCTGGTGATCGCCCGTACCGATGCTGAAGCGGCTGACCTGCTGACCTCCGATTACGACGAAAACGACAAGCCGTTCCTGACCGGCGAGCGCACCGCCGAAGGCTTCTACAAGACCAAGAAGGGTCTGGATCAAGCCATCTCCCGCGCTATCGCCTACGCCGACTACGCCGATCTGGTGTGGTGCGAAACCGGCACGCCGGATCTGGAATTCGCCCGCAAGTTCGCCGAAGCCGTGCATAAGGTTCACCCGGGCAAGATGCTGGCCTACAACTGCTCGCCTTCCTTCAACTGGAAGAAGAACCTGGACGACGCCACCATTGCCAAGTTCCAGAAGGAACTGGGCGCCATGGGCTACAAGTACCAGTTCATCACCCTGGCTGGCATTCACAACATGTGGTACCACATGTTCGACCTGGCCCAGGACTACGCCAAGCGCGGCATGTCGGCCTACGTCGAGAAGGTTCAGGAGCCGGAATTCGCTGCCCGCGACCGTGGCTACACCTTCGTCTCGCACCAGCAGGAAGTCGGCACCGGCTACTTCGACGACGTCACCACCGTGATCCAGGGTGGCAAGTCCTCCGTCACCGCGCTGACCGGCTCGACCGAAGAAGAGCAGTTCCACTAAGAAGCCTACCGCTTTAATTTGCTACCTCACCGGGTAGCATTGAGGCCGGCGCTCACAAGGCGCCGGCCTTATTCTTTGCCCCGCCTTAAGTAGCCGGTTGCGGAATGTCCATCGCCACACCCGAAGCGGGGCACGATCCCCGGTTGCAAGCACCGCCCCGCTCGGTGCGCCATACGCCAGCCTGCCACCGAGCCGGCCAGTTGAGCGACGCTTTCAATTGCGCTCGTGATTCTGGGTCATAATGCTCGGAAATTTCGGCGCACAAGCAGTGCGCGGTTCGGGGAGGGACATCCACTTTGGGCACCGGCTCGAGCGCCACCGCAGATACACACCATCAGGGCATGGTCGGCATCGCTGCCCGTGTCCTGGTGCGCATCGTGAGCGTGGGCCATTCGGGCAAGCTGCTCATCGCGATCTGCGCCGCTCTCCTTGTTTGGCCAGTTTCCAGTGTTCGCGCCAGCGATGAGCCTGTGGTATCAATCGGCGTCATCGCTTTCCGCGACCTCGAGACGACCGCCCGCCAATGGGAACCACTGAGCCAATTCCTTAACGAGCGCTTGCCAGGGTATCGCTTCGCCATCCGCCCACTGTTCATCGACGATCTCAGCATGGCAGTGGCGCAGGGCGATGTCGAGTTCGTACTGACCCAGCCGGAGCATTACGTCATCCTGCGTGCCCAGTACGGTCTCGCCGCGGTGGCGACTCTTGTCACGCGCGCCGGTGGCATTCAGGTTTCGCGCATGGGCGGCGTCATCGTCACCCAGGCATCCCGCAGCGATATCCGCGAGCTGGCCGATCTCCGCGGCAAAACGATCGCCGCCCTGGCTCCTCATTCGCTAGGCAGCTACCGCGCCCAGCAGTGGGTGCTCTACCAGGCCGGCATCAATGTTGATCAGGCGGCCAAAGTGACCTTCACCGGCCCGCCCCAGGACAATGTGATCGGCAAGGTGCTCTCCGGCGAGGCCGATATCGGCTTCGTGCGAACCGGCCTGCTGGAATCAATGATCGAAGAGGGCAAGCTGAAGAGCGGCGCGCTCAAGGTCATCAATCCGCGGAAGGAAAGCGGCTTCCCGCTCCAGTTGTCGACCGATCTTTATCCCGAATGGCCATTCTCTGCCCGCCGAGGCGTTCCCGACCCACTGATCAAGGGCGTCACGATGGCCCTGCTCCAATATGGCGCCGATGGCAGGCCGACGCACGGACGGATCGCCGGCTTCAGCCCTCCCGCCGATTACGCCCCGCTCGAAAAAATGCTCTACGCGCTGGGCGTGCACCCCGATCGCGCCGTGCGCTTCAATCTGCGCGATGTCGTCGCCAAATATCCGACCGAAATCGTTTCCGGGCTTGTCTTGCTGCTTGCCGGCACCCTCCTGGGCAGCGCCCTCCTCTACCGTTCCGGTCGCCGCGTCGCCGCCGCCCTGCACGAACGCGGGAGTCTGCTCGACAGCCTGGGCGAAGGCGTCTATGGCGTGAACCAACGCGGCCTCTGCACCTTCATCAATCCCAAGGCCCTGGCGATGCTCGGCCGGGATCGCGATCAGATCATCGGCCATAACCAGCACGATCTGTTTCATTTCCAGCGTCCCGACGGCTCCTCCTATCCGGCCACCGAGTGCCCGGTGCACCATACGTTAAAAGATGGTCAGCGGCGCGAAGGCGAAGAATGGTTCATCCGTGCCGATGGAACCGGATTTCCGGTCTTTTTTACAGCGACTCCGGTCGAGGTGTCGGGACAGCGCGTCGGCGCCGTAGTGGCCTTCCGCGACATCACCGCCGACCGCGAAGCCGAGCAGCAAATGCGCATCGCGGCAATTGCCTTCGAAACCCAGGAGGCGATCACCGTCACCGACAGCAGCGGTAGAATCCTGCGCGTTAACGGCGCGTTTTCGCGGATTACCGGCTACAGCGCCGAGGAAGTGATCGGCAAAACCCCGGCCGTACTCAAATCCGGACGCCACGACAATTCCTTTTACCAGGAGATGTGGCGCTCAATGACCGACAAGGGTCACTGGCACGGGGAAATCTGGAACAGGCGGAAGTCCGGCGATATCTACCCGGAATGGCTGTCTATCTCGGCTGTTCGCGGTCAACAGGGTGAAACCACTCATTTCGTCGCCTCGTTCATCGACATCAGCGAACGCAAGGCGGCGGAAGATCACATCCAGCTTCTCGCGTTTTATGACCCGCTGACGCAACTCCCCAATCGCAGCCTGCTGCATGACCGGCTGTCCGGCGCACTGCTTTCCGCCGAGCGCCATAACCGCCATGCGACGCTGCTCTTCATCGACCTCGACAACTTCAAGACGCTTAACGACAGCATGGGGCACGACGTCGGCGACCTGCTCCTGCGCGAGGTGGCCCAGCGCCTGCGCTTGTCGGTGCGGGCCAGCGATACCGTGGCGCGCCTCGGTGGCGACGAATTCGTCGTCCTCCTCGAAGAATTGGCTTATGACCTCAACGAAGCGACCCGCCAGATCGACCATATCGGCCGCCAGATCCTGCAGAGCATCGGCCAGCCCTTCGAATTTGGCAGTGTCGTGCACCATTGCACGGCCAGCATCGGTGCCGTTCCCTTCTTCGACCATGACTGGACGGCCGACAGCGTCCTCAAGGCCGCCGACCTGTCGATGTACAAGGCCAAGGAGGCGGGCAAGAATCGCCTTTGTTTCTTCGACACCGCAATGCAGGTCGAAGTCGAGCAGCGCGCCATTCTCGAACGCGAAATGCGCGAAGCCCTGGTGCAACGCCAATTCACACTTCATTACCAGCCACAGGTCGACCGTGATGGCCAGAAGCTCGGCGCCGAGGCGCTGATTCGCTGGCAGCATCCGGAGCGCGGTTTGGTTCAGCCGGGAGAATTCATCCGCCTGGCCGAGGACACGCACCTGATCGTTCCGATCGGGCGCTGGGTTCTCGACGAGGCCTGCCGCCAGCTGGCGGCGTGGCAGAACGAAGCGGCCACCGCCAGGCTCTCCCTGGCGGTCAACGTCAGCCCGCTGCAGTTTCGCGACCCCGGTTTCATTTCAGGCGTCGCCGCTGCGCTCGAAAACAGCGGTGCCCCTGCCCGGCAACTCAAGCTGGAGATTACCGAATCGCTGTTCCTGGCCGACATCGCCAACACGATCGAGCGCCTCGCCACGCTCAAACGGGAACTGGGTGTCAGCCTGTCGCTCGATGACTTCGGCACCGGCTATTCGTCGCTGAATTACCTGAAACGACTGCCTATCGACCAGGTAAAAATCGATCGCAGCTTCGTCTCCGATGTACATTGCAACCCCAGCGATGCGGCAATTGCCGCCGCTGTAATCGCCTTGGGCCACACTTTCGGCCTGGAGGTCGTCGCCGAGGGCGTCGAGACGACCGAGCAGCGCGACGCATTGATCGCGCTCGGCTACGATCGCTTTCAGGGGTACCTCTACGGCCGGCCGGTGCCCATCACGGACTTCACCGTCGCCTGAATCCTGGCCGGGCTTTCGCAGGTGCCTCGCGCTAAACGGAAGGTCTTGTCCACATCCAGGCCAGCACCGCAACACCGACAGCCCCCGGCAAATAAGCCCACTGTGAAGAAAGCATGAGCCAGCCGCCGACCGCACTGATCGCCAGCAAGAGCGTCGCCATCACCTTGGCGACGCGCGGAATGGCGCCGTGGTCGCGCCAGGCGCGAATCACCGGGCCGACCTCGGGGTGCGCCAGAAGGCGTGCCTCCCATTCGGGATGCGAGCGGGCGAAGAAATAGGCAGCGAGGATCAGGAAAGGCGTCGTCGGCAGTAGCGGCAAGAAGGCGCCAACAATGCCAAGGCCGACCGAGAACAGGCCGAGGATGCGATAGACCGGTTTTTTCATGCCATTTTCAGCGCAGTTCCCAGTAACTGGGCCGCTCGTAATTTTCCTTCAGCAGGTCGATGAACAGCCTGACCCGCAGCGGCAGGTGGCGGCGCTGCGGGAAGACGGCATAGATGCCCATGGGCGGCGCCTGCCAGGCGTCGAGCACCGAGGTCAGGCGCCCCTCCTTCAAGTCGCGGCCGACTTCCCACAGCGAGCGCCAGGCCAGCCCGCGCCCGGCCAGCGCCCATTCGTGCAGCACGGCGCCGTCGTTGCATTCGAACACGCCGCCGACCTTGATCGTATCGACCTCGCCGCTTTCCGGGTGCTTGAACACCCAACCACGCTGCTGGCCGAGCGACAGGCAATTGTGCCGAGCCAGATCGTCCGGCGTGCGCGGCACCCCCTGAGCGACCAGATAGGCCGGGCTGGCCACCACCATGCGGCGCATTTCGCCCAGGCGCACGCTGATCAGGCTGGAATCGGTCATTTCGCCGATGCGGATGGCGCAGTCGATGTTTTCGTTGATCAGATCGACCAGGCGGTCGCTCAGATTCAGATTGACCCGCACTTCCGGGTTGGCCTGCATGAAATCACCAACCAGTGGAGCCACATGCTGGCGACCGAAGCCGGCCGGCGCCGAAACCTTCAGGTAGCCGCTGGCCTTCAGACCACCCAGCGAGACGGCGGCCTCGGCATTGGCGAGATCGTTCAGCAGTTTCTGGCAGTCTTCGAGAAAGGCTTGCCCCTCGAAGGTCAACGTCAGCTTGCGCGTGGTACGCACCAGCAGGCGGGCGCCGAGGCGCGCTTCGAGCCCGTCGATACGCCGCCCGATGATGGCCGGTGTGACACCTTCGGCCCGCGCCGCAGCCGACAAACTGCCACGGGTTGCGACGCTGGCAAAGGCTTCGATCTGCTTGAGCCGATCCATTTGATACTTTAAGTAAAAGATGAAGTGATTCTAGCCGTCTTTTTTGTCTTCCAGAAGCCCCCTAGAATGCACTCCATCGCAGTATTCAATAACCATCATTTTCTGGAGAAGCGCATGGCCCTCAATCTGCCCGCCGGTATGCAAATTACCGCCCCCGTGAAGCCCGAATGGGAATCCATCCTGACCACCGAAGCCCTCGAATTCGTCGCCAAGCTGCACCGCGCCTTCGAAGCCCGCCGCCAGGAACTGCTCAAGGCCCGCGTCGCCCGCCAGGCCCGTATCGATGCCGGCGAAATGCCCGACTTCCTGCCGGAAACCAAGCATGTCCGCGAAGGTGACTGGAAGGTTGCCCCGGTGCCGGCCGCCCTGCAATGCCGCCGCGTCGAAATCACCGGCCCGGTCGAAGCCAAGATGATCATCAACGCCTTCAACTCGGGCGCCGACTCCTACATGACCGACTTTGAGGATTCCAACAGCCCGAACTGGGACAACCAGATCCAGGGTCAGCTCAACCTGTACAAGGCCATCCGCCGCGAACTGTCGTTCAAGAACGAGAACGGCAAGGAATACAAGCTGAACGACAAGATCGCCACCCTGCAGATCCGTCCGCGCGGCTGGCATCTGGACGAGAAGCACGTGCTGGTCGATGGCCAGCGCGTGGCCGGCGGCCTGTTCGATTTCGGTCTGGTCTTCTTCCACAACGCCAAGGAGCAGATCGCCCGTGGCGCCGGTCCGTTCTACTACCTGCCGAAGATGGAAAGCCACCTCGAAGCCCGTCTGTGGAACGACGCCTTCGTAATGGCCCAGGATCACGTCGGCCTGCCGCAAGGCACCATCAAGGCCACCGTGCTGGTCGAAACCATCCTCGCCACCTTCGAGATGGAAGAAATCCTGTACGAACTGCGCAACCACTCCGCCGGCCTCAACGCCGGTCGCTGGGACTACATCTTCTCGTGCATCAAGAAGTTCAAGAAGAACAAGGACTTCTGTCTGGCCCAGCGCGGCGCCATCACCATGGAAGTGCCCTTCATGCGCGGCTACGCCCTGGCCCTCGTCCAGGCTTGCCACAAGCGCGGCGCGCCGGCCATGGGCGGCATGTCGGCCCTGATCCCGATCAAGAACGACCCGGTCGCCAACGAAAAGGCGCTGGCCGGCATCCGCCACGACAAGACGCGCGACGCCAACGACGGCTTCGACGGCGGCTGGGTGGCCCACCCGGGCCTGGTGCCCATCGCCATGGAAGAGTTCGTCAAGGTACTGGGCGACAAACCGAACCAGTTCGAGAAGCAGGTTTCCGGCAACTTCGGCCCGGCCCAGTGGCTGGACTTCCAGCCGACCACGCCGATCACCGAAACCGGCCTGCGTAACAATATCAACGTCGGCATCCACTACCTTGGCTCCTGGCTGGCCGGCAACGGCTGCGTGCCCATCCACAACCTGATGGAAGATGCCGCCACCGCCGAAATCTCCCGCTCGCAAGTGTGGCAGTGGGTGGTTTCGCCGAAGGGCATCCTCGACGACGGCCGCAAAGTCACCGTCGAAATGGTGCGCCCGATGATCGCCGAAGAGCTGGCCAAGGTGAAAGCCTTCGTCTCCGCCCAGGGCGAAGATACCGCCAGCTACGACAAGGCCGCCGTGATTTTCGACGAGATGTCACTGACCCCGGAATACCCGGAGTTCCTGACTTTGCCGCTGTACGAAGCGATGGCGTAATTGCCACGGTCAACCGGAAAAAAACGGTCAAAAATGAAAAACGCCGGGGCAACCCGGCGTTTTTTTTGGAACGACACCCGACTGATCGTCAGAGCGAACAAATGCGCCCTTTGCTATCTATCGCGAACAATCGGTAGTAAGGCGGCACATACAAGTACTGACTGTCGCGCACGTAGCTTGTCTCGCGACGAGAAATCTCCACTTTAACGATCAGGCAACGTTTCAATCGCTTCAGGAGCATCTTCAGAAAATCTGAGCCGACATAGAGCATGCGACCGAACTCAGGGTAGCTATAGTCACTTTCCTTGGTTCGATCACCCCAAATTTCAGCGCAAAAGGCCATATCCGCTCCTTTAGCACCCGAATACCATCGCCGACCATCCTCGCCAAGATGTAAATCGAAAGAACCACGAATCTCTTGTCCAGGACTTGCAGCAGGAAATGGTAACTTCCCTGCGTTTGGATCGAATTGGTCAAGTCCGGAAACTGAATCGGGTGACTTGATCCACCCCCATATCCGGTGTCTCCCCAAACGCACAGTCTCATAGTGGTCGTCGTCCGGCAGGTAGCCCTCGTTTGGATCTCTCGCAACTTGCAACTGGCAAAGAACCGACTCAGCCGCGGTTTCTGAAACCAACGCGCTGGAAATTGAGAACTCCTCCGTTTTTGACCCTTCCGAGAAATGCCACTCTCCCCAAACAGGGAGACTTACCGGCAACCCACCATCAATGCGCAGAGCATCTTCAAAGTCATTACGGGTAATCTCCCAGCGCCAACTTTCAGAACACTCTTCGTTTTGCCAAGGCCGCCGCTCAATTGGCCACGGATCGCGGAAATCAGACAGCCACATACCGTCAGTGCGTGCCAACCGATGGCCTCGCAACCAACTATCAAAGGTATTCGATTCCCTTCGATCAATCACAAGGGGATATTCAGAGAGCAATTCGCCAGCGACACAAAACATCGCGTGGTAGGCAAGATAAAACTCATGGTTATCAACGGCTGGTTGCTCGCTCTTGTAGGGCGATGCTCTTTTACGACGGAACTGTTCTCCGCGCGGCTCGCCTCCGGAACGCCATGCACCCCGCACGCAATCCCGGCTTACCCATTGCATTACCTGATCGGTCACTTCATCCGCTGAAACGCCAAAAACCCAGCCGAGAGGCTTGAACCAATAGGGTTTCAGGTCAAGTTCATACCCAATATGATCTCGACGCCCTGCTGAACCAACGTACCGTTGTCTTCTCTCAAAACTTCGCTTGGGGCAGTTGATACTTTTCAAGGCGACTATTGCCTCATTGGCGTAAGTATCCGGAAACGCCGAATTGAGCGCCAGCGCAGCATCAATGGCAAAAACCCGCATCAGGACATGCGGCAGACCATCAATAGCCAGTCGCGAAAATTGTCCAGCATGCTCCTGCAATACCACGGGGTGCTCTTGTGCCAAGCGAGCTAGGGCAATCAGGAGGTACAAGCGCGCATGCAAGCTGTAAAAAGGCAAATGTGAATCAACGAACACGCCGCCTTCAGCAGACTCGATTCGCCGCATCAGAGCATCGATAGTGGCTTGTTCGTTCATTTGTCCCAATCGACGAACAGCGTGTGCGGCCCGCCAACGCTGCTCTGCAAACGGCGAAGCAAGTCTGGCCCACAACAAACCTGCCACCGCCTCGGTCATGTTTTCGGGTGGAGCGAGCTTTTCTTGCCAAGAACCGTCACCATCGGACTCTCGCTGCATTCTTTCAATACGCTCCAAACCGTAGGCGAGAACTTCTCGAGCCTCATCGGGAGAAAGCCGTTGGATCACCTCCATGGTCAATTGAAAAAACACGCGTGCATCCAAACGCCCCGCTTCCAAGGATGCAGCCTCGATAAAAGGTGCCAGATCGTAGCCAGGTAACTGCCCCGCCTCTTCTCCTCGTCGACCGAAGAGAAATCCGATACTGAAGCCACTGAGCAGCAGCTCGCCTGCCCTTTGACTAATCAATCTGGCCAGCGATTCCAATAGCTGCCCGGATATAGCCAAACTCGCCGCCCCCCAAATTTTGCCAATCTCTTGAAGGGAAAACAGGATGTCTGTTGCCGAAAGAGACTCAACACCCAACCACGCACGGATATGATCCAACCGCTGAGCCAAGGGCACTAGCTCTGCCATCTGACGAACAACATCATCACGTGATACGAAAACACCATCAGCCTGCCTGCTTCGTGCCCACGTTTGCATCACCTGATCAATCACCTCTGGGCGAGTGAAGTCGCCCTCCAGCGACAAAGGCTCCTTTGATGAACCCTTAAGGTGAGCCAAGGAGTCGCGTTGGCGACGGGTCTCACGATCCAGCGGTCGACCGAGCAATTCGTCCAATTTTTTCGATGTCAGGCCAAATCGGTCAGCAACAACCTTTAGCTTTTCAGCCTCATATCGGTCAGGCTTCTCCAGCGCAAGTTCATCGACAAATCCAGCCAGCAAACGTTCACGGCCCCTCAGACTCGCGGTTTGGAACAGGCAAGCCTCTAGCAACTCCCCCCGACGCCAATCACTCGCCAGTTTCCAAAGGGAAAGTGCTTGACCGCAGGAGAGATGTTTATCGCTCACAAGCTGAGGCAGGATGCCGGTTACGGTAGAAGAAATATCCGCCACATCTCTATCCGCCCAGCGCCCGGCAAGCGCCAAAGCCGAAGCTGGGCATAAGTGAGCGACAGCACCAGAAACTGCCGCCCAAGGAAATTTGTGATCATTGTTTTCGTAGACCAACTCAGCCGCCCGAGCCAGTCTGTATGCAAACTCAGGGTGGGGGTTGCCAATATCCTCACTGTGCTTGGCAATTTCCAGAAGTACATCAAGCCAGTCCCGCGACTCGTCCCCCAACCGCGCTTCCAGTATCTCTAGCCCGAACTCAAAGCAAGCAGCAGCTTCATCACGAAACACAGGGAGAATCGCCCGTGCCAAATCGAGCCACGACTGCGCCTCCGTAGACGCATGCTCGCGACAGTCAGTGATCAACGCCCTAGCCCTCCCACAGAAGAGCAATGCCAGATCACCCAACCCGGCACGAGCGGCGCGCCAAGCCAGCTTGTTCCATGTCGTCGTAAATACGAAGCGGGATTTTTTTGCCAGCCAGCCTTCGATAGCTCCAGCTTCATCGTTATCTACAACCCCACCAATCGACAACACATCCCACCACAGCAAAGCGATGTGATTTGCCCAAAAACTTGCATCTTCCCGCCAAGACCAATCTGCCGCATGGCCTACGCGAGAATCCGCCAACTGCCTCGCCCGCTGCTTCAGTTCATCTGAGCCATATCGTCCAAGCAATGACTCTGCGCGTAATTGATACCATGGTGTCAGCAACCCATAGACCCGCTGAAAACTATCGGTTTCATAGTCATGAGCCAGCGGTTTGCCATCGCGTTTCAGTCGAGATGGCATCAGCTTTTCCGGCAACAGCTCCTCGCTATTCAAGGCTGCCTTAAGGGTGTATGCGCGCAGCAGGAAAACCGGACGCCCATTCATGAAATCGAGTGAGTCTGAGCCAAGATATTCTGGCAAATCAGGCATGAAGCGTTCAAGATGCGCGACGAGTACAACCTCACTCCCCAGGCCTGCTCGCGCCATCATCTCTGCCAGGATGATCAGCCCCTGTTGTTCTGTTAATTTCCCGGAATAGGTCTCGTCCCCCGAAGACTCCAGTTTCAGAATTCTCCAAGCATCCGCCATGCGAACGATGACTTCCTGTGATGGAGTCTCACCCGCATCGGCCAAAGCACAGAGAAGGCCCAATCCGACGTCTGCCTCATCGGACGCGGACAGCATAAGCACCTGAACCCGCGACTCGTCACCCCTATCAAGCAAGCTAGTTGCCAAACTGTAGGCCATACGAAAACGGAATGCGGCGTTTTTCCAGCGCCCGATCCAGCCAACACAATCATCTGCACCAAAGAGAAACAATGTCGCCCGAGCAAAGGCTGCGGCGTCATCTTCATCAACCTCGGCCTTACGTCGTTCATCGGGTGACAACTTAGCCCACTCGTCCAACCACTCTTCTGCCAATCGGAGTGACTGCCTTGCCTCGGGGAGATAGTCTGGATTTGGCGCAAGCATGGCGGCATAACGTGCATGCGCAACGCCATACCAACCGCCTGCACGCTGTCGAAACACGGTTTCTCTCACCCGCTCCGGCGACCACAAAGCAGCAATTAAATCGTCATTGGCAAACAGCAGATCCCGCTGACGCTCCTCGGCCGCAGCGGCTTCGCCCATACGCAATAGCAATTGAGCGATGGCAATGTGATCGCTCTTCTGGCGAGCCACCTTCAAACCAAAGCGGAGGCGCTCCCGCACAATGGCACGCCGCTCAAGAGAGTCCTTGATATTCGGTTCGGAACCAAGGGCGTGGCTAAAAAGAGTCTCGTGGCGATTCGCGAGGAAGAGCAGACCTGGCCAAGCAGAGGCAACATAGGCATCGTTGTCAGCCCAAGGACTGAGCTTGCTAATCAGGCGCTCGTAATCGGCAGGCTCTCGGCAGAACATCTCCCGAAACCAGCTTTCTACAGGTTCGTCACGAAACTGAATGAATCCGTCCAAACACAACAACGGTTGCCCAAGGTCAGCCACAAAGCTCTCAATTGCGGACTCCTGCACGCCAGCAGCCTTTGCCAATACCTGCATTGGCACTCGGGGTGGCAAGGCTGCTAAGGCAACACACAAGGCATCGATCCCGGTTTCATCGCCGGAATGGACTCGGAGTCTCGCCAATGCATCTTCCAGCTCCAGCCCAATCTGCTCATCCACCGAGCGCCTACCCGGCCCCAAACAAGCGAGCAATTCCCGCAAAGAGCCACCCCGCCTCAACAGATAAAACTGTATGCGCGGATTACCTCCGGTATAGCGATGAAACTCAGACACCGCTCCCGCATCCGCGTCGGGAAATACCGTGCGGAGATGCTTAGCCGTCTCGTCCTGATCGAAGGATTCGAGTGTGATTTCGATTGTTCCACGAACTCGCCGGGGAAAACGATCTCGCCGCTCAGTCCTCGCCAGCAACACCAACCTACAACCAGTCGGGAATGTCTCTTGCACCAAATCGCTCGCGAAAGAAGCCCCATCGTTCCGCTCTCTGGCAGCATCTTCGCTATTGTCAGCCGCGTCCAAAACGATCTGAACCAATCCATTGGGATGCCGTTGCCTTACCGCCATAGCGGCTTGCTCCAGGCGCAACATGAAGGCCCTCAGGTAATCGTGTGGAGCGGCGTTTCTTGGCAGCAAGGGATCACACAGTCCTAGCTCGGCCAGTTCGTTGGCAATTTGCACCAAGCCCCGAGCATGTAGGTGTCGAGGCTGGCTTGGTTTCCGGTAATCGCCACCAGCGAATCCATCGAAGACGACAGTTACCGAACCCTGCGGCATCAATTCAGATAGTCGACCAGCAAGTACCGACTTACCCACACCACCAGCAGCGTGAATCAATACGGGCGCATGTGCTCTTATGATTGCCTCCGCAATCGTCGCCTCCTGGCGACGAGGCAATACCCTACGCACATTGACGAAGGTCGACGGTGCCGGAAACATATCTTCTGGCGACCGCACCCCCAGGCAATTAAGCAAAGCAGCCTGTCGGATAACAGGGTCATGCGCCCACTTGCTCAATGTCCGGGCACGGACAAATTCAACGAGGCTATCGCGGAAATTCTCATCAAAGGATTTTGGCGAAAGGCACGCCAGTTCCCCCCGCAAATTATTGTCTTGGGAAAGGTAATTCGGCTCGCAACCATTCAACTGGAGTAGCCGAAGGAAGCACAGGAATTGGAACGCGCCCAACCCCGATTTGGCCTCCCAACAGACGAGTAGAGAATCCTCATCACCATCTTCCCCGCGCAAACGCCGACTCAAGGCATCTTGTAATCGAGGGTCGATAGGACGATTTGAGACAAACACACAACGGAGCTTATCGGCAACCACATCCTGACCATGCGTTTCACAAAGCCGGAAAAATAGCGCTGCGAACTTCGCCACTGTGCTCGCCAATGTTGCAGCGGTCCAAAACTCTTCCGTTCGTACCGTCGAATGTTTGAGCTGAACGTACTCAACTCGATCAGCAAGAGTGAAATCTTCGCTACCGTAATACTCGGCGGTATCAACAATGAGCTCAGCAGGATGATCAGCAATCGCATCATCAAGGCCCGAACATCCCTCAATGCTTACCGCGACAAGGCCAGACCTCTTGTCCAGCATGCGCAAAGCACGTCGCGCCGTCCATAGCAGGTGAAAATCTTCACCGTCATTACGACTGCGTACCGAAGTCGTTGCCAGCCGAATCACGGCACCACCACCTCCGGAACCACCGCCAATTTCACTGCCCGCCGGGCAAATTTTTTGTCGTCGAAGGTGTAGAAGCGGTCGCACTTCTTGCTGCGCGTCAAATGGAGGGCATCGGCAAAATCAAGACCTTCACGATGAAGGCGCAAGGCCTCCTGAACCGCCGGCCAATCCTCCACCTGTACATTGGGAAGGCCAATCAGATGCTCCATGGCCCGCGCGCAATCCTCTGCGGCAAAAGCGTAGAAAGCCCGCAGCACCCAAGCAAACTCAAGAACGACCGTCACCGGCACATGGATAGTTGACGACTCCCGCATCAGTCGTTCAGCTAATGGCCGCTGGTGGGCGGCCTCCGGGTCGCCAGGGTCATCCACGTAATAGCGGGCGAGGACATTGGTGTCGACCGCAATCATGACGATTCCGCGCCTTTTGCCTGCCGCATAAGTTCTGCAACGTCCAGATCAGCCAGTCGACGTGGTGGCCCCGCATATTTCAACATGCCAAATCCGCTTTCATGGCTGGAATGGCCGGCTGGGTGGAGCAAGGATATTTCGATCCTGTCCTCGACCGCTGATACCTCAACCTGACTACCAGGGAGAATCCCAAGCTGTTTACGCAAGTCGGCCGGAATCACCACTTGCCCTTTGTTGGACACTGTTACGCAAGACATTTAGCACCTCGTTCAACATGGTTCAACCAAACTCTAGCATGTCTGTACTCCAGATAAAACCTTCGCTACCTTCGAGATGGAAGAAATCCTGTATGAGCTGCGCAACCATTTGTCTGGCCTCAACGCCGGTCGCTGGGACTACATTTTCTCCTGCATCAAGAAGCTCAAGAAAAACATCCTCGACGACGGCCGCAAGGTCACCGTTGAAATGGTTCGCCCGATGATCGCCGAAGAACTGGCCAAGGAGAAGGCCTTCGTCGCCGCCCAGGGCGAAGACACCGCCAGCTACGACAAGGCCGCCGTGATTTTCGACGAAATGTCCCTGACCCCGGAATACCCGGAGTTCCTGACCCTGCAGCTGTACGAAGCAATGGCCTGAAACATTCCCAAAAGAGGAAGCGGAGAGAGACAAGAACGCCGGGGCAACCCGGCGTTTTTTCGTTCACAGGATATTTGCGGGGATTGCCTGGTTCGCAGTTCGCAGTTCGCAGTTCGCAGTTCGCAGTTCGCAGTTCGCAAATTGCGAACAGTTGCGGTCGACCGCGAAAAAAGGGCAAAAATCAAATTCTCGAGCGCCCTCTGGCAACGCCCCCCTAATCAGTGCTCCAGCCCCACCATGCCAGCCTCCGGGTAGCGCTGGCCGGAAATATGCGCCGGGTCGAATAGCGTATCCAGCTCGGCAATTTCCGCAGCATTCAAGGTGTGACCGACCGCCGCCGCATTCTGTTCGAGGTAGGCGATGCGCCGGGTGCCGGGGATGGGGATAACGTGCGGGTGTTTGGCCAGCAGCCAGGCGAGGGCGACCTGGGCGTTGCTCAGGCCACGCGCGGCGGCGAAGCTGGCGAGTTGCTCGACGAGCAGGCGGTTGGCGTGTTCCGCCTCGCCCTGAAAACGCGGGTTGGTTTTGCGGAAATCGCTTTCCGGCAGTTTTTCGGGGTCGACCGTACCCGTCAGAAAAGCGCGGCCGAGCGGGCTGTAGGCAACGAAGCTGGTGCCGAGTTCGGCGCAGGCGGCGAGCATTTCCTGCTCCGGGTCGCGCGTCCACAGCGAGTATTCGCTTTGCACGGCGGCAATGGGATGCACCGCCGCCGCGCGGCGCAGGGTCTCCGCAGAAACTTCCGACAGACCGATTTGCCCGACCTTGCCGGTAGCGACCAGTTCTGCCAAGGCGCCGACCATTTCCTCCACCGGCACCTCGGGATTGCGCCGATGGCAGTAGTAGAGATCGATTTGCTCGACGCCAAGACGTTGCAGCGAAGCCTCGCAGGCGCTGCGGATGTAGGCCGGGGAGTTGTCGATGCGCCGCTCGTACTTGCCCGGCGCGCGGACGATGCCGAACTTGCTGGCGACGACAACCTGCCGCCGCCGCGCCGGGCCGCCAGCCTTGAGAAATTGCCCGAGCAGGCTTTCGTTATGGCCAAAGCCGTAGGTATCGGCGGTATCGAGGAAATTGACGCCGAGTTCGAGCGCCCGGCCCAGCGTGTGCAGCGACTCGGCGTCGTCACTGACGCCGTAGAACTCGCTCATCCCCATGCAGCCGAGGCCGATGGCGGAAACCGTTTGCCGTTGCGGGCCAAGCAGGCGTGTTTGCATGTCAAAAATCTCCTTTACTGGACGGTGTAACCGCCGTCGACAGCGAAGCCCTGCCCGTTGATGTAGCTGGCCGCCGAAGAGAGCAGGAAAAGCACCGGCCCGGCGATCTCTTCCGGCTGACCGGGGCGGCCGGCGGGGCTGTCCTTAAGCGAGGCTTCGAGGTTTTCCAGGCCGCCAAAGCCGATTTCGGCCATCGGCGTGACAATCGGCCCGGGATTCACCGCATTGACGCGGATACCGTGCTGAAAGCCTTCCAGCGCCGCGCTGCGCGTCAGCCCGAGCACGGCATGCTTGCTCGCCGTGTAAGCGGCAAAATTGGCAAAGCCGATCTGGGCAACGACGGAAGCCGTGTTGACAATGGAACCGCCGCCCGTCTTCAGCATCGCCGCCATTTCATGCTTGAGCGACCAGAAAACGCCAAAGACGTTGGCCTGCATGACCTCGGCGAAATCAGCCGTGCCCAGTTCATGGATAGCCGCCACCTTGCCCAGCACGCCGGCATTATTGAAGGCACCGTCGAGCCGGCCAAAGTGCGCAACGGTCGTCGCCACGGCATGCTCGATGTCGGCCTCGACGGTGACATCGGTACGGATGGCGATGGCCTCGCCGCCAGTGGCACGAATTTGCGCCACCAGGACTTCCAGCGCCTCAAGTCGGCGGGCGGCCAGCGCCACCTTGGCCCCGGCCCGGCCGAGCGCCAGCGCGGTGGCGGCGCCGATGCCAGAGGAAGCGCCGGTGACGAGGATGGTTTTACCGGACAGGTCGGCCAGAATGTTTTCCATGTTGTTCTCCGTGATGGGATTGGGGATAGCGAGCAGCCTACGCCGCGCCCGACTGTGCAACAATTCGCATATTGATTCACAGGCTATTGAGTTATTCTCACCAATATGAACCCCGCCAGCCTCGCCGACCTGCAAGCCTTCGCCACTGTCGCCCGCCTGCGCAGCTTTCGCCAGGCCGCCACCGAACTGGGCGTTTCGCCTTCTGCCCTCAGCCACGCGCTGCGCGGGCTGGAAACCCGGCTCGGCGTGCGCCTGCTCAACCGCACCACCCGCAGCGTGGCGCCGACTGAGGCCGGCGAGCGCCTATTGAGCCGCCTGGCCCCGGCCTTGCAGGACATTCACGGGGCGCTCGACGCGGTCAATGCCTTTCGCGACTCACCGCTCGGCACGCTGCGCCTCAACGCCCCGCGCGCCGCCTGCGAGCTGGTGCTGGCGCCGCTGGTCGCGCGTTTCATCGCCGCCCATCCCGGCATGCGCGTCGAGCTGGTGGCCGACGACGCTTTCGTCGACATCGTCGCCACCGGCTTCGATGCCGGCGTCCGCTTCGGCGAAAGCTTGCAACAGGACATGGTGGCGCTGCCGCTCGGCCCGGCGCAGCGCTTCGTCGTGGTCGCCGCGCCCGCCTACCTGGCGGCGCACGGCACGCCGCTATGCCCGCGCGAATTGCAACAGCACCGCTGCGTCCGCATCCGCTTCACCAACGGCACTTTCTATCGCTGGGAATTCGCGCGCGGCAGCGAGCAGTTTGAAATCGAAGTCGACGGCCCGTTGGCGGTCGCCGACATGCCGCTGATGATCGACGCCGCCGAGCGCGGCCTCGGCCTCGCCTACGTCTACGCCCAATACGCCGCCGCGCCGGTCGCCGCCGGACGGCTGCGCACCGTGCTCGACGACTGGTGCCCGGAAATCCCCGGTTTCTACCTGTATTACCCAAGCCGCAAGCTGATGCCGGCCGGTTTGAAGGCTTTTGTCGACCTGTTGCGGTCGACGGCCTGAAAAGGCCGAAATCGGTTTGCTCATATTTTCCTCGTATCGACCGATTTTCCAGCAGCCGCCTGTTGCCTCCCATCGCACCCCGCGACGCTTACACCAAGGATAGGCGCATGTCACAATGCCGCATTTCCAAAAGCATCCTGAGCATGTCCGAACTCATCCTCTATACCTCCGACGACGGCCAGACCAGCATCAAGCTACGCGCCGAGGATGGCACGGTCTGGCTGTCGCAGCAGGAAATGGCCGAGTTGTTTGCCACCAGCATCCCCAACATCAACCAGCATGTACGCAAAATTCTGGCGGAAGGGGAGTTGAACGAGGCAACTATTAAGGATCGCTTAATAGTTCAAAACGAAGGCAGCAGAAGCGTTCGCCGCAAAACCATGCGCTACAGCCTGCCCATGATTCTGGCGGTAGGCTACCGGGTACGCTCGTTACGCGGCACACAGTTCCGCCAGTGGGCGACGCGGCATTTGAACGAGTTTCTGGTCAAGGGTTTCGTCATGGACGATGCCCGGCTGAAAGACCCGGCGGGCTGGGATTATTTCGACGAACTGCTGGCCCGCATCCGCGACATTCGGTCGTCGGAGAAGCGTTTCTACCAGAAGGTGCGCGACATTTACGCGACGGCGGTGGATTACGACGGCAGGAGCGAGGCAGCGCAATTGTTCTTCAAGAAAGTACAAAACAAGATGCTGTGGGCGATTACCGGCCAGACGGCCGCCGAGTTGATCGCCGCCCGCGCCGCCGCCGATCAACCGAACATGGGCCTGACCACCTGGAGCGGCGAGCGTGTACGGCAAAAGGACGTGACGGTAGCGAAGAATTATCTCGCCCCCGATGAAATGGATGAGCTGAACCGCATTGTCACCATGTATCTCGAATTTGCCGAGGATCAGGCGCGCCGACGCAAAGCGATGACGATGACCGACTGGGCAGTCCGACTGGATGCCTTTTTGACTTTCAACGAACGCGAGGTACTGACCCACGCGGGCAAATTACGCGCCGAAGTGGCGGAAAAGCTGGCGCTGGACCGCTACGAGCACTTTGATGCCGAGCGCCGTGAAGCCCATCGGCTGGCGGCGGATACGGACGATCTGAAAACCCTCGAATCCATCGTCTATCCGAAAAATGGCTGATAAATCCCCGGTTTCTAGGGAAGCGCTGATTTATTCCCGGTTCGTCATTCCGGCGCAGGCCGGAATCCAGGAAAACCAGGGCGCTGGGCACCGGCCTTCGCCGGTGCGACGAATAAATATGTGTTTCCCCACCTGTATTACCCAAGCCGCAAGCTGATGCCGGCGGGTTTGAAGGCTTTTGCCGACCTGTTGCGGTCGACGGCCTGAAAAGGCCGAAATCCAAATCTGCCGATCCAGCCATTCAATACATTTCGTCAAAAATATAGAGACAAATCGGTAGTCACCCGCAACAAAAATAACAAATAAACTGTCACCAGTTTTTTTCGAGGATGGCCCCATGCTCTCAGCCCTGACCCAATTGCTCGTTTTCCAGCTCGTCGGCGAAGTGGTCGCGCGCGGCTTGAGTCTGCCGGTGCCCGGCCCGGTGCTCGGCATGCTTTTCCTGTTCATCGCGCTGGCCCTGCGCGGCGGGCCGGGGCACGAGTTGCAGACAACCAGCGGCAGCCTGCTGCAACATCTGTCCCTGCTCTTCGTGCCAGCCGGCACCGGGATCATGATCCACCTCCATCGCGTCGCCGACGAATGGTTGCCGCTGCTGTTGTCGCTGCTGATCAGCACTGTGGCGACGCTGGTGGTGACGGCGCTGGTGATGAAGCTGTGCATGCGCGCCGAGACTGCGCAGGGAGACGCGCCATGACGCCGCAGCTCAACGAAATCTGGGTTTATCTTTCGGCCTCGCCGTTGCTCGGGCTGACGGTGACGCTGCTCGCCTACCAAGCCGCGTT
>Ga0209202_1000924_pt1 | contig 19912 bp, 15 predicted proteins | sample AD_UKC032_MetaG_FD_184416 | JGI IMG/M metagenome (GOLD analysis project Ga0209202, IMG submission 184416) | Active sludge microbial communities of municipal wastewater-treating anaerobic digesters from USA - AD_UKC032_MetaG (SPAdes) (version 2) | ecosystem: Engineered > Bioreactor > Anaerobic >... | reverse complement strand
AGTGCATCATCCAGCCCGCTCCTGATCCTGGAAGTTCTTATTTTGGCAGGGTCAAGGTTGTTTGTGTCTGCCGTCATGTACTTACTGAGGAGGTCATCCCTGAAGTTTATGTCGGCCTTTGTCAGGGCCTGTCTGGCGCTGGTGAGGCTGGTTTTATACTCGAAGTCCTCTATTACGGCCAGCAGCTGACCGGCTTTCACCCTCTGGCCGTTTTTCACATACAGCTCTTCGATTATTCCGTTTACCTTAAACGGGACGACGGCCTTTCTCAGGGAGAATGCCTTGCCGTTGCTGATGATCTCGTGATAGAATGTTGACGGTTCGAGCCGGACTGTTTCAACCATCACGGCCTCGGGCCGAGATGTTCTTCTTGCCAGTTCTTCAGTGTTATCTGTCTGTCTCGATTTGCATGACACGAGGATTATTAATGCGCAACCAAGAGCGATTGCAAAAAGCCGTTGAATGAATGCCCTCTTTTGCATCTGGGAATGGGGTTATTACACTATTGACTATCCGGGATTGATCTATCAAACTTATTAAAATTCTCATCAGCCGGTTCATTTATCACCCTATCATACTGATTTTGTGTCTCAACTTTCAGCCTGATTTTAATCTCTTTGACCTTTTCAGCCGGGATCAGGCCTTTTCCCGGCAGGATACCTGATTCTCTCAACCGTCTTCTGAGGGTTTTTGGATCAATGCCAAGGTCCCGGGCAATTTCTTTTCTGGTAACATAAGCACTATTCATGACAATTGATTTTTACAGTAGTTATCACAAATATAAATAATTCATTAGAAAAGGAAAACAAATTTTATGACAACCGGGGATTAGAACGGATATTATTAATCCAGGCTTTACATGTGTTCAATGGTCAAATATAAATCATTTCGCCAGCATCAGGTTCCGGGTGAGTTGTAGCTAGACGCTATTTTGTCATGGGAGCTTTTACTGGATTAATAAACTTGTAGATCAGCCTGCTTTTTTCAGTGATGATCTCCGCAGTACCATTCATTTCCTGGATAAAGCCTATTTCACGATTGTAAGTGGTTCTCATTCCATTTACTAGTTCTATCTCTGCAATATAACCTCCCTCCACCGTGACTAAAGACAAAGATTTTACTCTGCCTTTCAATACGCCAAACTCCATATGTGGGAATTCCGTAAGTTTAATATTTACTTCCTGCCCGACTTTCACCCTTCCGAATCCGGTGTTTGGTACAACTGACCTGGCAATGATCTGACTCTCATATCCTGGGACAACAGTCGCAAGTGTTTCACCTGCCTTTATCACCTGGTTTTCATTCCAGTATGTGGTAAATGTGATCTTTCCTTTTATGGGGCTCTCTATAAGATACTTTTCTTCCCATTGATTTACAGATACCTGCAACAGTTGGAATGCTTCATCGAGATCCAATCTGAACTGCTGTATTTCATTCTCAAGCTTTATCTGAAGATCAAGTCGGGCTTCCTGAAGTCTCAGCGATGCCAATTCATTGCTTTTAATTGTACCTTGAAGTGAACTATACGAGCCTTGTCTCTGAAGAAGAGTTAGTTTTGATTTCTTAAACTCATTTATTGAAATAGAATATGTGCTGGTGACATATAGTATTGAATCCCGAAAAAAACCGTTAGCTGCCAGCTGAAGCTCCTGTGCGGCTAATTCTTTCTGATTCAATAGCTCAATTGTATATTCTTCCTGCTTTTTTATCTGCTTTTCAAGCAATTCAATCTTCTGAGATATGTATGCCTGGCCCAAATACTTCCGGAATGTCTGCCATAATACACAGAATCTTGAATAACTGTTTTGAATTTCGCCCAATGAAAGGCCTAAGGGCAATTCATATATTTTTACAGTCTGGTTCCAGTCTGGTCTTCTTTGAATTTGATCAATAAATGTAGTAAGTGTCTTCACATCTGAATAATCAGCAGAATTTTCCACAAGTGCAATAGGTTGTTTCTCAGAGACATTCTCCTGGTTACTGGCACATAATGATGCAATTATACCCCCTGATTTAGCGACCAGGGGAGCCGGAGGATTCTGAGTGGTAATAACAACTGGTGCTGACACAATAGTGGAAGAGTTTATAAACCAGCTAATTGTTAATAAAGCTACCAGTAATGCAAAAAACAGAAATAAGCCCCATCTGAGGAAGCTTCCGGGTATCCCGGCCATCACCTCCTGCAGCTCCTGACTCTGAATCTCTTGTTTGTTTATTTCAGCCATTGCTTTTTTACTCTGGGTTCAAGACGTTGGATTGTGTCTGCCTCTAGCCCCCGAGTTCAAGTTGATCCTTCACCAGGTAATAGTATGCTCCCTTCTTTTCGACAAGCTCTTTATGTGTCCCTTTTTCCACGATCTCTCCTTTTTCGAGGACAACTATCTGGTCGGCGTTCTTAACGGTGCTTAACCGATGTGCCACAATCACAACTGTTTTTCCTTCAAAGAAGCTTCCCAGGTTTTCCATTATAGTCTTCTCATTCTTCGCATCCAGAGAGTTTGTGGCTTCATCGAAGAATATGAAATCGGGCTCTTTATACACTGCCCTGGCAATAAGCAATCTCTGCTTCTGACCCGTGCTAAGTCCGTGACCGTCGTTGCCTATCTTTGTATTATAGCCAAGGGGCAGACTTTCGATATATTCTTTTATGTTTGCCATTTTAACTGCCCGGTCAATTTTTTGTTTATCAGGCACCTCATCAATTAGACCGATATTTCCGGCAATTGTATCCGAGAAAATAAACCCCTCCTGCATAACAACACCGCACCTTTTCCGCCACCCGGACTGACTATAGTAGCCCAAAGGTGTACCGTTAATGAAGATATCACCTTTTACCGGGGTGTAAAAGCCGAGAAGCAGCTTAATAAGAGTTGTTTTGCCGCTACCACTGATACCAACTATAGCTGTGATTTTTTTTGCAGGGATAGTGAGTGAAACATCATCCAGCACCCTTTCCGAATGAGGTCCTTCGTACTGGAAAAGAAGATTTTTTATAACTATATCTTTATCTGACGGAATATCGTTGATCTTATCATCTTCAGGCTTTTCCTCATCTTCCCTGTTATGTATCTCGCCAAGTCTTTCCAGGCTTATCCTGGCATCCTGAGCTGCCTGAATAAAACCTATAAACTGTTGTATGGGTGCGTTCAACTGACCGATTATATATTGCACGGCCATCATCATACCGAGGGTCATCTGGCCTTCTATCACGGCCTTTGCTGAAAGAAATGAAATTAAAATATCTTTTGCCTGGTTGATAAGTGCGGCACCCAGCTGCTGGTTTTGGTTAAGCATCATGCTTTTAAGACTAACCTTAAAGAGTTTTATCTGTATCCTTTCCCATTCCCATCTCTTTTTCTTTTCACAACTATTGAGCTTTATTTCCTGCATGCCGGTTACAAGCTGCACGATATTGCTCTGGTTTGCCGCACTTTGCTGAAAGCGTTTATAATCGAGCTCTCTGCGGCGTTTAAGGAAAAGAACTACCCACCCTATATACAATGCGCTGCCAAAAAGGAAGATTCCCAGTATCCCAAGGTTGTATGTTGCCATTAGTATGGCATACATAATCAGGATAACTACAGCAAATACAATGCTTATAAGGGAATCAGTCAGAAATGACCTTATACGGTTATGATCCCCTATTCTCTGCATGATATCCCCGATAAGCTTAACATCGAAGAATGAAATAGGAAGCTTCATCAGCTTGATAAGGAAATCTGAGATCAGAGATATGCTGACCCTGCTTGTTACATGAAGACTGATCCAGCCACGGAGAAGGCCATTGGCTGCCTGGCTGAGTACGAGGATGAACTGGGCTATCAGCACCATGACAATAAAAGGCATATTGCTGCCCCCTATACCGGTATCAACCAGAGACTTTGTGAGAAATGGGAAAAGAAGACTGATAATGCCGGTGGTAAACATGCCGAGCATTAGCTGGAGGATGTATTTTGAATAAGGCCTGATGTAGTTCAGAAGGTACAAAAACTTCAGCTTTCCTTTTCCCTCATCCTCCTGGCGGTAGAATTCAGGCGAAGGCTCGAGTAGCAGGGCAGAGCCTTCCTCTATTCCGTTTGTTTTAGTGCTGTACCAGCATCTAAGAAATTCGGACCCGGAGTATTTAAGGAGGCCGGAAGCAGGATCGGCAACATGGACTATATATCTGTCCTGCAGGTCCTGCGATCTTGCATTTCTTAAACGACCTACACAGCGCCCTCCTCCCCTTTTTTTTGTAATGTTGTAAAGCACTACAAAATGTCGCTGGTTCCAATGTACTATGCAGGGGAGAGGCACTTCATCACGAAGCTGTTCCCAGGTAAGCCTGTAGCCCCGGGTACGGAACCCGATACTCTCGGCAGCATCACTGATACCAAGCATTGACACTCCTGACCTGGTGATATATGACCTTGATCGGAGGCACTGTAATGAATAGGATTTCCCGTAATAACTCGACACCATACGGAGACATGTAGGGCCACAATCCATGGAGTCGAGTTGTTTGAATACAGGGAACCTCCTCATCTGTCATCTTTCTTTTTGTAAGTATCCCGGCTATAGAACTGTTAAGATATCTTTAAACTCTCATAGAAGCTTTCTTGATATAGCTTATTGCTCGGCGACCTCAGGCTGACTAGCGGCGCTGGTATAGACGCAAAGGGCCTTTTTTATGGAATATTTCATTAGCTGACAATAGATCCAGGGAGCCAGGGAAATATCTTTGTTAAAATCATAATTAATTCCGTAGCACCCTCCCCCGCAAATATACCTTGCCCAGCATTTCCTGCATCTTTTCCTGTTTTCAACATTAGTCTCATTTCTGATGGTCTCAGACCATTTTAAACTGTAAATATCTTCAATTACATTACCCAAAAAGAAGTCTTTTTCACCGACAAACCTGTGGCAGAGGTATATGTCTCCGTTCACATTAACAGATACATAGCCTTTTCCGGCAGTGCAGGAATAAAAATTCGACTTTTTTGTTATGATTCTATCCAGGGGTAAAGGAATGGTCTCAACATTGTAGCTCCGGCCCGATCTCATATTCTTGCTTATTTTTTTTGAAATCAGCGAATACTGCTTTTTTATATCAATGATATCATTTTTATCAGTAATAAAAATTTGGCCTATAGGTGCCAGGGCATTTTCAAAGTGGATCTTATTAAACCCCAGTGACGTCAAATGCTCATAATTCTCAGCAATTTTGCTTTTGGTGAATGATGATACAGTAGCTCTTGCCGAATAGCTGATGTTACGCCGGTCCAACTTTCTCAGGTTATTAACAATCTCCGTATAAGAATCTCCACCACCCGGTAACGGCCTGTTACGATTGTGCGAGTGTATGTCCCCATCGATACTGATTAGTACTTTTATCTGATTTTTATAAATAAAATCAACTATTTCATCACTTAACAGGGTGCCATTGGTCGTCAGTGAAAAATGAAAGCGCTTGTTATACTTACTCCCTTCATCGAGGGCATAAGTAACTATATGCTTCAATACCTTAAAATTAATCAATGGTTCACCACCGAAGAAACATATGAACAAGTCTTTCTTGTCGCCTGATCGTTTGATAAGAAAATCAACCGTTCTTTCACCAACGACTTGTTCCATCAAAGCTTTGTTACCGTTAGACAAGCCTCTCCTGATGAAACAATATTTACAGGCTAAATTACAGTCTTCCGAAATAAAAATATCAATGGCATTTATAACACCCAGGGCGTCTTTATCATAGACCGGATTCTTTGTATTATTTTCATCTTTCGTTTCTCTTTTTCTCAGGATACCGTTTAGAAATAATTCATCTATTTTTCCGGTTACAAGAGACTCTCCGTATTCTTCTGCAAGAACATTTAATTCTTTTTCTGCAGTGCATTTATTACTATTTAAAGCCTTGATGATATTCTTTTCTGCTTCGTCAAGGATATATATATCTAAGGTATTTACATCCATAAATATGAAATCGCCCTTACTACGGGTAATATAATGTTCGGTTACACTGAAGTCATTGTATTTCATGTTTATATAATCAAAATAATTACCAAGTCCGTTATATTGAATCAGGTTACCTATAAATGGCACAGGTCAGGCTTGCCAATGACAAGTTCGTAGTTGCCAGGCGACGGGCAGAGCCACTGGTAAACACAATCGCAACACGGCTTCATATCACGGACACGGAACCAACTTTTCCCTTCTGTCATTTCCTTATATATCATATCATAAACAGGGTCTCCTATGGAACCGAGGGGAGCCTCATTAACATTTGAGTATACTTTACCTTCAGGCATAACATGTAGTTTTCCGAAAGAATAAGTATTCAGGGTCATATTGGCAAAGACCTCTCTTTTTGATAGTTTAGTATTATTTAATTCATCTATAGTCATATACACGTATTCTTCAAAAAACTTCCTGTTCATGCCGGTGTATAAAGGAGTAATGGCATAATTCTTCAGGCCCGATTCTTCCGTAAATGATAAAACAGCAGCAAACTGGCTGACGGTTGTTACAGGAAATGACAACGTTACTTTTTCAGGCAAATTCTGATAAAACTTAAAATGCCTTGAAAATGTTGAAAGCTTATTTATGATAATTGTAATGCTGATCTCATCAGAGTGAAACAATTCATACTGTGTTATATTTTCTTCAATATCTTCCGCTAACAAAACAAAGTGTACCGGATAATCATTGGTTAAAACCCATTTGCTCAATTTTTCGAAGCCGGAATATCTGGATATATCGCCAATAAAAGTAAGCTTGTTTAATCTGACATTAATGCATTGATCCACAAACATCCTCACATTCATAAAATCAATAACTCTATCTGATCTTATTGGGAAGTAAATTTGTCTAAAATATCGATTTGATCCATGTAATGAGCCATTGAAATAGAAGATTAGTTCATGGAGATTTTCTATGATCTTTCCCCCTACGTTCTTGTTATGATTCCATTTTATTTGATTGATATCTTCTTGAACTCTTAATAATGGATAATATGAAATCAATTTACTCTTCTTTTTATTTTCTTCTATCAAACAACCTGCTTCTATGCCAATTATTCGATCTACCCATTGTTTTACATGTTTGTTGTTCAATAGCGACTCAGATATTTCAACTGAATACAACCTATCTAAATCAGTTAAAGTATTGCAAAGAGTATCAATTTCATCAGTACGGCTGAAAGTAAATTTCTTATAGTTTTTCGAATTATAGATAATCCCTTTATTCCTTTTTAGCCATACAAATGTTTCAGGGAAAAGAGCTATCCGCAGTTTTTTCATTTTGGATGAATTAACTTCTTATACTGACATCATTCAAAATTTTTTTATATAAACCCGGATGTTTATCCAAGTACGCTAAATTATAATTCTTATAGTCTTGAAATGACTTAACACTGGTATAGTTTCGGCATGTAGGATTGGAGTCATTTATCTCATCAATCTGAAATACACACTGGCTACATCTTTTTCTATGAGCACATGTAATGCATTGTTTGATGAGCCTGAAAATAATATCATTCGCAAATTCAGCAATATGGTCAAAATCCATTTCAACCTTATCATCAAAAACCTGACCTAAAACAAATTCATGATTTATTTTCTCACATTGCAATATTTTACCATTCACTGTGATATAAATTTTTTTTTGAAATGGAATACAAGTGCCTGTTGGCGTAATTTTAATATTCTTGGGATCATAAATTAGGGAACTATAGTTGTCAAACATATTTCCCGAATATTTATATATAAAATGAGTCAATTGACTGGTACTAGGGGCTTCTAGGAACAAATCGGCTTCCAACTTATCACGATTGCCACATTTTTCAATGCTGTTGTTTATATTTTGGTATATTTTGAAAAATTCATTCCGCTTATCCTTTCGAATACCGGAATTATTTAATTGAGAAAATGTCGTTTCTTTTCCAAAAGTATCTTTTATATATTGACTCGCACTTTCAACACTGTTCTTATTATGAAGGACAGTATTGAAACGAACATTTCTTTTGAAATACTCTGGATATTTTTGTTGCAGCAGCATTATATTCTCAACAACTATCTTGTGGGAATTCCGGCCATGGTGGTCTATCCTATAAGAATGGTCTCCCTCATTCCCATCCAAGCTGATCAATAAGTGGAATTCCTTCTCAACCAAATAATCCATACAACTGTGTATCAATAATCCGTTAGTTGTCATGCTATAATAAACTCTTTTGCATTTGATATTCAAGGATTCATAATATTGAATTATATCTTTGATAAGTTTAATTCCAATGAGAGGTTCCCCACCGTAAAAGCTTAAAAAAAAAGGCTTAACAATCGAGGCATTAATGTTCACTTTCCAAAGCTTTGCCAGGTAGTCTAAAATAGTGCAGGCTTTATTTAATGTCATGGTTCCTGTTCCGCGTGGGTTATGGCCTTGATACAGATCGCCGTAGCCACAATATTTACAACGAAGATTACAAATATCAGTAACCTCAAGAATGAGTTGTTGCAGATTTATAAGAGCATTTTTAATATCATACCCTTTTATCTTGGAAAACTGTTCATTCATGAGAAATTCTTCTTACTTTTATTTTTATCAGAATAGGATTATCTCCTTCCTTAACATATTTCATCTGATTAACCCACAGAAGAGAAGGAGCTTCTTTGTTACTTTCTTTTAGTAATTTCAGGTAATCCAGCACATTCTGACTCTTCTTTACTGTAACGAGATAATCATCAAAATACATAGGGAAGAAATAGGTTAGTCTCTCATTGGAAAGTTCTTGTCCACTTACTATGTCATCATATATGCAGGAAGAATTATACTTACTGAACTCTCCGGTGATGTTATTACAGAGGTAAATCGCATCGTATCCGGGATTTGGATCATAACTCATTACTGAATGATGTAATTGAAAAACAAACGTAAAAACAGAGAAAGGGATAAGATGTATTATACTATAATGGCTTGCCATATTATGCCAATTAGTAAAATCTCCATTGCTGAATTCAATCTGTTTATCATATGGCAATAATTTATCTCTCAAATCGAGAATGAATACAGGCTCTTTCTTATCATTAGCGATGTTCCAAATTGTGTCACTTAAAAAACTATTGAAAAGTAACCCTGATGGGGTTTTTTGTAAATAACTATAGCCAGGCCTTAGTCCTTCGATATACTTTCGCCTTCCTATCGTTACTCCATACTCAACAATAATAGTATCAGGAGGCGCAGAGAAGTATTTATTATACACGTAAATTTTGCCATCCGGGTGGACATAGCATGCTAGTTTATGATTAGCTGTAGTGCTGAAATATACAGGCTGGTAATCAAGCCGTATCTCATCACAGAAAGTACCATCCAGTGTATATCTTAGAAAACCCCTCCGACCTGAAGAAGAAATGTAAACGGTATCGCGGATTACATCAAAATGAAAGATGCTCAAATACTCACCTGGACCTCGCCCTTGTTTCCCAATTTGTCTTATGAACTTACCATCTTGCCGAAACATTAAAACCTTCCCACCTGAGTCTAGAAGGATAACAGTATCATTCAGCCATACTTGTTCAATAAATTGAATAAATGATTCTTCAGTTGTCTCAAGAGGAATATAAAATACGGTATCAGCAAAAAGAGAAACCTTCAGAGTGTCTTCCCCGGAAGTAGGGAAGGTTAGTAATTTCGTGCCATCATTAACAGGTTTATCCGCCACGCATTTTATTGATAGTAAAGCATATATAAATGCTGTATAAAAAAGAGCTTTTCTTTTCATAAACTCACATCAACTTATGCATAATATTTTACCCGGAACAATTCATTTTATTCCGGGTAAATCATCAAAATAACAGCCCAATTTTTCATTCCCCTTTTAGGAAAATATCATAATTTGCCTGCCCATTGTCTTGTGTAGAAGAGCCTCCCCAACAGTCATCACCTGAAGGACACTGTGGTCCTTCATAGAGACATGCACATGCATTAGAGCATATTCCACCTTTTAAACTACTCATTTCTCTCTTTTCCATTTCAGCCCTGCTGAGATGGTTTAACCTTAGCATATTTAGTTTTTTCATCTTGATTTGGGATTAGTACTAAATTAGAACTTTTCGTCAACTTTTCAAATCTGACACAGGTATTCCTGGTTTTAGACATTTTTTATTTTTTCATAAGCACCTCCCTTTTTACCTGGTTTATATTTAATGTACCGTCTTTTTCATTCAGAAGTTTCCGGTAAATATTTAACGTAGCCTCTCCCATGTCTTCCAACGAGTGCGCCCTCAAGACCTGCTTATAAGCTTGTTCGGCGTATTCTGCTGCTTCAGCAGGATTCATTAATAAATACTCTATCTGTAAAGCCAGGTCCGTTTCATCAACCTCAAGTACATTTTGAACAGAACAATGAGGTTTTGTTTTACACACCAATCCGGTTTTTTTATGTGTTATCAATTCATTCAAGCCTGGGATATTGCTGATAATCAATGGCAGCTTATTCTGCATCATTTCAATGGCCACATAACTGCATTGCTCATATTGTGAAGGAATTACCCCAACTTCCGAGAACCTGTAAAAATCATTGAGGGTCTCTTTATCAAGATGCCCTGTAAAGCAGACTCGTCCAATGCATTGCCGGGCCAATGATAAGTACTTGCTATATTCGCCCTGGCCGGCAACCACAAGCTTAGCTGTGGGGAAAGTGTCTTTAATTAAAAGAAAAGCTTCTATCAGCTTATAAATACCTTTCATAGGATCCAATTGTCCCGCGAACAAAATTAACCTGTCATCTGCTGAAAAACCATATTTTGATTTTATCATTTTTGAACCTTCAGCTAATGCTGAAAATGATTTTCCATTAAAAATTACTCTTGTCTTAGCTGGATCAACCTTATGAACATTTACTAATGCACGCCTGCCGAATTCTGTGACACAAATTATCTGGTCCGCTAATCCTATCATAAACTCTTCAAGCACATTACCATGAACCTTATTTTCACCATTATATCCTGAAATTGTATCGTAGCATGAATAAAAGCCCATTAAAAAATGGCAGGTGAACACCAACGGACATTGAAACAATTTTATCATCTCTTCTGCAAAATAGAACTGCTCAGGCATGTTTGCATGAAGAACTACATTTCGTAAATCATGGAAATGGCTGAATACCAGTTGCGCCGCCCGCCTGTAATAGATTTTGTCATATTTACCCGTAATTTTCTCCGGTATGTAAATGTGCATGGCCCTGTCATTATTCTCCGCAAAGAACTCTTTATAACCCACACAATTCAGAAAAACCTGGAATACTGCAACATCTTTTTGGCAGGCAAAAAACAGGGAGAGTTCATCAACATAAGTCTTGGCACCGGAAAAATTATACACAACTATAAATAAATTTATCATGTCATATTTTTTTACAGGCTGCTGTTGAACCCTTTTATTTTTCTTTAATTCTTCCTGCCCACAGTAATGTGAAGCAGCATTCTTCTGCAGTTTTACATATTTTTATCGCTTTAACACCCCGCAATCAAGCTAATGCAATAATTTAATTCTTCAAGATTTTTAATGGTAACCAAACCAACCTATCAAAGCTAAATCATTGGGATTAAAAATAAAGGGAAATTGTCGGGAATTGTCGGGAATTGTCGGGAATTGTCGGGAATTGTCGGGAATGATCAAGTTTTAATATGCCTGTATATCACAGCTTTCAATAAACATCTTATGCCATATTTCAAATGTGAGCACCATCATTAAGAAATAAGAATAATCATTCTTGGGTAATTGGTGTAATGTCCACATATCCTTTATAAGGGTCATTCTGAAGTAGTTTTTTAATGATGAATCACTTTTAAATACCAGCTTTTCAAAGCAATCCTTTAAACCATATCTTAACCATTCACCTGCAGGAGAAGGCATCCATCTCTTTTGAGTGTGAATGATATCATAAGGCAGGATAGCTGCATGGCTTAATGCAGTCTTAAACAAATATTTACAAACAGGCTCGCTGTCATTATTCCCAATCTTATACTCGACCGGTAATGAATTAACCAGGTTTTCAATTTTTTTACTCAGATATGGAAACCGGAACAACGCTTCCGATGGCCCGACTCTTAATTTACCCACCACATTGCATGCACACGAGCTGCCAAAAAGTTTCTGATCTGCATAAAGAAAATCATTATAAAAATTACCCGTGTCAATGAAAGCCCGGTTTAACTTTTCACTCAGCATAGATTTGTCGGGCTTTCTTAATAAGGCAACGTCTAACAGGTAGTCATTTATGCAACTCCGGAATTTAAGATAGTAGTCATCAAAACAAACTCTTCTTTCTTTTAAATGGCGGTCGGAGCAGATACCGGTGATCCCCCATATTAAATCATTCCCATCTCCGGTAAGCACAATATCAGCTTCTTTGCCTATGTTTCTTGTTAAAATATATTCTGTTATGCCGTTATAAACCGGAGCTTCATAGTGCCAGATTGCTTCTGTTAATTGCTGAACAAGATCACCCGCTGTTTTGTCTATTATCCTGTGGCTTAATCCGAATAAGGCGGATATCCTTTGAGCACCTTTACTTTCAAAATCACCAACAGGGTTTAAATCTATTGTCAGGCAGTCAAGCTTTATATTACTGATTTTGCTCAGTATTGCAGCTATTGCAGCTGAATCAATACCACCACTAAGAAGTAGGGTGCAATTTTTAAATCCCGTTAAAATATCTGTGATGCTGCTTCTCAAACAGGCATAATATTCGTGAACCAAATGTTCTAACTCTTCTTCTACCGGATCATATATTTCAGGTTCATTAATACGGGATATTTTCAGTTCTCCGTTATAATCAAGCATTTCTCCTGGCATCAGCATACTGATCCCTTTAAATAGTGTTGACGGAGGAATCGTAAAACCAAGCTTAAACAATTCAAAAATTGAATCGCTGTTGACCTGTTTTAAAAATCCAGGACAGGCAATTATACATTTAATTGAAGTTCCAAACAGGAAGAGCCTGCTGTCATAAAAATAATAAATTGGCATTATTCCATGCTGATCTGAGAAAACTGTTACACTGTTTGATCCGGTATCGAACAGTACGATACAAAAAACGCCATCAATTGTTTTTATAAGTTGTGATATCTCAGCCTTCAGGGCATCATAAACGTTTTCCGGGCCGACATATTCTTTTTTGTAACTTCGAATTTTACGCACTAATTCATCTTTCCTGATAAAATCACCCGCAAGAATCATCTTTACAGCGCTAAAAGAAAACGTTTCAGTAAAAGTTACTCTTGGATTATTTTCTATTCCATAACCAAGATGTTTATTATGAAAGAACCTAAAGGTTTTAATCTTAGAAACAGAAGCTATTCTTTTAAAATATGTATTTGAAATCTCATTTTCATCATTCTTCGATATGTATCCGAACATTGTCTGCATCAGTTAATCCGTATGATTTTTAAAGTACTGTAAAAGAGAAACACGATCTGATCTGCAGGTACGAAGGAACTCTTGTCGATTCTTCAGTTCTGTCTGAGGATTCGCATACCAGCTGTTACTTTTCCTTGGATGCCAAAGATGATACAGCGCTTTGCCTTCTTCATAACAGACATCCAGTCCTAATACCTCCAGCCTCCTTACCCTCTCCATATCTTCCGGACCCCATCCAATTATGTTTTCATTGTCGCCGCCAATCTCCAGGTATTGTTCACGATTTATCAGGATAGCTCCTCCCGTTGAATAGTAACCATACATTAAATGCATCATCGCTATGCTTTCATCCAATATATTTAAGTCTAAATTTTGTCTGAAAATGGAACTTAGCAATGCGCCTGCCGAAAATACCCTTCCATCGTATGGAATAACAAGAAATGATTTTTGCTCCCGTAACTTACAGATACCGCTTAAGACAAGATCAGGATGGGCGATAACATCAGCGTCCCACACAACGGCATAAGTGCTGTTTGCTAACCTGAGCAGCATATTTACGTAACGTGTCTTGTGGTATACAGCAGAAGAATCATAAACAAAATGATATGAAAATTTTGCATTTATTTCGTCGGGTTGTATTTTCTGATCACAGTCTGCTTCGAGTACATAAATACAAGTATCGAAATTATTTGAGATATATTTTATGACTGCGTCAAGGTTCTCCCATCGTTCGCGGGAATCTATTCTTGCCGGAATAAGAAATGATACATCAGAAAGATCAAACTTCATATATTTTGCTTAGTTTTCAACGATTCTTCCTTTAACATCTCAACCTGATTTAATCCCATTTAAAATAGTCATTCCCAATCCTGCCATTCCACCGTCAAGGCCGAGATTGTTACTGTTTAAAAGCGACAGGCGTTGCTGCCAGTTATCTTCATTATCAATTATTTCAAAAAGTCTTACCCCGGGAATAAAACCGTCAAGCATGTATTGTACCGGTATTTTAAATACCAAAGAATACCAGGAAGACTTTATAATTTCATCCGCCAGAATCCTTCCTTCTTCTTCAACCCCGGTTGGCTTTATTGAATTAATTACTTCTGTATATTCAGCTTTAAGGCGAGGATCATTTATTTTGTTTCTGCAGGCATCAAGCAAATAACGTAATGCATTCAGCTCGATCTTGCTTTCAGACTTTATCTTTGATTTCCCAATATAAGCAGGAATAATCTTCTCAATTCTCGACAGCTTTGCGGGAAAGAGCCAAAGTTTCTGCATATTTATTATAAAGAACATCAGAGAGTTTAACTGATCCAGTGTCATGCGGGGAATTGCCTTATTGAGTACGACGTCAACAGCTAATAGTCTTTCGCAGTCATCATGCAGGTAAACCAGCATTTGTTTCTTGACTATTGTATTGAGATTATGATCATCGTTCCCCCTTCCGTATAATCTTGCTATATAGTACAATCCAAAGCCAAACAATTCATTACTGTCATTTAGAAGAACCGGATCTTTAAGTGAAGCTTTGAAGACAATGCCGTCAATATCTTTAAGGACTTCATCAGTATCAGCCTCAAGAAAACCTTCATTTACAAGATGCTCAATACCCCATCCTATACCCATGAGTCCGTTTGTAAAATCAACAGGTACGCCGGAATCAATTGAGCTGTAAACCTCATCAATTAGTTCACCGGCATAATCTTCCAACATTTTATTCCCTGAATATCTGCTGTAATGATAGAAAAAGACAGCTATTCCAATTTTGCCGTTAAATAGTCCGAAGTCGCTGATAAAACTGGCATTTAACAGAAGAACATTCGCTATCCGTTTCAATTTTTCTTCCGCTTTTTCAATTGTCTTTTTTATCATTTTGTTAAAATGAAGTCTGAAATATTATTTAGAATGTTAGGCTGCTTTGTTCAATCATGTTTATTGTGATTTCATTTACACTTGCAAGTTTTGGCATCTCACAAAGCAGATGCTCATAGTTACCCTGGTCGTTTTGAGTATCAAATTCTTTGTAAAAATTGTACCTCCTTCTACGTCTGTCTTTATCGATATTCCCATAGTGTTTCACAACAATGTTGCTATGTAAAGTATCCCTATTTATTGGTGAAGCTTCTACATGCATCTTTGTTAAAAGCGTATTAATCTGAGTGTGCCCTATGTTTCTGAACATCCTTCTTCTACGGAATAACCCTTTATACGTATAGGGATAGCTGGTACTATAGTGATTTTCATCATCCCAAAGATGAACAAAGCAGAATGTGGCCACATTAATCCCATTCATATTTACAATTTGATCAAAATCAGTATAAGGCTCCATGAATCTTTCATCAAGGTCCATGAAGCAAAGCCAGTCAGTGCTAACAAATGAAGCTATATCAAGGAGTATGTTTTTATTCCGGATCTCGCTAAAATTCTCCCGATATTTCCTGGCTTTAATTAAAATCTTTTCATGACAGGCCGCTTTATATGTTGAATCAGTACTGCCATCATCCAATAAAATAACTCCATCAAAATAAAGGCTCATATTTTCCAGAAAGCCTTTAAGCATGTCAGTCTCATTATAGCTATGGCAGATGATCAGTTTACTGTATTTTTCCTTGAATATTTTATTATCTCTGATATATGAGCTGTTCAACTGCTTTAGATACTTCATGCAATTCTTTTCTGCATCCGATCTGTGCTCCCAATAAAACACAACCTTGTTAAAGTCAGCACCCCATGAATCACAATTCGTCTTGTATTCAGACGGACATTCAATCTTCCTCAATTGTTTCATGTCGTAGCTTCGTGATGTTTGCACACGTTCCTCTAACTTTTGTATTATTTCTAAATGAAGTGATTTGGACTCTGGTATGTATAGCTTTCTTATACCTGCCATATCTAATCTCTTTCGAATGTTATCGTCTTCTCCTCCCCACTTTGTAAAACTTTCATCATAGCCAGTTACGAGCTTTAGATGTTCTTTTTCAACCATAAAACTGCCATAGGGAATGAACTTTAATGAATTTACCGTATCATTATTAACCATAGTATCTTCCGGAATAAAGGCTACAGTGCCTATGGCATAATGGTCTTTATAATACTCAAGGGCATTTCTTAGCTGAAAGATTACATCAGTGAACATCCATGTTTCCGGGCTGGATACCATGACATACTTCCATGTTGCATGCCGTATGCCTACATTAAGAACTTTGGCAGGGTTACGAGGTTCATGGTCCTTATCATTTACAATAACCTTCCAGTTAATAAAAGGATAGTTCGAAATAAAGTCCAACACTCCATCTTTTTCGGTTGGTTCGTCCATCACCAGAATAACTTCAATGCCATTCCTTTGAAAAAAGCCTACATTCAGCGGGAGAACTTTCGAGAATTCTCTCAGCTTTTTATAGAAAGGCATAACCAGACTTACTTCAAAGTTATGGATAACGCTTGCGTTAAAATTTTCTTTATGCCATTTTGACACAGTCATATTAATAGCTTAAACAACTTTTAAAAGTTTATTTTTTATCAAATTACATAGTATGTTCCGGCATTCTGATTCGGTAACAGATGGCCTTCCTTCTTTTATAGCATCGGATACCAATACACCAGACCGATATTGTTGAATTATGTTAAATTCTGTTTCATCGATCAAGCCTATTGCATGATTATTCCCGGTAACCGAAACAAGGATTTCGCCGTTATCTAACCGGCTGTAAACGAAATCATTAGCGGCGACTAACTTGCATCTCGTAAGATCCCCTCTTACTTTGGAATGATCTCTATAGACCTTTTCTATTATACCGTTTAGCCTTTCTTCACAAATCAGGCTTTGATGTTGCATGGACTCCAGATTACCGGTAATCAAGGCATTAATCTCCTGATCTGGCATTTCAGAAATTGTATAAATATCATCCAATAATAAAGCTGCCGGTACTAGCTCTCCGTACTCTCCCCCTATCCTTCCCGAGAAAAAACAGTTATATTGCTGTACAATTTTCCCGGGTGTAATCAGCCCACCAAATCCAGATTCTCCAACGACAATAGAGGGTTTTCCTGAGAGAATCGAGAAAAGGATATTGAAGCCATTCCCTATCACTAGGTCCGAGCTCCTAATATTTTCAATGAGACTGACCTTGCTAACAGTCCTGATATTCATATTAAGAATCTTCCTTGTGAATCTACTATCTCCTATTACCGAGATTTCATAATTTGACAGATTATTTAATGCAGGTGAAACAGCAGTTAAAAGTTCCTGTTTACATTTACCGTCAAAGGCAACAAGTATCTTATTGGTACATTTATTGCAGGTGCCTGGAATAGTTTCTTTTAAAACAAACGGAATGTTAATAAACCCTACTTCTGAATGAGTATAGATGTTGCTCCATTTTCTTCCGCCAGTATCTTTTAGTATCAGCACTTTACTGAATTGGCTATCATCACCACAAAAAAATTTAAATAATATGCTGGCTTCACACACCAGTATTACAGGTAACTGTAGCTTTTCAATAGTTGTAATGAGTTTTTTTGAGAGGGAAGTGCTATAAACAAGCATCAAATCAGAATCGGTTAAATCCGTAGCTGTAATGTGGTTTTTTGAGATAAATCTTACTAAATGCCCTCTGTTATTTAGAATATCAATTATTGAAGACAGAATATATTTCTCATAAATTACACTTGATTCGCTGATTATTATTATATTCATTTTACTTTGATGTCAAAATACTTTCCCATTCCATTGATCAATTCTTGCAGGGGCAGCTTCCTATCTCATCATATCTCGTGTGCATATGACAGGAATATGATTAGTGCAGGTTGAGTATCGACGAGAGTCGGTTTATTATATATGGCTCCCAAGTTGATAATCATTAGGAATAATTCTTACGAGTGTCTCATACTCTTTTTCTGCATTAAGATTGTATTGCTAAGTTCACTAATTCAATGGTATTGTCTATATAAAATAAAGGGAAAGAAAGGGAATTGTAGGGAATTCTCGTATGGTTTTAACAATCCCTATATAGTCGACCCTTAACAAGTCTTGTTTTTCAATAATTCCGTACAGTAGTATATTTGATCGACCAGTTGCCGGTCAGTAAATCCAGAACAAAATAAATGGCATCCCGGATCTGCCTTAATCTTTTCATCATATTGAAGGCAACTGCAGCCATAATAGTATTAATCATGTCGCCTTCAACGCCCTTGAGATAGTTCCTTAGCATCCGATAATCACTCTTGAGATGTCCGATAACCGGTTCAACAGCAGCCCTTCGTCTGAACCGGGCTCTGTCCCTGATTTTCTCATAGGCTGTTTTGCCTTTACCAGTGCCTGGCATCATGATCTCTACCCCAAGAATGGTCTTTCGTTCCTTGTAACCTCTGTCAACCAATGCAACCTTCGGTAACCTGCCCATCAGATCCGATACCTGATCCAATTGAGGCTCAAGTGTATGACCGTCATATAGATTATCCTCAAAAGCCATTGCGCCGATGATGATGCCGCTTTTCTTTGTGATCACAAAGCCACTCTTGTTTCCAAACTCGTACTTCTTATGATCCTTGCCCTTGGAGATACAGCTTACCTCAGGCGCATGAAAGCTATAGATCTTATTCTTACTGTCTCGCTTTTGACCCAGTACCCGTGTATATACCAGTTGAAAACCATACCATAATTCAGTTGAAAACCATACCATTTTTGGATGCTTATCTTCACTCATTTTGTACAAATGAGAGAAGAATAAAAGATGATCAAAATGAGTATGAAGCAGAAGATTATTCTGTTCAGGTACCGGGACGGTTATACGGAGCGAAGGATAGCACGGGAGTTAAGGATCAACCGTGAGACAGTCCGTCGCTACCTGTCTGAGTATAAGAAAGCCAGGGATAAACTCTCCGATAGTACAGAACCGGATGAAGCTCTGATAGAGGAAATTATCAAGATCCCCAGATACAACAGTAGTAATCGGGAGAATAAGAAGTTCATAGATGCTATCAGTCAGGAGGTTGACCGATTGTTGGAGGCCAATGCTGAAAAGCGAAGTCGTGGTCTTCATAAGCAGGTAATGAAGAAGATAGATATACTGGAACATCTGAAGGCCCTGGGTTACGACATTGGTTACACAACAGTCTGCAACCAGATCAACAGGAAGCTCTCAAGCAGGAAAGAAGCTTTCATACGGCAGTTATACAGTCCCGGTGAAGTTTGTGAGTTTGACTGGGGTGAGGTAAAACTGGAGATCGGAGGCAGCCTGCAGACGCTCTACATGGCTGTCTTCACTCCTGCCATGAGCAACTATCGCTATGCCATACTGTTCCACCGACAGGATACAGAGTCGTTCCTGCAGGCTCATGTACTGTTCTTCGAGCATGTTGGGGGTGTTTTTCATACAATGGTTTATGACAATATGCGGGTAGCGATACGGCGCTTTGTTGGTCCCTCAGAAAAGGAGCCAACGGAGGCATTGCTGAAGCTCTCAACATATTATCAATTTCATTTTCGTTTTTGTAATGTTGCCAGAGGCAATGAGAAAGG
>Ga0209202_1000921_pt1 | contig 19935 bp, 28 predicted proteins | sample AD_UKC032_MetaG_FD_184416 | JGI IMG/M metagenome (GOLD analysis project Ga0209202, IMG submission 184416) | Active sludge microbial communities of municipal wastewater-treating anaerobic digesters from USA - AD_UKC032_MetaG (SPAdes) (version 2) | ecosystem: Engineered > Bioreactor > Anaerobic >... | reverse complement strand
AGCTAATAGGCGAGGCAGCGACCGCCGAAACCCCCGAAAGTCTGGTGGTGGGGGTTGTGGGTGTAAGCGTGTGCCTAGTTTTTGTGCGTCAGTGCTAACCCCTTGTGGTGGTATGTCTTATAGAAGAGTGCCAACGGGGAATGCACAGACTTATCCACAGAAACTGTGGAGTGATTAGATCAACCCCCTTTCGGCAAATGAGATGGATGAGGCGGCGCCGACGACGATGTGGTCGAGCACCTTGACGTCGACCAGTGCCAGCGCCTGCTTGAGGGACTGCGTCAGCAGTTCGTCGGCCCGGCTGGGTTCGGCCAACCCGGACGGATGGTTGTGCGCGAAGATGACGCCCCCGGCGTTGGCCGTCAGCGCGACCTTGACCACCTCACGGGGATAGACCGACGTCTGGGTGAGCGTCCCCCGGAAGAGATCAAGGATGTCGAGCACCCGGTTCTGGCTGTCGAGCAGGATCACCACGAAGACCTCGTGTTCCCGAGCGCCCAGATGCAGGCGCAGGTAGTCGTGCACGACGGCCGGCGAGGACAGCACCTCGCCGCCGAGCAGGCGGGCTGCCAGTAGATCCAGCGCACGCTGAATGATTTGCGCGTCCGTCATGCGGCCTCCTGCAATTGCGTCAATACATTCTCGGGCGCGAGCAGCCCGGCGTGCTCCAGCAGGTAATCCGCCGCCTTCTGCGCCTGTGCGGCGGCGACGAACACTGCCCGCTTGTCGCGTTGCAGCACTTCCAGCCATGAGGCGATGTAACTCGCGTGCTGGAGCCGGCCATCGAGCCGGCAATGCGCCGACAGGAAGGCGGCGCCCAGCTCGGCGATCAGTTCCTCCATGGCATAGGCCGCTTCACCAAAGCGCCGTCCCAGCTTGCGCCCCAGCCGGGTGGTGGCACCCGTCCAGTGACACAACTCATGCAGCGCCGTGCTGTAGTACGCCGCCGCATCGACAAAGGTCTGCCGTCCCGGCAGGTAGATCAGGTCATTGGGTGGCGAGTAGAACGCCTTGAAGCCCTGATGGCGAATCTCGGCACCGGAACCGTCGATGATCTGGTCCGGGGTGGCCCCGGCATGCCACGCGAAGTCAGGGGTAACGGGTTGGTGCGTCGTCGGTAAGTTCTCCACCTGATCGAGGTTGAATACCGAGAACACCTTGAGCAGCGGGATGAACCGCTTCTCCGGTTCGTTGCCGTCGGCAACAGGTTCGCTATCCTCCTTGTCCATCATCCGTGCTTCGTAATAGATGATGGTCGAAGCGCGTTCGCCCTTGCGGACGTGCGCACCCAGTTGATGCGCTTGCCGGAAGGTCAGCCACTGGTTCGAGGCATAGCCCCGGCAGTGGGCCTCCATGCCGAGCAGGACATGGTTGATGCCACGATATGGACGCTGTGACAGCGCATTGCGCGGGAAAGGATCGGCTTCGCCGGACCACGGACGGACCCAAGGGGCCGTCCCGGCTTCCAACTCGGCGATGATCTTGTCGGTGATGGTTTGATAGATGTCGTTCATTTTGAATCTCCAAAAAGGAACGCCCCAGCCGGGGGTAACCCGGACTGGGGCGATAAAGGGGGAAGGAAGGGAAACCACGGCCAGCGATCTACCTAAGCAGACGCAGGGTGTGACGCAGGATCAGGCGGATGCTGTGGCGTCCGGCTTCACCGGTTGCAGCAGCGAGAAATACCCAGACCAGCGACTTGTCGCCGCGCGTCAGACGGCGAGGCGTACCTTGCCGGGGTAGTAGTTGTCGGCATCGGCGTAGCCAATCAGACGCTTGAGGCCGGACGTCGCCAGACTGGTCAGCAGGCCGGCAACGGTCGCTGCCATCACCCCGCTGAAGGTCCCCCAATGAATCATCAGGGTAATCAGCGAGACGGCTATATCCAGCGCCAAGTCGTGCTTGAGCACGCGCAGCATCGTCCGCCGCGGCAGCTTCGCCAGAATCAAGGCAACGCCAAGGAAAATCATGAAACCGGTGGTCAGCATGATCGTCCTCCGTTACGACTTTGGGGAGGGGTTGGACTCCTCCCATGCGTCGCGGACGTCGGATGCTGCCTCGGCGACGATGGCGGGCACCGTCTTGGCCGCGTCGACAATGGCGCGCAGGCCACGGAAGGTGAACAGCGCCGCCGTCTTGACGAGGCGGGATTCGCTCGCGGTGTTGGCCGGGTTGAGCGGGATGGGTTGGTTGTGGGTCTTCATGGTGATGCTCCTTACGTAGGTACAAAGAAAAGCGGCACCGCTCAGTGACGAGACGATGCCGCTAGGGAAGTGAGGTCAGGACGTAGCCTGCGCCTCGACTGGGGAAGTAGGTTTCGCGTGCGCAGGGCGCAGCGCCAAACCGTTACAAGTTCAACGTACGACGTTCGTCCGGGACGGGCGAACTAAGAAATGTTGTTCAGGAGGGGGTCAAAGAGACTCCTTTCCGGGAATCGGAAAAGCGAATCCGAAGTGGGGTACGGCTTTTGGGGAAGGGGGGAGGGGATGGCGAGCGGGTAAGTTCGTCTATGTTTTTATAAAATCTTGTTACACCACAACTCTGCTCGTCTGATAAACGCTAATTGCAGTTCATTGTGTTGGGGCCAGTGCGTATGCAGTTTAGTGGGCGTTCTTCCCTGAATCCGGGCTGGTCTTCAAGTCGGAATGGTCTTTGACTTGCTTCAAGCTCTAGTCGGCGTAGGCGTGCTTCCTGTTCTGCCGCGCTCGCAGCAGCTTGCTGTCGCCGGTATTGGTCAATCTCCCACTGCTTTTCGGCGGCTAACTGTCGGGTTCTCTCCCACATGCGCTGCTGCTGGGCTTCGAGTTCCTTTAGTGCCTCCGCGGTACGCTGCTCTTGCGTTTTTTCGGGCGTGAAAGTATGAACCATGGATATGGTCTTGCCAGCAGAGCACGGAGAGGTTTCATAGACCCGCTTCTTGTTTGGCAACTCGCACACATAGGTGTCGGCCACTGCGGCGGATGCTACGGCAAGGCAAACAATCAAAACCAACGGTTTTAGCATGTCGCTCTCCGGAAATGATAGTTGGATACTACATTAATTCTATTGGAGCCTAGCGATTGAACTATCGCTCGCGGCAGTGCATGCCTGCAGTTCCGTGAATTATTACACTGACAATATATTGCCTAAGCATTATAGTTGCATATTAAGCTGTCATCTCAGTAAGACTTGCCTCTGGAAAGCATGATGAATACTAAATCTCTTGTAGTGGCGCTATGCGTTATTCCGTTATTTGCATTCGCAGATCCCAATAGTCAGGACAGAGGAGCTGCTTTACGAGCTTTGGATTGGCATATTGGGCCACAAGTTGAATCAGTGGCGGGCAAGGCTTTGTTGAAGACACCTGACGCCGAAACTCTTTTCCTTGATGAGGCGAACAGCAAGAAATTCCTTGAACTGACTGGAAACTTGCCATCGCCAGGGAATTATATTGTCCTGTCAAGGAAGAGCGACTGGTGGGCTAGCCTTTCATTCAGTCCGATTGGATACGTCAAAGACGATGAAAAAATTGACTCAGACGCGCTCCTCAAACAGTTGAAGGATTCTGACGGTCCGGCCAACGAGGAAAGGAAGCGCAGGGGAATGCCAGCTCTTTACACTGAAAGTTGGTATATCCCGCCACACTACGACCCGCAAACCAAACGCCTCGAATGGGGTGTAAAACTCAGATCGGAAGGGGAGGTTGCTCTCAACTATACGATCCGGCTGTTGGGCAGAACCGGGGTAATGAATGCAACGCTGGTATCTTCACCAGAGACCCTTAATGCTGATGTGATCAGCTTCAAGCAACTACTTGGCGGATTCGAGTTCAACAGTGGGGAGCGGTACTCTGAATTCAAAGAGGGCGATCATGTCGCAGAATACGGACTTGCTGCGCTGATTGCAGGTGGTGCCGCTGCGGTTGCTGCGAAGAAGGGCCTTTGGGCTGTAATCGGTGGCTTCTTGGCAGGAGCCTGGAAACTGGTTGCCGCTGCAGTTATTGCCGGGTTGGCCGGACTACGTGCTTTGTTCAAACGTAAAGAAAATTGACCCTAGAACATCCAGAAATCTTGCTGGTTGTGGGATTGGTTGGGTTGTATCTCTATGACTCGACCATCCTCCTTCTTAGCAATGAAGGTATCCTTAATCCAGTCAGTGGCTCAAGGTGGGCCGTCCTGTTTGGCTCAGAGCGTTTTCAGATTCGCGGGAAGGAGCCTTTTATGCCGAACCCACTGCTGCCTCACCGACCATTGTTTCGCCTCTCATGGCCAACGGAAGGCTTGGTGGTTGGTCCTATCCAACAGTGGTCGCCGCCAACAAACATCTACTACCCCTTGGCACCGATGATTTGGGGTATGGCCATCGCTCTTTTCTGCCTTATTCCATTAGGGCTGTTTTCACGTCTTGGAATTCTCGCCGTCGTTGCTGGCATTGCTCTATTTTACGCGAGCACGTTGTCTGCCCTGGCCTGGGTTTGGATGAAACGTTCGCAGTACCAATGCTCAAACAAACGCTTTGTGGCTCTAGCCTTCGAGTCTTTAACCTGCCCACCTTTTGCCCTGAATCTTATAAGACATTTGAGTGCTGAGGTTTATGTGCCTGAGGACTTGTTGTCCGCAAGTCGCCGTTTTTTATCAGAGGAGGATTGGTCGAATGCGCTTGGGCGACTAATCAGTCGGGTTGACAACGAGATTGCATGGGAATCAGAAGGTACAGATCGAGCCTTCGCCTTGAATTTGCATCGTCGCAACTTATTGGAAGAAAGCAAGTCATGTCAGGCCCTGAATTTCTAGTCATCCTGTTTGGTCTTTTTGTCGGCTATTGGCTTGTATCCAAGTTCTCGGGAAATGCGGCAGAACAGAAAAAGGTAAAACCAGACCCAGATCTGCAGCAGGCAGGGTCGCGTGCAGAATCCAATGAGGGGGACGAGCGTCCGTCTTCTAGCCCAATTCTTTTGTGGCACGAGGTTCTGCAGGTTCCGCAGCACTCCTCAGCCGAAGATATTCGCCGGGCCTACAAGACGTTGATGAGCCAATACCATCCAGACAAGGTTGCATCACTCGGGCCGGAGTTGAAAGTCATCTGTGAGCAAAAAACGAAGGAGATCAATGTCGCCTACGATCAAGCAATGAAGGAGCATGCCTGTTGAGTTTCCCTAAAAACCCAGTGAAGGAATAGGTCATGAGTTTTGTTGTTATGGTAATAGGCGCTGCCCACGCACTACCACCCGTTATCGGCGCGGTCATGAGCAAGACCAAAGCCGGAGCAATAGTTGGTGCTGCTGTCGGGGGGCTGATCGCGTTCTCAACTGGCAATTCCGTATTCATTGCCGCTGATTTAATCGGTGTCGGAATCGGGACGTGGCTTGGACTATCAATTGTGAAAAACAAATAGGAAACAGGGCCAATTAAATACCTTGACTGTTAAAAAGGGGCGACCCGAAAGATCGGTAGATTTTGGCTAGCATGCAGCTTTCTTCCTAGGCGGCTCAGGGACGAAAACCAGCGGACATTGCACTAGGGCATCTCGCAATGCCACTCCTGAATCACGCTGTAGTAGCCCTCCGGCTCCTTCATCCGCTCGAATCCGCGTAGCACCATCGCCAGCGGCGCGATGCCGGTCAGCACTGGCTCGTAGAGAGGTGGCAATAGCACTGTGGCAATCCCGCCCGGCGTAATCAACTGCGCGACCTTGAACACGCCATTGCGGCTAGTCACGTTGCCCAACGTCAGGTCACCTATAAACGCCGGCCCGTTGATCGTGTCCCGCCATGACAGCTTCCTGCCACCTCGACGCATCAGATAAACCTTGAAGATCACGCTTGTGGACCTCTCGAATACTGTATAAAATTACAGTTATTCTAAACGGACAGGAGTCCAGAAATGAAGAGCGAACTCCAACAGATGAAAGATGTTGCCACTGGCATCGTCAAGGGCATTCTGGCCTCAACGCCGAAGGCCGATGTCGCCTTCAAACGGAACATCCCCCTGCAAGAGGGCGAGATCAAGGAAGTACTAGTCCTCGGTCATGTTCACCACGACTACAACGATGGTTACTGCATCGCAGTGCTGAATCCCAGAGCAGCTCTGCAGGAGCAGTTGCAGCCGGCAGTCGCCTACAGCCCAACGCTCCTCAAGGCACTTGTCACCGGGCATTGCGAGGCGATGGTGCAGGTGTCGCTGGTCGGCGGGAATGCTCAGCAAGTGGGTTCCTACCGCGCCCAGCGGCAGCGCCCCGTTATGGCCTGACTCAGCCGGGGTTAACCATGCCCGATACTGGCGGAAAACTGACCGTCCGGCAGGGTAAGTTCGTCGAGCACTACGCCCTGTGCGGCAACGCTGCGGAGGCTGCTCGGCTCGCTGGGTACAGCGCAAGGTCAGCGCGGGTGACCGGCCCGGAAACCCTGTCAAATCCTGCCGTAAAACAGGCTTTGGCGGCCCGTCAGCGGGTTTTTCAAGCTGAGTTAGGGGTGGCCAAGCAGGACGTCGTAAGCGGCCTTCTGAGCGCGATCCAGATGGGTCGAGAACAGAAGAATCCGGCGGCGATGATCGCTGGCTTGGTTCAGCTCGCCAAGCTGTGCGGCTTCTACGAGCCGGAAAAGGTCAATCTGACCTTGAGTGCCGACGGTAAGCGATTGAGCGCCAAGTTTGCCGCCATGTCGGACGACGAACTGTTAGCTATTTTGGTGGCAGGTGATGCCTAAGCCGACCTTTCTGCAGTGCGGGACGCCAAATTAGATACCACTTGCCGGAGCCGCCTGTGGCCTTGCCCTTCTTGTCGTGCAGCACTTTGGCGAACTCTACAGCGACGTCCGGGCCGAGAACCTTCTCAACGTAGTCCTCGACGGCCTTGATCTCTACCGCCGTTACTTCGGCGCCTTCGGCCCGCTCTGCATTCTCTGGTGCGGCAGCCCCGGTGTCGGGGTCATCACGATCCCGTGTTTCTTCGCGATCTCCCATTGCTCTTCGGGTGTGTAGCTCTTTCGCGGCGTAGACTTGTCCTTCATCAGCTGCGTCAGCCGCTGCACGTTTGTCAAACCCTTTTCGCTTTTCCCCGGCGATTGTTGCACGTTGCCCTTCTGAGTCTTTGGCATTTTCTAGCTCCATTGTCAGTTGTTTCAAATAGAGGTGCATGCGAATGTCATAGATATTTGTTAATTCTAGGCTGGCCTTGGGAAAAGTTCGGTGGAACGTCCACTGCCTAATGCCCGAGTAAGTGTCTCATTATGCATAGCCTCGCGCTGCAGAATGGCCAAGGTATTTTCACGCGAGTCATACCAGTTCTTCGCGACGGCACGGGTCAGCATGCCCGCCGCAACTGCAGCGATAACCGGATGCCCAGAGATAAAGGCCAACTTAGTGTTGGTGGCCAGCCAGGCGGCGAGTTGTGCGGCTGCGATGCCTGGTGCAGAAACTGCGGTACTGACCACAGTAGCTTCGGTAGCTGCCCCGACCGTCTTGCTGCCCTTGTAGACCAAAAATGCGTTGGCCATCGCATGCAGGCAGGCCGCCGAAATTGATCCAGCAAACCACTCATCGAAAAGGTGGACAATCTCATCCGGTCCAACATTGTTGAACCCATCGACGACCACGCCCGTCGCATCAGTATTGCTGATTGGAATCGCATATACCTTGATACCAGCCAACTCGGGATACTGCGCCTGTTTCCGAAGAACCTCGCCAACAATGTCCTGGTTGATCGCAAAATCGATATGGTGAACAGCGTTGCCGCCATCCGTAATGCTCTTCTCAGCGACTGCTTGATTGACTTCCTGCATCTTGTCGATCACCGCACCAGCCGAGCGGTAGATCTTGACCTGAATATATTGGGTGGCTTCGTGTGCATGCGGAATTGCCACATCCCATGCTTCCTGATTTGTTGACGTGGCGAGATACGCGTGTCCGCCTGCCTGATCCTTGAAAACCAATTCACCAAGCTGCCCCTTGATCTGGCTGACAACGCCCTCCACCGAGTGGTCGCCCCGAGCCAACATTTGCTGAAGATAGTCGCGCACCTCGTCGTAGGAATTCAAACTCTCGCCGCGGCGGGCAGTAAAGGCTGCCAGGAGTTCGGGCGAGATTTGATCGAGCAGCCCGTCGCCGACATTGGCGTCGGCCACCAGGAGCGCAATGAAAGCTTCAAAACCGAGGTAATCTTCAGCAGACCGCTTGCGGCTATTACGGCTCCAGTCGTCTAGGACGGCGTCGATGTCGCGCGCGCCGCGCCCAGTCGATTCGAAGTCGCGGCAGAAACGGTCAGCGTCCACGGGAGAGCCTCGCAACCTGTGTTTCGAGTTTCTCAATGCGGTCCAGTGCCTCCGCCAGACGGGTGGCAAGAATGTCGTTGTACCGCCGTTGTTGTTCAACCAAAGCTGCGATTCTTGCCTGGGCTTCCGCTCCACTTAGGTTGTCGCCTAATTTCTTGCTGGTTGCGGTAGCTTCCTCATAGACCTTTCCGGCCAGATCGGCGGCTTGGCTACCTACCTCTTTAACTTTCTTGCCAGCATCAGACTGATCTAGGAGATTGCTACCTCTATTGATAAGCGATGTCGTCGCTTCTGCGAGTGCGCCAGTTAAGCGCCCCAGCCCTCCTTTTAAATCGCGAGATTCTGCAATGTTGGGTGTTTTTTTGGGTAGCATGGTTTTCCAGAAAAAAGGGGGTAGGCGGCGGTTAGCCAGCACAATCTGTTGCAATCAGGTCTCGGCGAGAATTCGCTCGATTTTGGGGCGGAAGGTACTAAGGTAACGATTTATAGGGTCGGCGAACCATTGCTTTATTTGCTCACGGTTGCCGGGGCTGCGTAAATCGTCGAACTGTCGGCGTACGACGATCTTGTGCTCTCCGCCCTCACTTTCCCAACTGAGAGGAAAAGCAATTTCTTTGGTGATCTCATCTTTCTGGTCGGTGAGCCGCTTGTAAATTGCGTCTCCTTGCTGGGATCCACGCGTGAAAGTCAGGAAAACTCCGATCTCTTTTCGCTGCTGCCAAAAATAGACGGTAATCCATGCGTCCGAACTACTGGGGAGCGAGAAAAATATGTTGCCGACGTGGGTCGGTTTGGCCATCGGCTGTCCGGGGTCGTCCAATTTAAGGTTGAGAAGAAACTCCGGCCAGAATTCCAGGTAGAAGCGATCCAGATCGGTCAGTTCTCGCGGTGTTTCCGACGCTTCAGCATCGTTGGTGTCACTGACAACCAAGCCTTCCGCCTGCAGACTGATGACGGTTCTCTTGATAATTGTCGTTTGAGCCAGGACTCGGGGGCAAACCAGCAAGTCCTGTTCCGGGGTTCGGTAGATCGCCATTTCGACTAATCCGAAAGTGAACAGCAGGGTTCCGTTGCGTTCCAGAAATTCGGCGATCGATAACGCGGCCCTTGGTGAAGGTGACTTCTTCGCGCACTTGCGTGGCGAAATCCCAGCCGGCCCGCTGCAGGGCAGGGGTGATGTACTGGGTGCAGATGTCGCGTTCGGAGAGGCTTTTCTTGTCGTGCACTGGGGGAGCGACTGGGGTAGGTTGGCTGCACAAGCGACCATATTACTCCGGCATGGTATCCGGTGATAGCCTGGGCACGGCTTGTCTCTACGGCAGTAATTATTTTCCGGGCGAGTAAGCTGATGAAGTAATCGTCACACCGTCACATCATCACAGCGGTCGTGACGATGTGACGGTGTGACGGTCATTTCCCTACAATTGGTTTTCGGACGAACAAGTAATGCAAATCGTGCTGCCTGTGCGGCCATGCCCCTGCTTGTCGATGAAGATGCCGATGCGGCGCAACCCCGGTCCGATCCGTTTCAGCTGTCCAGCAAGGCCGCGTGGCGACTTGGGCCAGTTCGAGCGATCGATGCCGGGAAGGCAAGCCAGCTCGCCGAGCAGCGATAGATAGGTCCCCTTCCAGGTCGATTGCCCCGCCATGAAAACCTGCAGGGCATTTGCCACGCCAAAGGTTTCGAGGCTGCGGTCGATGCCTTCGGCGATGGCGCCGGCGTACAGGTCCGAAAAGTGCCCGGCGGTCTTGTCCAGTGCCAAACCGACGGCCTCGCCAAGCAGCTGGTAGTCGGCCATGCGGTGCTTGTCAGTGAGCTTTACATCCGGCAGTTTTGCGAGTGCCGCAGAAAACAAATCAAGCAGGCCGGCGAAGACGGATGGGTAGTCCTTTTGCCATTCAGCTTCGAGGGTCTGCTCATCCTTCCGGTCACTGGGCGGAATGGTCGGTGCTTCTATGCTGATTACACGCTCGACCAGATCGGGTTGCGTAGCGACCGGGTTGATGCCATTGATCATTACCGGGCGCTTGGTTTCGAGCACGTGCTCTTCACCGTTGGTGTAGAACTCGCGTGTCGCGAATCCGCCGCCGGTGGCCAGGGTACAGAGGGCATCTTGCTGCTCGGGCGAGAGATACGACAGGTTCTCGAAGCTGACGACATGGCTGTTGGCGGCGCTGACATAGATGTCTTCGACGGCCTTGGGGCGACCGCGCAGTGGCACCTTGTTGGGATCGACCAAGTCCCGCAGACGGCGCTGGGTGGAGCTTTTGGCGCTGCCCTGTTCCCCGGTCAATTCAAGGATCGGGTAGGGGGTGTCAGGGCGCATGCAGTCGAGTAGCCAGGCGAGCGTCGGCAACCGGCGAACCTCCGGGATATTGGTATGTTCCCAGAGTTTTGCGATTTCCCCCGCTGCCGCCGGCGTTGGGAGGGGGCGCATGTTCTTCGTGCGCGTGAAGTACACCGGTGAGCGGGACACAATCTGCCAGCCGGCGCGGTCGACACGGATGACGCGCCAGCCGTCGTCACAAAGATCGACAAAATAGACATCGCCCACCTTTGCAGCGCGCACGTGTATCTGCATTTCGCTGCCGTCGTGTTTTGCAATGGCGGCGAGTGTTGAGATGGCCGTGCTCATGGCCAGCTCGGGGATGCCGGTACGGTGTGCCCGATAGAAAGCGGCACGCAACCATTCCTTGAAACCATGGCTGTCGATGTACCAGACTTCGCGGTGGTCGCCGGTTTCGATGACCGAGATGCCACGCCCGTCGGCGTCGTGGCCAAGGGTGCAGCCGTTACGCGCAATGGTCAGGATCATGTCTTGCGTGTTGTCCTGATGGCTATCGCGCTCCGGTGCGGTCAGCTTGTCGAGACGGGTCTTGCAGCCCTTGGCCTGCGTCGTCAGGCGGACGTAGGTGGCTTCGTCCTTCTGCCGGATGACTTTGAGGGCCGCGATTACAGCTTCTTCGTACATCGCACCGGGGTCGGACGTCATCTTGGCGAGCGCGGCTTCGACGATTGCCACCGGGTCGGCGGTTTGTTGGGCGGCCAGAAGGACGGCATCAGCGGAGATGCCGGGAGGTGCGGGGTGGTTGCTCAGTTGTTGCATGGGGATTCCTCGTTCTTGTTTTGCAGCAGGCGGATCAGGAAATGGGTCAGGTCAGCAACGGTCCGCTTCTGACAATGACCGTGGTGGCACTTGAAACCGCCACGCCCATCGTTCTGATCGCTTGGTTCGAAATAGACGGTGCCGGTCTGATCCTCGTCGGTGTGTTCATGGACCCAAGGACAGACAATGCGGTGGCCGCCCTGCAGTCCCGACAGGGGTTCCAGATAAAGGCCGGCGGCATCGAGGATGCTGGTGATGCCGTCGTGCCCGTCCGGGGTGCCAAGGTCAGGTATTTGGCGCGTGCGCGGTGGTGCCTTCCGTCGTGGGGCACGGGTGACTTGCAGATTCACCCCATAGGCATCGGCAATCTCGTCGATGCTGTAGCGTTGCTCCGGCGACCAGGCTGTGACGCGCTGGACGAACGGATGGCCGAGTTGCTCGACATACTTGCTCTTGCCATTGACGCCGACCGGCAGCCGACCGTAGCGGGTGACACCGCTCATCCCCGGGTCCGCGCCGTCAGCGGTCAGGCCGCTGGCAATCATGCCCTTGACCAGAGTTTCGGCACGGATGCGATCGCGCTCCGGTGTCGTCAGGAAATACCACGCCTGGAAGTTCCCGGGGCTGGTCTCGACGAGACAGGTCGGCGGCAATACCAGCTTGTCGAACGCTACCTTGGTCCCGACGTCGTCGATCATGACGATGTACATGCCGGCGAAACAGTCCTTGCGACGCCGGTAGCGGCCATCGCTGGCCTGCTTGAAGGCGCTGACGGCAATGTAGTTGTTATTGCTGTCGCGGATGAAGTGGGGCAGGGGAATGGCGCTGCGACCGCCCCACATGGTTTGATCGACGGCACCGGGGTCGCCGGGGAAACCGGTAACCCACGGTGCTTCATCTGGCCCGGCCTTGTAGAAGGCATGGGCGATGAAGCCGAGGTTGTTCACCGCAAAGATCGCCGACTGGATGGCCGCGATCATTCGATTTCTCCTTGCGCGGCATCTAGATAGCGAATGGCCTTGTGGTGATCCATACCCATGTAGTTACGTGCGAAGGTCAGCATGCTGCTGCCTTCCTCGCAGCACTCGGGGGCCATGCATTTGTAGGCACCCGTCTTCAGATTGACGCAGAAGGACTGCTCCGTTTCTTTGCAGAACGGGCAGTAGCCCCAGGCGTAGCTTTCGCTGATCTCGTGCAAGCCCGGGATTTCGTGTCCATAGAAGTAGGCGGGTCTGATCAACTGCCAGGATTTCATTAAACGTGCCGAGTTACGGATAAGTTCGTTAAAATCTGGCATGGCAGCCGAGTCATTATGGTTTTGTTGCTGGCCCAGATGCCCCCTGGCCGGGGCGCTGGGCTTTTTATTGGCGTTATGGGTCATACAGCACCTCCGCTGAGGAGGGTCTGGATATCGCTGATGCGCCATGCGAGACGGCCGTTAATACGAATCGGGCGAATCGGGCCGCACTCCAGGCAGGCCCACTTGCGTAGGGTTTGCGGTGCGCGGTTGATTGCCAAAGCTGCGTCGCGGGTTGGCAACGTATCGCGGCCACAGGCGCGCGCAGCGAGTTCGGGAAGGTGTTTTGAAGCCATCGATTTCTCCTTTCAGAGACTGCGCGCCTTAGCGGGATTGCTGTTTGCGGCGCGTCGAATGGCGTTCAGATTCGCATTTCCAGTGAGGCTTGTTTTCGCTCTGGGAAATGGACTAATTCACGGGAAGTTCCCGGGAGTTTCCCGGGAAGAAATACCTCAAGACCAGGGAATCAACTTTTCTTTGCGAAGAATTCCGAGCTGATTTTGGTAGGACTTTAGTTTAGGGGCTGGGTCGTCTTCGGTGCAGTGTATTTCGACGACGCGCTTTGCTTGCCGAGCATCGGCATTGGGTCCGTGCAGCATCTCGATTTTATCCCAGTGCTCGAGAATCAGCCTTCGACAACCGCGTTCTCCGCGCAAATTGTGAGCCTCGCGTGCTTTACGTGCTTCCTCGCTCGGCGATTTTGAAGTGGGAAGATTTGATGCCATGACGGATGATGAATCAGGCGAAAGGTTAAGGTGGCTTGACAAGGCAGCCGCCAAGTCTGGGTCTCGCCCTCTCACCCATTTAATGAAGCTCTGTTTCTTTAGGAGAGATTTTTGCCAGTCTAGCCGGCCGTCGCCTCGGTCAACCTTGACTGCTATGTCAATGAGTCCGCCGAGAGCAGCACTCTCGATGATCTCGCAGCACGTGCCGACATCCTCGACGCAGCCGCGGTCATAAAACTCCTGAATCCAAGGAGACAACGGAGTCCATTCGAGTGGTGGTACTTTAGCGTTCGGTCTCCCCGTAAAATATGCCCATGTTCCAGACGCGGCGTCTTGGTCGTCGAACTTGCTTTGCTCAAACCAAAATCTGCCAGGCTCTATCCCGAAGAGAAGGAAGCCTCCATCTTCAATAGTTAGCGTTTCATAATCGCGCCAGTGCGTAAGCTCGTCAGCTGTTATTGCCATAATTTTTGGGTAGAAAATACCCGTGAAATTAGGCAGCTTCGCGCCGCAGTGGATAGTCCTGAATCAGTACAGACGCCGGTAGATCAAGTCCACTTGCGAGGCGCCGGATCATGTCGAGGGTTAAGGGGCGCACCCGGTTCAGGATGTCGGAAACACGCCCACGGGGGCCGATGTACGGCTCCAAATCCTTGCGCACCAGCCCACGCGTTTCCATGACGTAATTCAGGAAGTCGATGGGGTCAGGCGCTTGAATCGGGTAGTGCTGCTTTTCGTAAACCTCGACCAGCATGGAAAGCAGTTCGAGCTGGTCTGCAGCTTCGCTGGCGTCGGGGGCATCCCAGAGCGATTCGATCTGGGCCAGCGCAGCCAGATACTCAGCTTCAGTGTGGATCGGTCGGATAGTCATGGTGGTGCTCCTAAATGGTTGCTGCATCAATACGGTCATACTCGGCATGGCTGCCGACGAATCGAACGAACATCAATCCCTGCGTGTAGCGAACAGCGACCACCAGTCGGAAGTCGTTGCCCTTGATGTTGAACACAACCCGGTTATTCGGCAGAAAGCTGGCATTCCGATGCACGGCTTTGATGTCGGCCGGCGTCTTCCATTCAGCATGGCTGACTTCCGCATACCAGCCCCTTAGCGGAATCTCTGCCTGTGGGTGGCGTGTCCAAAAATCACGCAAAGTTTTGAGGGCGATGATTCTCATGGCTCAATGTAGCACGCTACCAAAATGGTATCAAGCCTGTTCTGCTACCTTTAATTGTTGATTTGCCGATGGTACGGAGATAGATGCCTGCTCCAGAATCCATACCTCTATCTTGGTGTGCCACATGCGCAACAGGTCAAGAGGGCGCTTGCGATAGTGCTTTTCGGCGAGCGCAGATGGCTTATGGCCCATGATTTGCGCAGATATGCCGACTGGGCATTCCACCCACTCGGCCAGCGTGCCAAAGCTGCGACGAAGGCCATGCAAGGTTAGGTCAGGTAGTCCGGCGGACATGAGTGCGCGGTTATGTCCTATGCGCGGCTCAACGATGCGGCCGGAGTTGGCGGTTTTGCTGAAAAATACCCAATCCGATGGCTTCCAGTTGTCGAGGTCGTTCTTGACCCTCTTGCCGTGCAGTATGCGGTCTTCCGGGGGCGGGGTATCGTTCAATGTCCGCAATTCGCGCAGGAGACTCTCGACGTAAGGTGTTAGGGGGATTGTCCTCTCGCCATCGACCTTGTCTTTGATCGTTAGAGACTTCCACTTGAGGTCTAGGTTCTCCCATCGAAGCGTTGCCATTTCCTCGCGACGTGCGCCGGTTAATAGTAGGCATTGAAGGTAAGCTGCGACGACCGGATTTGACAAAGCCTTGACGGCATCGAACCAAGGTTTGAGCTGCTCGCGCTGCAGGCAATCGTCTTTTGCCTTTGTCTTGGCTACACGGTTGGCGGCCACTTTTCGGCTGCAGGCATCAGCTGCAACGATGGCAGAATAATCGGACTGGTCGCTCGCCCAAGTGATGAAAGCGCGAAGCTTTCGGAACGCTATCGATGTGTATGTTGGCCGGGACATTTGCTTGGGATCATCAATCCATGCTTTGACACGGTCAGGCGTGATTTCCGAAAGTCGTTCATCCAGAAGGCAGGCCAGTGGGCCGGGCGTGCCTGATGTGGAAGTTGCCTTTAGGTGGTCAGCAAAATGCCGGGCGCTCCAGTTCGCCTTTTTTTCTGTTGTATAGGCTTTCCACGCATCGCCAAAGGTTGTTTCCTTTCTTTCCGCCTCTTGATGCTCGGCGTCGGCGGCGGCTTTCTGTTCGGCGCGTTGCTTCCTTGGATCGATGCCTTTGTCGACCAACGACTTCAGGTCGGTGGCTTCTTTTTGTGCGTCACCCACCGCCCACGTCCGAACATCGCCGATGGTCAGGCGGATTGTTCTACCGTGGAGCTTGGACTCGAAAACGAAGCTCTTGTGTCCGCTCGCAGTGACCCGTAGGCACAGGCCGGGCGTCTTGGCATCCCAATAGATGGTTTGGTTTGATTTACAATTGGCACTTGGCTTAAACGCGTATGTTGCGACGCGTCCAGCAGTAAAGTTTTCTTTTTCCATGTAGTCCTCGGCTGTTCGTGTAGCCACCGTGTAGGCTTATTGTATCGACAGAGAGGAATAAAAAGGAATGACTTTAGTTCGTGTGCTGCAAAATAATTAATTGAAAACAATAGGTTGGTGGTGTTTTCGGAATGGCAATCAACGCCCGGGAATGGTCGATTTTACGTCCTTCTAAGCAGCAGGTCGGGGGTTCGAGTCCCTCCGGGCACGCCAAAAAAACAAACAAATTCCGAGTGATGACTTTTCAGGATGCTGCCAAATTGGAGTGTCGGAAAACTTTACGTACCTATTTTATGGGTTATGGATTTCCGTGCGATGGATGCTTTGTGTTTTGCTTGATAATCATATAGATGAAGCGAAAGTTACAGTGGGCGGTATAAATCTTGCATCTAATGTACCGAAAATCGTGATTTGGCATCGGGCCTATGTGAAGTAACTCACACACGTTTGGCGGGCTACCTGCTAGTCTTGAAACTGCGAAACGAACAAGTACCGAAAGAGAATTGGTGGCGAGAATGGACGGCGAGAAGATTGTGACAAAGAACAATACAGACTTGCATCGTGGTGAGGGTGAGGTAATTGCTCAGCCGGTTGCTCATTCGCGTCGCCGGCTATTTCGCCAGGGTGCATCGGTTGTTGCGGTGACCTTGGTTAGTCGGCCAGTCTTGGCGTGGCATTGCAAATCCCCATCGGCATGGGGGTCGGAATTGATTAATCCGAACTCGAGTCTGGCAACGAATGCGGGGCACCGAACCTATGGTGACGAAACCTGGACGATTACGAACTGGGTTAACAATACTGAGCGTGCTGGGCTTGGCAAGCCATGGAAGAAGTTAAAAGAGCGACTCGGTAGTCCTCAAGGCACGAAAAGATCCGATATCACGCTAGGCAACGTTACTGGGCTTGGGTTGACCATTCCGAGTGGCTTGAGTAGTGGTCAAAAAATTGTCGATGTGCTCGCATCTGGGACGCAGTTCCAGAAATACATCGTGGTTGCTCAATTGAATCGTCTACTGTTGGGCGGAGATACGAACGGCATTGATGAGTGCCTGAAAGTTGAAGACTTGAAAAAGATGGCCTCTAGGAATTATCCAGCGTCAGGAACTCCTTGGTCGGAAACGGATATCGTGACTTATCTTGATCAAAACTGGATTGTGAAACCCTGATAAACGAAAGCTGTTGGTTATTTCGAGAAGGGCGACTGTGGAGAAATACATGCGGAACACCACCTTGGCGTTCCGCTTTTTTTTCGAAGAAGACGCAGTCGTCGCCTACGATGAGATGTCGGGTGACACGCATTTGTTGAGTATCGTCGCCAGGGAGATTTTTGAAACACTGATAGACTCGCCGGTTTCAGTACAGGGGTTGAAAGATCTGTTGTGTAGCCGGTTTCCAGAAGATGTGCCGGAATTGGTAAGTGAAGGTGTGGACGTAGCCCTTGTTCAACTCTTGGGCGCAGACCTGATTCAAGTGGTCGTTGATTGAAAGTATCCGAGTACTCGAGAAAGAACGTTTTCGATCTTCTTCGGAGGGGCGAATTTCTCATTGGCATGCATCCCTTCGTCGTCAGGGTGCGATCCGATATCTCACGACTTGCCGACGATATTTGCCTGATGTATGCGGATTTCCCTGTACTGGATCCCGGTGAGTTCGCCGATTTTCATGTTGAGGTATCCTTTGAGCGTGGTATACGCCGGTGGCTCAAGCCACTTGCTCGATTCTATTTCGATGGTCGCCCCTCCTTCATTCCGCTTCCCGCCCAACAAGCTTTCCCGATGCTTGAATGGGGTATCAACTGGTGTGTGGCGGCCCATAGTCACAATTTTCTGATCATCCATGCCGCTGTTATAGAGAGGGATGGAAAGGCAATTATCTTGCCGGCACCGCCAGGCTCAGGAAAAAGCACCTTGTGTGCGGCCTTGATCAATCGTGGCTGGCGCTTGCTGTCTGATGAACTGGCGTTGTATGACATGGCTGAGAACCTGGTTTATGGAATGGCGAGGCCGGTCAACCTGAAAAATGCTTCTATTAAAATCGTATCGGCCTTTGCGCCGGATGTGATCATGACGCCTGCTGTTCCCGATACCACCAAAGGCACGGTTGCATTGATGCGGCCACCGCAAGCAAGTGTGTTTCGCATAGCCGAACCGGCAGAACCAGCGATGATCGTGCTACCCAACTACCAGCACGGAGCCGACCCGTTGCTTGAGCTACACGGGAAAGCGCAAACCTTCATGCTGATAGCGGATCAGTCGTTTAATTACAATGTTCATGGTCGTGCTGGTTTTGATGCGGTAGGTGAACTCGTGGAGCGCTGTCGGTGCGTGCGCTTTACGTACAGTTGCCTGGAACATGCAGAACAAGTGTTTGATGGCTTGCTTGATGGTTCGTGTCATGCCTGAGGCCGACCTGATCGTTCAGGCACTGCTTGATCCTGGTCGGACGTCATCTCTGGGTTATCAACAGTGGGATCTCCTGATTCGCCAAGGTCGCCGTGCCAACCTGTTGGGGAAACTCGCTGGCTGCCTCGCCGAAAACGACCTGATGGAGAGCATCCCGGACGCTCCGCATCGGCACTTAATTTCAGCCTTGAAGATGGCGAACCGTCAGGGTCTGGCGATTCGCTGGGAGGTTTCCAGGATCGCCAAGGCAATGAGCCTGTTCGGAATTGATTTGATATTGCTTAAAGGAGCAGCCTACGTATTGGCTGAGCTTCCATGCTCTAGCGGACGGACGTTCTCGGATGTAGATATTCTTGTACCCAAGGCAAGGATAGTCGATGCCGAAAATGCGCTGAGGATTCATGGTTGGCAGAGCGGGCATCACGATGAGTATGACCAGCGCTATTACCGGCAATGGATGCACGAGATTCCGCCAATGATGCATGTGCGGAGGGGGACAACAATCGATGTGCATCATGCAATCCTTCCCGAAACGGCGCGCATCAAGGTAAATACAGCGGCATTATTCAAGAATGTGCTGCCTTTAAAAGGTTTCAACAACGTTTTTGTTCTTGAACCGATCGACATGGTTTTGCACAGTGCGACACACCTGTTTCACGAAGGCGAGCTTGATAATGGCTTACGCGATCTATTTGATCTCGATTCGATGCTTCGTAATTTCTCGCACAATGAAGGATTTTGGGCAGGTCTATTGCCGCGTGCTTCGGAACTTGGCCTCGAACGCCCTCTGTTCTATGCAATTCGATTTACGAGCACACTGCTGAGTACGCCCATTCCTGAAAATCTATTGCATGAACTATCCAAAGCTGGGCCTTCGTTCTGGGTCAGCCATTTGATGACAGCATGTTACAAAAGGGCTTTGCGTCCCAACCACTCCAGTTCCAGTCCTCGGTGGACTTGGCTGGCAAGGAAGATTCTTTATATTCGTTCTCACTGGATGAAAATGCCTATGGGGCTGCTTGTCAGGCATCTGGCTCACAAGGCTCTCATATCGCGAAGAGCCGAAACGCTGGAGATTGCGGCCGAACGTGAACGAGACGCCTAGTCAAACTTTTAGCGACTTGCTTGATACTGTTGCTCTATCAGTTCAATCAAATATTTTGCAGGAATCGCGTAAGCGATGCCGGATGGCTGACTAAGCGCTGCTTCCTTACTGCCTTTGATGAAAACCATGTTGATTACACCGATCACCTCTCCGGAGACGACATCGAAAACCGGGCTGCCGCTGTTTCCAGGGTAGGCGGTTGCATCAAGCTGGAAGATATCGAATGTTCCACTTTTTAGCTGGCGGATCAACTTGTCATTAATCTGCCTTGCGTTTCCAGCGGGCAGGGCAATAGGGGTTATCGAAGAAACCATCCCGCGGTGCGTAACTGGCGAGAACCCAAGCGCACCACCGATCGGGAAGCCAGTGAAGGCAATCGTCTGGCCTTCACGCACCGAATCCGAGTTGGCGAGCTTTAGCGCAGGGAAAGGTTCGCCTTCGATGCGCAACACAGCAAGATCATGGGTTTTGCTTACTGCGATAATTTTTGCCG
>Ga0209202_1000916_pt1 | contig 19989 bp, 37 predicted proteins | sample AD_UKC032_MetaG_FD_184416 | JGI IMG/M metagenome (GOLD analysis project Ga0209202, IMG submission 184416) | Active sludge microbial communities of municipal wastewater-treating anaerobic digesters from USA - AD_UKC032_MetaG (SPAdes) (version 2) | ecosystem: Engineered > Bioreactor > Anaerobic >... | reverse complement strand
TCGAGTGCTGATTGAACTGCGTTTTTACAATATCGGTTGTGGTCGTCCCGAAGCCGCTGCCGAAGCCGTAGGCAATGCCACGAGATGTCGCATACCGCTTCGCCCCGGTGATGACCGAAGGCACCGCCTTGCCGTTTCCGGGCATCTCCCAATACACAAGACCAAGCGTGATCGGGTTCGCCCAGTCGATCTCCGCCTTGTGCTGCGGCTGGGAAGTGCGGACGCGGCGAACCTTCATCAGACCGCCGTCGAATAGGAGCGCGGCGTGACCTTGAGCGTCCAGCCCGCTGGGATCGTCTGTCCGGTGGTGTTATACAGGTAATATTCAGCCAGCTTTGGCACATCGACGCCGGTGCAGGTCATGTACTGAAGCGTGGTGACGTTGTTCACCACGAATGCGCCGATGAATACGCCAGGCCTGCCCGCTTCCGGGACTTCGGTATCTGCCGTGCCGTCGACGTCGATAGGCCGGGCGCAGAGGATGACCGCGCTGCCTTCGGTCGGCGCGCTGGAATACGTCGCGGACATGACAAATTCGGCGTCCGGGTAGCTCGCCCCATCCTCTGCCCGTCCGTAGGTCGCATCGTTGGCCTGCACGACCACCCCGTTGCCGATGGACGCGCCATTGGCTTCAAGGGTTTTCTGCGTGCCTTCGACGACAATTGTTTCGCCAGCCATGATCTGTCCTTAAGCGTTGCGGATCGGGATCGAATCGTTGGTACTCAGACTGCCTTCCCACACCAGCACCGCCGGGTCTTGCGTCGTCCCGGTGCCGGTTGCCAATGCAGCTTCGGCGCGCGTGGCGATGCGCCGCCAGAGCGTATCAAGACGACCGCGCGTGGTAGCACCGCCAGCCCCGGAGAAGATGCTGTTGAAGAACGTCCGGTGGTCTACACGCGCCGGGGTTGCGCCTGCCGGATTCCACAGCGCGAACGTGCCGAGGCGGTCATTGTTCAGCGAGGTAAGGCCGGATAGTTCGGTGGCCTCGAATGACTGGCCCACGTCAGAGACAGGCACCAGCGAGCGCCAGACGACCTTGGTCGACGGCTCGTTGAACCACTCGGCAAGCTGCGGATCGTTGCCGTTTGCAATGAAATTCGCCGCGACCGGATCGGCCATCGCGTAGGTTTTGAGGGTGGCGTATTGTGCGGGGGTCAGCATTACGTGTTTGCAGCCGTCAAGGTGAATGAAGTCACAGTGAATGCTTGCCCTGAGGTGATCGAACCATCAACCTGAAGATCGCCTGATCCGACGCCTGCCGATCCTTGGATATGACATACCGTATCGCCAGCGTTATAAATTCGGAATGATGCCGGCGCCGTGGCAGACCCGCCGGAAGCAGTGCCCGTCCAAGAACCTAGCAGCGTCTTGGTCGTGCCGGAGGCGGCATTCATCCAATCGGACGGCAATGTAATCGTCGCCAGCAAGCCAGTCGGCGCAGCAGCGGCGCAATTGGCCGTTTGCGAACCGGAGTAGATTTTCAGCAATGGAGCCGCTCCGGTAGTGGATTCGACCAGATCAAGCCGGCCAAGATAGATGTTGCTTGAATATTGCAGTGCCATGATGGCTCCTTATTTGTTCATGAGTTCGGTTTTGCGCAGCGAACTTGCCGAAGTGCCTAACCAATACGAAGAAACCATGCCGATGATGAGTAGCAAGGCTGTGACTACCTGCGTTTGCAGATTCCCGTCATACCGCTCCGGATGGACGTAAAACACATCCACCAGCAGCATGAAAACCATTGACATGAGAATGGCGCTAATCCAGAAAGCCGGTGTTTTCCAGAAAGCCAAGGAGTCCGGACGTAGATAGGCCTCGTTTGCCTTCCTTGCGCCAGCGATTCCGCCGCCGCCAGATTCGACCAGTTCATACCAATTCGACTGAATCGCCGCGTTGAATTTTTCGGCTGACTCAGGATCTGCTTGAATCTTGGTCGCCGCGCCTTCAATCGTCGGCTCGCCAGTGACTTGTTTAGCGAGTTCGGCAACCGCTTCAGCGGCTTTGGCATTCTTCTCCGACTGCTCGCCCGTACCGAACAAGCGAATCAGTGCCGGCGCAGCCTCGATTAAGAGCGGAAGAGCCGCAGCAACGAATGGAACCATGATTTCTTCTCCGGTTGAGGTTGCGGGAAAGGGACAGGGGCCGTGGCTTCCTCCTTTGCCGTGTTTGCATAGAGGAACGATAGGCAGGTTTCCAGCGTCTTGGTCGGCTGGCCGTATGGAGAACCAGGAAGCGATGCCCACTCACGGTTACAACGCTCTAGCGCGGTTTTCCAGTCGCCTTCAATGACCGCATCCAACGCCCGCCTGCGCTCGATCAGGAACAGCGCGGCAACGTCCTGCGACAGTGGCGAGAAGTCATCGAGGTTGCAGGCGGCGGCGCATTCATCCCATGTTCTGGAAAGGAACTGATACGCCCCGGCCGCCGTGGAAGTGATCGGCTTGCCGCCTAGATTCTTCGTGATCGCGCGGCGCGGATGGTCATCAAACGAGGTAAATTTCTCGCCACCGAATAACGTTTGATAGCCAGAGCCTTCGGTATATTTGATGAGCGCGAGGAACGCCTTGACGTTCCCATTGGCGAGCAACGAAACGTAGTCTTTCATACTACCTCCAGCCAGACGGATTTCCCGTCGTCCTCAGCAAGTTCGAGCTTTGCGAGTAGCACGCCGACAGTATGCTGGCATGGTATGAGGTCATCCTTGCCGCGTACGTTGCCCAAAACGACATCGCACTGGTCATCAAAGCCAATCCATCCGAAACCATGAACCTGCGGTAGAACTCTGCCGTGGCGATGCGAGACTGATGCTGTGACCTCAAATCGGCCATTTGGTAAATCCGAGCGTCCATTTGATGCCTCGCAACGGGAAAAATACTTGTTATTGACGTACAGGATGCCGTCAGAAATTGAGAGCTTCATTCGTTGTCGCTCATAAGGCACCGAGTTAGTTAAGTGTCTGTGGCGTCATCTCTGCGCCGATAATGTTGTTATCTGCGTCACGCTTGATGGTGATCTGCTTCTTTACCTGGCCGGTTTGCTGGTCAAGGATGATTACCGGCTGCGGCTGATTCATCTGCTGCATCTGAGTGACGATTCCCGTCACGTCGCGAATGATGTTGTTGCGCAGCGCCTCGAAGTCAGTCTCCTTGGCTTCCGGCTTGGCGCTCAGTTCGGCGATCTTGGCGAGCAATGGCGCGATGGATTCGGAAACGATCTGGCGCACTTCGTCGGTATTGTCGTCAGGCTCTTCTTTGGTTTCGAGTTGCGCGACCTTTTCAGCCAGTGCAGCGATGGCGTCATTGACCGGCGATAGGTCTAGCTCTGCCGTCTGCGGCTCTGCGACTTGTGCGGATAGGTCGGCAACCTGCTGCGACAGGGAAGCGATGGATGCCTTCAGTTCGCTATCGTCTGACGGTTCCGTCTTCTCGATTGCGGCGATGGCATCCAATACCGGCGACAGATCAAGCGCCTGCTGTTCAACCGGATCAACCGGCGCCGGATCAATGACCGGATCGACTTCGCCCATCGTTCCAAGTGCCGGGCCTTGATCGGCAATCTTTTCCTGCTCTTCTTCCCATGTCGCATCGGGCGTTACAATGCCACGGCGCTTGAGTTCGCCAAAGTAGGTTTCGTCGGACAACTTGCCGGCCTGATTCGACTTCAGCAGCAATTCGGCAGACGCTTCGGCAAGGTTTGCAGCGCCAAAGTCCTTGAACAGCGTCACATGACCGCCTTCTTTCTCGCCTACCCACATCGCCATGAACTGTAAGCATTGGCCTAGCGAGTCTTCAAAGTCCTCAACGATGCGTTGTAGGGCGCATCGATTCGCCTCGTTCTCTGATTGGACTTGGGTGGCAGTCACATCGCCCGGCTTCAGCACGAGCAACTCAGCGCCCGTCTGACGCATCCGCTCCTCAAGGTCAAGGATGGATTGCCGCCCTGCCCCGATCGCTGCGCCTGAATGCTCGACGAATTTCATCTCGCCGCCCTGCGGAATCTTTACAGCGTTCTTTGCCCCTACGGTAATTTGCGTGTCCGTGTCGGCACCGATGATGGCAAGAATTGGAACACGGGCGACGTGGAGGATGGTTTGCTGGTCGCTGCACGATTGCCAGTGTTCGATATTTTGGTAAGCCAGTTCGATTAGCGGCGCTTCGCCCATTCCCGCAGCCTTACGGATGCCGTAGAAGAATACGAACGGGATTTCATTGATCGTCGTCGTGCCTTCGTCAAACAGAAACCATTCTTCAGCCTTATCAGCCTTGCGCCATACCTGCCACTGGCCACGAGATAGAACGCGGACCTGTTCAACGGACTGCTCGCCAAAGTCGCCTACATACTCTGTGACGGTTTCAAGCAATCGGACTTGAATCAGCTTTTCAGCACCGGAGATGCGCTCAGTGCGCCAGCCTAGAACAGTGCCAGGTGCGTAACGGGTGAAGTACGGACGAACGCCAGTCGCCTTCTCATCAGCCTGCGTCTTGATGCCATTGGCCGGCGGATAATCGACCAATACACCGGAAACGCCATAGTCGATACAGTCGCGCAGCAGTTGCGAACTGAAGACGTGCAGGTTATGGCCTTGCAGGTCGCAATCCTGCATCCACTCAGCGATGCGCGGCGGAACGTCTTCCTGCAACGCTACGGGCTTGCTGAATGGCTTTGATGCCAGGACTTCAGCGGTACGCGAGAACGCCGGATACAGCGTGGCAATAGCAATGCGAGTGTTGTAGCTGTCCTGTTCCTCGTTCGGCCATTTCGGCAGGAATGTTTCGCCGGCTTCGCGCATCGTCGCCGTGCCACCAAGCAATGCAGTAATCAAAGGCCAATGGCGACTTTGTGCCACAACCGCAGCAGATTGTTCGCGTACTGAATTATTCATATTGGCCCTGAAATGAAAAAACCCGCCGGAGCGGGTTAGGTGTGTTTGTTCGTGCTAGATGCGGAGTTGCTGGACTAGTGCGATGCGGTGCGCAATTGGGAATTCTTTTGCAATTGGATAGCCTGACGCGTCATTCTGGTGATCGAACCCGCTTTTTTTATCAGGTTCGCCATTTGCGTCATATGCCTGCTTCTCAAAACATGCTGCAACAGTCGGGCAGGTGCGAGAATTAACCCATAAGCGCCCGCTCTCAAATTGCTTATTGACCGACAAAACACGATCTCTAACACGCGGATTGGTGAGATTAACCTTAACCTCGAACCCATGTTGTTTGAGTATTGATATGTCGGATTCGCTGGCGTTCTTGGTTGATCCATTCGCACCGCTCGCGTCTGGATAAACGATGATTCTATGATCTGGCCATTTTTCTATTATTTTATCGGCCATTTTCGGTGTATCAAGCAAATCCTTTAGCTCAGCTACAGCATGCCATCCGCTTTCGCGTTTAACATAAATGGTCGCAGCCATCTTGCCGATATTGAAGTCCATTCCTATGAACAATGGCTCTTTATCAACTATCGTTTCTAACGAATTGTTACGCTCTCGGTTATAGCACCGATAAACCGTTCCGGTAGTAAGGTTGCAAAACCTTCCGTCTATATAGGCGTCGATCTGCTCGCTTGGGTAAGTATCGAGCAGTGATTGAATATAATCGCCAGGAAGGTTTCGCGCATTAGTCCTCGTTGATGCCTGGACAAGTCCATAAGACGAAGCCAGCGCCGGTTTTTCTGACACCTCTGAAACGAAAAGGCGGTGCGTTTCTCTAAACCCTTCCGGCGTCGTTGTTACATCAACCCCATTTCTTGCATCTGGCCAGCGCATCCGCGCGATTATCTTTCTCCACGCTTCCTTTGCCTTCTTCGATTCAAGCGTGTCCAGCTCATCAACGAGCGAATGCCCGACTTTGTAGCCAATGATTGTTTGCGGGCGCTCCATGCTGCGGCAAATCGTGGTTCCTCGATACTGTGCGCCGCTGTAGAAATGGACCTCTTTGTTCGACTCCATGATCTCAACACGAAGACCAATTCCGTACGCAACTTCTTCAATGGTCGGAAAGAAAATATCCCGAATGTGTGGATAGGTAGGCGCGTAGTAAGCCTGATTTACTTTCGGGTTTGCCCAAAACCCGGCACACATTCCGGATGATCCAGCCCATGTTTTACCGCTTCCAAATCCGCCTACGTAAGCCCTGAACTTCTGAGGAAGTTGCAGAAATGTAGCTTGCGGAACATTAAGCGCTGGCATCCGCTACCGTAAAAACAATCTGTTTAGGTTCCGGCCTGTCGGCGTCACGGTTAAGGCCATCGACCGTTTCCTTATTGGCGCGAAGCAAGTTCAATCCAATCTCCGCCGATAGGTTTGCAACCTTTGACAGCGCTGCTATTCCCTTAAGTGCCTCCATGCTTTCATCGCCAAGCGGCGCGGCATCGTCAATCTCTTGCGCCTTGAAGTTCGCTATTCCAGAAAGACGATGTGCCGTCATCGCGCCATGCTTTGCGGCACCAGCTAGATGCGTACTTATGGCGCGCAGGTCATCAGCAAGGCTCAATGCGGTCAATTGTTGCGCAACAGGCAAAGCCCTTAACGCAACTTCAGCGCTAACAAGTTGATTAGCAACGTCTTTTACGTTTCGCAACTGTTGCGAAAATTTGCGCGTAATGGCAGACCTGTTAATTCCGTATTCTTTTGCGAGCGATGCTGGCTTTTCTCCAGATAGAAGGCGCTTCTCTATATCTGCCCACTGGCTATCTGTGAGCTTAGAGTATCTTGCCATTGTTCTACCTAGTGGTTATCTAATCGCAATCTTGGATGGTTGCCACCATTCCGGCTTACGCTTTCGCGCTGGTGACATGCGGTTAGCGGAGGGATGAAACGTCAATCTGTTGCCGGTCGGCAAATGAAAAAGCCCCGCATGTGCGAGGCTATGTATTCTTGCCAGTTGCTAACCTATAGCCCGGACTGGCAGCACGGACGGATAGCGGCGTTAGCGACCGCGACAGGTATAGCCTTAATTGACCCGATTAACGAGTTGGCTAGTCTCGATACTACGCGCTCCGTAACGGCTCATCCGCGCTAAGTCCGGCTTCCAGATGCTGTTAGTGGCCGGTGCTTATCTCCAGCTTTGCCGATAGGGTGGTTTAATTAGCCTTCCCGTTAGCACATCAAAAGCGCGTATCAGCCTACGCATTCACTAACACGGCTGGCGACTGAGCCTGACGATTTCAGGTCGTCAGATTGCAATTGTCACAATCGCCATGCGTCTTGGTGAATTCAGGGCGAAATTCTCCCCGAGAAAATTATCCATTGATTTTATTTATCTGTCAATAACTCGCGCTTTGCGAATGGGCCGTCGAAAAACACATCGTCTTCATTCTCACCATCATCTAACGTGCTGTAAAAAACATCCCATCCGACGTACTTAATGCACTTTCCACCATACCAATGTTCTCCATCAATCTCGACGACCTGTTTTTCACTATCGTCTATCCGCCAATAGTAGCCATCTTCGGTTATGTCTTTGGCTTTCAACATAGTACCAACCCCCTACGCTTCACACTGACGATCAGCGCATCATGCGCCTGGGTAAGCATAAGCTCATAGTTTTCCCGTGGAAAGCGGAACACGGCGCAGATACCATAACAACGATTGATCGCCGCACGCTCCGCCGGTTGCAGGCTATCGATTGCAGCATCCAAGGCCATCATCGTTGCGTTGTCCGATTGCTCGCACATGTCCTCAAAGCTGGATAGCCCACTACTGCTGAACCCTGCCGATTTAGAGTCATAGCCAATATTAGGACTGTATGAGTGCTGCCACTTTGACCAGTCGTAAAGCAGGTTTGTCAGTGCGATGTATTCTGATTCGAGTATCTGCATGTGCGCCTCAGTTGGTCGTGATCTGTTCAACGCCTTCCGGCGTATCCATGTCGTCTGACTCGGCCAGCGTTTCGACTATCGCCAAAGCAAAGGCCAGCGGATAACCGTCGAGCAGATTCTTTTCGAGTGCCACGGAGCAGACTTCATACATCGCTGCCACTTCGTCGTCATTCAGCAGAAGCTTGGTTAGCTGTTCGATTTGCATCAGATCTTCCTTTGCAGTGAATCATGCTCAAAGACTGGTAGCGCATGCGATATGCAAACAATCCATAGCCCCATAGATTTCAGGTATTCGCTATCCGTGGTCCGTTGGCATCCTTCGCACTTGCGGTCGATTGCCCGGCGGTCGTATCGACATAGGCGGGTTGTTGTGTATTGCTGGCAACCGTAGGTCATGGCGTGTCGTCTATTACTAGTTCGGCGTCAAATCAAGCGCATTCAGCACCTCATGGAATCGCGCACCGTACAGCGGCTCCCAGTATTTGCCAGTCCAATACCGGACCTCCAGTCGCGGGTGGTGCGTGCTCAGTTTGTACAGCTTTGTCGTCGCGTCTTCGCATGCCTTGCTCCATGCGTGCGCTTCGCGGCGAAGATGCTCAATTTCGGCTATGGCTTCACCGAGTTCCGGGGTGTGATCCGTTTGCATCAAGCGCAGTTTTTCAATGATGTTCATGTGTTCAGTCGTCCGGTTGGCATGTGCATGTCATGCAGTCGCAGCCGCCGGCCGCTCGCATTTTGATGGCGTCTGCCACCGCCCACTTACCGTCATTGAAGCTCCCTCCCTTGGCCGGCTCACTGGCTGTCATGGCGAGGCGGTAGCATTCGTTCATCCCTGCTTTCCTGCCTTGCTCAAACATCCACGCCCAGGCCGCTTGACGGTCGGCGAATTGCCAAGCGTCTTGTGCCGTGTAGGCTTCAATTGCGTCCTCTACTGTCTGAATCTTCATGCCGGTCTCCTTGTCTATCCGGCGGGTTTCGCTTCGCGCTCGGCCTGCGCTCCACTGGCATTGCCCGCAGTTGCCCGTAGGTTGGGTGCCTAAGATGCTGGCCGGCCCCCGGCTGGTATTCACGTTGCCGCCGAACAATCCGCTCCACCGGACAGGCCGCCTGCGGCGTCCTTCCGGTGAGCTTCGTCGTTATGCGTCGCCATAGTGTTGCTTAAGGTGTAGTTCCGCTGGTCCGCGAAGCCAAGGCCTGCGCCATCCAAATTGCACTGGCCCAAGCCATGCCTGCCAGAAGTTAGCGCCTCGCGTTGTCATCCAAAACGCAGGCCAATACCGGCGCTCCATGTGCAGCGCGTCGCGCAACTGGCCGAACCACCATCCTTGCCACTTCACCCAAATCAGCGAAGCTTTAGGAAGTCTCGTGTCTTTTATAGTTTCCATTTCAATCTCCTATGGTGCGTAATACTTCGCAAACTTGTCCCGGCACTTGCCGCACATTTCATCTACCAAACGCGTGAAATATTCGCCGCATCCGTCACACTCGCCAGCCGTTCCTTTCGGAATCTCAGCAGCTTTCCGCATGGCTTCTTTTACGTGGTCATCCACTACGCTTTCAATGAAATAGCTGGCTCGGTCGGCCTCGTCGCCGTTGTTCGGTTCGCGGTCAATTTCCACGCTGCAACTCCTTTAGTTTTTGCTTGTATTCAGCCTTGATTGCTTTCAGTTCTTCGATTGTCCATTTGCGCGGGGTGTTATCGGCTTCCAGTGCTTCCACACGAGCAAGACCTATGCGAGCTATCAGGCCAATTCGATAATCAACAGCGTTTCCTGACCCATAGCGATTGTCCTGTTTCGACTGCGCATGGCAGTTGTCTTCGTTGAAACGCAAATGTGGGGCGCTACCCCTGCTACGGTAATGACCAGCGTCGACATTGTTTCCTGACCAGTCGAGCGGCTTTCCTGATGAAATGCAGTTATAGCCTGCCAGTTTGTCGCGTAATCGGATAAATGCGTTGAAAGCAATTTGAGCCTCTTTGATCCATTCGCCACGGGTTTTCAGTTTCAGTTTCAGAATCTTACGGCTGACGACTTCGGCGACACGTTCCGCCTGCTCACGGCGCTTCTTTGAGCGTTCGGCCATGACGATCCCGAGCTTTACCTCGCACTCGAATGAGCAGACGTTTTGTAGTGCTTTGCGGGGCTGGAACATTTCCTTGCAGATACGGCAGCAGCGTGGTTTCTTTGGCAGGCTCATGCGGCCTCCCACAAATGTTTTTGGCCTGCAATATGCTCTGCTGTGTCGATTCTCGGACGCGACTTAACATTCCAGTTTCCGCCGCCACGCTCGCCAACCAATATCCAACCCGCTCCGCGCAAAGATGCGCCGCCTTCTTCTGGAAGCGTGTAGGTAATTAGGCGACGATACCCGAGCGCCTTTGCCGCTTTCCATGCGCCTGAATAAAGCATTGAGCATGCGTTGCGTGTTCCGTCCGTACAGCAGCGATTTACCTCTAGTGTCCATCCATCATCAAGATGGCGAGAAACAGGTCGGCCAATAATTGCCACGCCACAAACTTCATCTTCAGACACGGCAATGGCGAACTTGTATCCGACAACCGGCTTATGGTGGCGATGGTGCGATTTGACGAAAGCATTTGCTTCGTCGAGGTTGATTGGAGTTATATTCATTCCGTCTCGCTCCACACCACACCGCGCTCAGTCCCGAAGGCGTATAGCAACTCAATGAGCGCAGCGAACTGCGATTTCGTCAGCTTACTGGTCCGTTGTCCGAGAATGACAAATCCGTTTCCTTCAAGGTTCGGAACTACCCGCGACTGAACGAGGCCGGCACTGAGCAAATCCTTCCACTCTTCGGCGTTGAGCCTGATTCCGTGCCAATCGGCTTGGCTCTCAAGGTCGGCGAGCATGGCCCACATCTTCGCGTTCTGTTCAAGGTTGCGCGATGGCTCGGCAATGGTCACGATGTATCCTTCGTCTGCGGTCAGCACATGGCGGCAGATCGCTTTACGGGCGACTTCTCCGGTAATGGTTAGCTTCATGAAAACAAGTCCAGTGTCTTTGTATCAACGAACGGAACCGCCTGTCCGGCCTCTACGAATGCCGTGCAGCGCGGCCCAGATTCATCCTCGATCCATTCTTTGACCGGGCCACGGAACGAGGCGGCGATGATTTCGCACAGTTCGTTGTCGTCGCATTCGTCAAAATCCGCGCCTTCACGCATGGCCTTGTCGCGTTGGCAGCGTCTGCACCAGGCATTGATAAACATGGCGCCTTCCGTACCGTTGGAAGGTTGGTATTGTTCGATCATGCTTCACTCCGTCGATTCATCAACCCGAGCTTTGCTTCACAGAACGGGCAGGAATTCAGCATCAAGCCGCGATCGCTTTTCGCCCGTTTGTAAAGCACACCAATCAGCACAATCCGTGAGTTTTGCACCTGCTCCATTTTGTAAAATCCTGCGCCTTGCTCAGTGATTCGTGCAGACAGATGGCTGCATAGCGTGTGTTCGTTGCATACGTTCATTTCAAATACTCCAGGTTAAAACATTCCCCAACTCGCTCAGTCCAATTGTCTTTTTGTTTTTCTGTTTTTTCACAGCACGTAACGACAGCAATAGTTCTGCCCTTATGAACATGGCGGCAAGCAATTTTGTCAGCACTAGGAAGACCTGCTTTAACAGCAGCTTCTTCGCATCGCTCGCATAGAATTTTGTCATGTGGTGGAACACTAAGAAATGTTAGGTTTTTCTTGCTTGTTGAAACGGCCATGCCGCACCAAAACGTAATCGCATTATGTGGCTTATCGTGACAGTTAAATGTCACTCCGCTGCGTGGCCTATGAATCAATGTTCCTCTAGAGTTATCAACAAATGGCAATGCGCTTTTCCATGGGAAGCCGTGTTTTACGTCAAACCGCCTTATCTCTAACGGAAACTTCATCATCTCATGATTAATATCGCCTGAAATTTTGCTCATTCACTTCGCCACCTTTCCGCTATCCACATTGGCCCGCTGTGCCTTGCGGGTTTCGATCTCGCGGCGCCAGGCTTCCCGGCAATCAGTTATCAATCGCTCGGCTGCATCGTTTCCACGCTTGGCCTTGACCAGTCCGAAATACGGCTGCGGATCGCCATCAGGGAAGAACCGGCGAATCACATCGCGCACCTCGTACGGATGAAGATCAACCGCAGCGGCTTGATCGGGATTGGCTATACCGGAATCGGCCATGATTGCGGCGCGTTCTTCGCGGGCTTCTTCGTGGCTGGCGAATAGGTCGTTCATTCGATCCCCCTGCTCTTCTTGAATGGCATGCTATTTTTCGCCTCGATAGCTTCCTGGTGATTTCTTGCCAAGTTCGCCTTGGCCTCTTCCGATAGATTGCAGAAGCGCGAGAACTCGCCCTGGAATAGCACCTTGACCACGCCTGTTTCTCCCATGCGCTGTTTTCCGATGATGATTTCGGCGATGCCTTTTTCGGGCGATTCAGGCCGGTAATACTCGTCTCGGTACATCATCAAAATAATGTCCGCGTCCTGCTCGATAGCGCCTGAATCCCGCAGGTCGGATAGCATCGGGCGCTTGTCTGCCCGCTCTTCAACCTTTCGATTGAGCTGAGACAAGGCGATTACCGGGCAGTCAAACTCCTTCGCCAGTGCTTTCAATCCGCGGCTGATGCTTGAAACTTCCTGCTCACGGTTTCCGCTTTTCGATGAAGACGAATCGCCGCGGGCTAGTTGGATGTAATCGACAACGATCAGCGATAGTCCGTGCTTTCTTGCGACGCGCCTTGCCCGTGAGCGCATCTGTGCAATGGTCAATGCGGGCGTGTCGTCAATGTGCAGCGGCGATTTGTGAAGCTGTCCAACAGCAAACGACAGACGATCCCATTCAATGTTTTGACCGGAGCGAATGGATTGCATGGAGACACGGCCTAGACTTGCGATTGACCGCTCTGTAAGCTGCTTCTTGTTCATTTCCATCGAGAAAACCAAAGCAGGCTTGCCTTCCTTGACGGCGACGTGTTCGGCGACGTTGATTGCGAATGCGGTTTTGCCCATCGATGGACGACCAGCAACGATTACCAAGTCGCCGTCTTGCAATCCGCAGGTTTTCGCGTCCAGATCAATGAACCCGGTTGGCAGTCCGGTTATCTGGCCGCCACGGTCAAACCGTTCCTGGATGTCTTCCACAACACTGACGAGAATCGACCCGACAGATTCAGCGGCTTCATTTCCTGAGTTTGACCGCTTGTCTGCCAGTGCGAAAACGATGGATTGCGCTTCGTCAATTCGCTCAATTGCAGGGATAGATGATTCCCGCGTTGCGACTTCTGCGATCCGGTTTGAAGCCTCAAGCAAGTCACGCAATGCCCGCTTTTCGCTAACCACCTCGGCATAGCGTTTGATGTTCGAGGCGCTTGGCGTGTTCATGGCGAGGTCGCCAAGGTAGGCCATGCCGATACGGTTTTCACCGGATGATTCAAGAGACTCTGCAACCGTAACCACATCAACCGGCTTGCGCTCTGCCAGCATCAAGGCGATCTGGCGATAGATGATTCTGTGGTCTTCGCGGTAGAAATCTGACTCGTGTAGGAAGTCGATACGATCAAAGGCATTTGGATCGATCAGCAGGCCACCGAGAACGGATTGCTCTGAATCGACGTGAAACAGTGCGGCGCTCATGCGGCCTCCAGGTTGGCAATGTCGAGAACGCGCCCCTGGCTTGACAGGCACATCCTGCCGCCTTCATCGCAATACCAGACCTTGAACCAGTTGCCACGAACCGCATTGCGGAAATGCTTGCGCCAATCCTTGTACCGCTTGCTGCCGTCTGAGTAGCGTTCAACGAACTCACGCCAGACGATGCGCAACCACTCGTCAGGAATCCCTGCCTTGTCGGCAAATACAAAAACCGGATCGTCCTCGGGGATCGCCTTTTCGCCTTTGGCCTTGCATTCGGCAAGGTAGGTTTTCAAAGCGATAGCCTGAGACTTTGAACCGGCATTGCCCCCCTTGGGGGGTATGGGGGGTTCTTTTAAATGGTGTACTTGTGTCTGGTGAGCTTTTTGCTGGGTTTCGTTTTCAGAACCCAGCAACAACCCATTGGGTTTTTCGTTTTGTTGATTTATAACGGTTTTTTGTGTTTTTTGTGGTCGCCCTCCTTTTGATCCGTTCATTTGCGCTGCGTGTATTTTTTTCTGCGCTTTGATGATTTCTTCGTCAGCACGCTTGTTAAACCACACGCCATTTTCAAGGCTGAAAAACTCGCTCAGAACGAAATCAACAGCCGCTTTTTCATCCTTCGTTTTGGCCCTGGCAACGCGATAAACAAGCTCAACAGAGATGCCGCTTTCCGTTGAGTAATACCGATCAAGCAACAGGCAATAGGCGCCGTGTTCGATCAGCGAAAGATGGCCGGTATCCTTCGCATAATCTCCAAGATGCCGCTCGTAATAGTTCATGCAGCAATCCCCCTGCTTTTTTTCTTTGACTCGCAACACGCATCGTCCTGTGCGTTGTCGTTGACGTCAGGAAGCATTGATACGGCCTCCTTGATAAGCTCGTGAGCATTGCTTACCTTGCCCACATCAAGAAGGCGCAGCGCGTCACACAGCAGCGTTGTCGCGTACTTTGTAGATACCGATTGATTGGCTCCGCGCTTTGCCATTACTCACCGCCTTTCAAGGCTTTCTTGAGCGTTTCGCAGAGCAGCACGATCTGGCGCGATTTCGCTTGCTTGTTCTTGATCTGTGGAACGTTCGCGGCCTGCATCTGCGCGTGCTTCCATGTGGATTTGTTAGCCATTACGCAGCGTCCAATTCAAGCAGATCGAACAGGCTGGTTTGCACGCCGGAACGCTCTGACTCAATAAGGTTTTTGATGGCTTGCTGGTAATAGGCCGGATGCAATTCTGTACCGATGAATTTACGGTTCATGGATAGGCTGGAAACGCCTTCAGATCCGATTCCCATGAACGGGCTGAATACCACGTCACCTTCGTTAGTCCAGAGCGCCAGCGCCTTCCTGGTGATATTCAGCGGCATCGGGCAAAGGTGCTTTTCTGCGTCAGGATCGCGGGCAATCTTGGCGTTCAGCACATCCGTAGAAGGCATGTCGAAATCGCCACGTCCTGATTGTTTCGGCTGGTAATTCCAGATTGGGCTGGCAAGTTCCTGCCAGGCTTCAAGCGGAACAATTCCTTTCGGATGATCGACCGGGCGCACTAACTCTTCTTCGCCTTCTTTCGCCCACTTGCGGAAAACAAGCAAATACTCAGGCATGCCGACGCGGCAAAATGAAGCGTCTTTCTGGAATGTTTTCCAGAGCAGTCCGTGTGCATTTGTCTTTGCGCGTTCAAGTACCGGATCGCGGAAAATCGTAATCCGGCAATGAAATGTGAAACCCTCTTCGAGATGCAGTTGCGTGCATTGGTCAGAGAACGGACGGATGCCAGACGAACCATCAGCACTGGCGTTCTGGTAATAGACCAGGTCCTTGACGTGAATCGCTGTCAGTCTGCCAGGACGCAATGCGCGGTACTTTTCACGGACAAGATAGCGGTACTGGTCAATGAATTCCTTGTCAGTGGCGACATTGCCCATATCGGCAACAGACTCGGAATAGACATACAGTGAAGAAAACGGCGGCGAATAGACCGAGAAATCAATCGAGTTATCAGGAAGCGATTGCGCGAATTTCACGCAGTCCGAGTTATAGGCAGAGAAGTTATTGCCGTGATCTTGTTCAATGACGTTTTTCATGGTTTTTCCCTCAGTTCAACCAGGCCGGAAGCTTTGCAATCATCTGGCCCTCGTATGCGTTTTTGACGGTTTTTGTAATCACTTCGCGGCGCATGGCTTCAAACATCTCGACCTTCATGCGTTCGTGATCTTCTTTTTTGCGCTGGATCGTGTTCCAGATAGCGGTTTCAGTTTCGGCCAGTGCGATGTGGCACATGACAGGCCGCTTTTGACCGAACCGCCAGAAACGGCGGATTGCTTGATAGAACATCTCGTAGGAGAAAGACAGACCGACGAATGCAGTGCGGGCGCAGTGCTGCCAGTTCAGACCGAATCCGGCAATAGATGGCTTACTAACCAGGACGCGAATCTCGCCGCGCGTAAAAGCGTCTAGCCGTTCCTCTTTCATTTCCGGCGTCATCGTTCCACGAACTTCAACCGCATCAGGCAGGCGAGCCATGATCGAATCGGCGTCATAGTCTGTTTCAACCCAGATCATCCACGCCTCGTCTGGCTCGGCATTGACCAGTTCGGCAATCTTGTCGGCACGGACGCCGGAGGTGATTCGCTTTTCCTTGTGAATTGACGTTGCAGAGCAGTCAGGAATGCGGAACAGCATCCCATCCGCCCCTTGCGTCATGTCGGTTTCAACGACGTGCTTAATGATTTCCAGCGGCGGCAGGTCGAAACCGTCATCTGAATAACCAAGATCTGATGGCTTGCCGACACATCGCGCCCAAGATGCAACCCAACTCCAAAATGGCTTGATGCCGTGTCGCTTCAGGCGATACCGTCCCATCTCAGTCTGGTCAGCAATAAACCATCTGGATAGCATTTCCGAGGAAGTCATCGCACCGACGAACTGCGAATGCTGACCGAGTTCCATATGGTCATTCGGCGCAGGCGTAGCGGTCGCAGCGAGCTTCCATTGCATGTTTTCGCCAAACTCAATCAGGGCGCGGGAAGTCTTTCCAGTGAAAGATTTGACGACGCTAGACTCGTCAAGAATCAATCCGGAGAACGATTCACGATCAAACAGATGAATGCGCTCATAGTTCGTAATGTAGATACGCGCTCCGTCAATCTCCGACGGATCACGGATAACCTTGGCATCTACACCGAACCGCTCAGCTTCTCGCTTGTGCTGCTTTCCGACTGCCAGCGGCGCCAGCATCAGTACAGGCCTGTTCGTTTCTTCAACTACAACGCGGCCATATTCGAGTTCTACGGCAGTCTTACCCATTCCGGTATCGAGGAACGCAGCACCACGGCCAGCACGCAGCAGGAAATCAACCGTGTCGCGCTGATGTGGAAAAAGATGATTTCCAAAGCTAGGAACATCATCCATACCACGGAGAGGTGCCTTAACCTCCTTCCCCTTGAGGAATTCGTCATAGGTGACGATTCGTTCATTTTGTTGCATACTTACTCCCGTAGGATTTGACGGCAGCCGAGGTGTTAGCGCACCGATGACGCTGCCGTTTTCACGTCCGCACTCTCAGCAGCAGACTTCTCTGTTTTTTTGGTGTGGCAATCACTGCAACGGAATCCAGCCTTCCACCCGCGAGACTTCCGGCCTTTGATCGCCTTCGACTGACCGCAATCCTGGCAGAGGAACGTAATGAACATTGAGCCGCGCATCTTTTCGTGATTGTCCGTAGCTTCTCGGAACGACTCGACGTGGCTTGGTTCGGCTGAGTAGGTCATATCCCGCTTTCCATAGCGACAAGCCAAAGGAAAACCAGCGCACCAATGCACAGCATCAGATCGCCTGCATAGATGACGACTAATTGCATGATGGCGATTGCCTCAGTCATGACTTTCCGCCCTTGAATTCTTCGCACACAAACGTCGGCGCCACATATTCGCCAAGCAGATTGCAGCGCACCATCGGATAGGCCACGCTCGGGCTATGGAATGCACAGTCATTGCAGGAGCATCGATTGAAGCCCATCGCTTTCATCATGGAATCAACGGTGGCGTTCATTCGTCGTCCTGCGGCACATAGCGGAACAGGCGCGGGCAGAACCAAAGGCAGAATCCATAGCTGATTCCAAGCCAGATCAGCGCGGCGATAATCAGAGAAAGTAGAGTCATTGGCCTATTCCTGTTCCTGATTGGTCATATCGAATCGTTCTCTTTTTGCGTAGTCTCTAGCTTGAGAATTGATCCGGTCTAATAGGAGCTTGCGAAGAAATGACGATTGCGAAACATCTTCATCCTCTGCCATGTGCTGAAGCGAAACGAACTGCTCTGCTGTCAGGAAAATCTTTACGGTGTAGTCGTGGCCTGGCTTTCCCATACTTCACCGGAGGAATAAAAAAGCCCACGAACCCGAAGGCTCAGTGGGCGAAACCCGGCATTTCGTCCGGGGGAGGGAGACACGGTTCATGCTGCTGTTCGTCTGTTAGCCGGCCGAGATGCGCGCAAAGCACCATTGGTCGCCAGTTCGATTTGATATTGGCGCCCTTCAGGAATCTGGTTTCGATCAAACCACTCTGAAACTGAAGGTTGTCCGCAACCAAGAACGCGGGCGATCTCGCTCTGCGTTTTGAAGTGCTCTAGTAGGTCTTTCGGTGTCATGACTAGAATTATCGGTATTCCTATAAACTATGTCAAGCGAACGCGAAGAAATTTATCGGCACTCCAATTGCTGCATATGCAATGCTCGGATTGCCATGCAGACACCTGGACAACGCATCAAGTGGGCACGGGAGAATGCGGGATATTTCAAGCAAACAGAGTTCGCCAAGTTATGCGGCCTGAGCCAAGCCAGCCTCAGCGAGATAGAAAAAGGGGAGACGAAACTTCCTAACGCAGAGGCTGCTTTAATCATGTGCGAACTGACTGGCGTGACACTTCGATGGATCATCTATGGCGAGGACGGTGAAATCAACATACCGACCAAGCAAGAGCAAGAGCTGCTGACCAAGCTCCGCGCAATGGATGACAAATCGCGGCAAGCGTTGCTTGATATGGCCCGTGCCATACCTCCGGCAAACAAGAAGTAATACGACTTAGGTAATAGTCGAGCCTTCTTCAAAAACTTTGTGAAAAATTATCGGTTTTCCTATTGACACCACACATAGGAATCCCGATAATTCAGTCATCGGAACACAGCAACAAGCGGAGAACGAGATGACCGACAAGCAACTAGCCGAACAGGAAGCCAAGGAACTTGCAGAGCAGCGCGACGAGCAAGCCAAGCGAATGGAACAGGCAATGCGGGCGGTCAATGAAGTCTCGAAGCAGCACAACCGCACCGCAATGACCTACGGAGTCTGCAAGTAAATCAAAGCCCGCTTCATCGGTATCTGGCCGGAGTCAATGCAGCCCTGCAACGATGGGTGCGCAACTCAACACAGAACGGGCTTTGATTTACCTGTAGCAAACCATGAGCCGCAAGCCAGTAACGACGGAACAAGTCGCCAGGGGCGGGAAAGACCTAGCAACACAGTACGGACCCTAGCCGCAGTGGAGTAGCAAAACCAGCATGAATTAGTAGCAATTAGCAACCGGAGACAACCATGAAACACATTGTTTTGATCCTGCAAATCGCCGCACTGACCGCAAGCTGGTCAAGCAATCGCGCTGATGCGATGGCAGCGGCGGCGATGTTCTCGGTGCTGTGTGTTGTGGTTGTGGCGATCAAAGGCAATTCGGCAGCTTCTAACGAGGCTGCACAGTGAATGCGGTTAGCTCCGCTGGAACTAACTGGCGGTAATCGACTTGCAAGTAGTTAGCCGCATTCACTGTGAAACGTAGCAAACGGAACTCTCGGCCACAAGCCGGGCGCTTTAGTTCCCCGGAAAGCGCGTAACCGGGACGATCAACGAGCATCACCCGCTGGCAGTTCGGAGTTACGGGAACAGGCTTCTAAGACGAGTACCGGAGATACCTTCAGGGCCAGCGGGATTTTAAATAGAGGGAAACATGAACACGCAAATGCATTCACTACGCGAGCAGCCGCAGATTCTCAAGAATTACCGCGATTTCGCAGCCAACGATGATCACGAAGGATTCAGCTTTATCGAGATTGTCGGGATTGTTTTTCTCGCCTTCTGCGTCTGTTTCACGATACTCGCACTTGCCATTCCTGGAGGTTGATATGAAGCACACGATTAAATCAACGATGTTTGTTCATGCGCAAAAAGAATACGGCGGAGAAGAAGAGTTCAAACTGAATTTATTGTCCTGCGATATGAGTCAATATGGATACATCCTCATTGGCGAAGTTGAAGTGTCAGTTGATTACGATTTGCCTGACAACTTAAATATTACGCAGTTAGAGATTGATTCATTGCGCAAAGCACAAAAGCGCATTCAGGCCGAAGCGCAGAACAATATCACGCGCATTGAGGAACAGATTCAAAGCCTGCTGTGCATTGAACACAAGGTCTCAGCATGACCTCGCCAAACACGATCATTGCTGACATGCAGGAGGAGATTGATGCGCTGCGGAAAGAGC
>Ga0209202_1000912_pt1 | contig 20098 bp, 19 predicted proteins | sample AD_UKC032_MetaG_FD_184416 | JGI IMG/M metagenome (GOLD analysis project Ga0209202, IMG submission 184416) | Active sludge microbial communities of municipal wastewater-treating anaerobic digesters from USA - AD_UKC032_MetaG (SPAdes) (version 2) | ecosystem: Engineered > Bioreactor > Anaerobic >... | reverse complement strand
AGCATTCAGGCCATCGGTATTCGGCACACGACCAATGGAAACAATCAGGCGGTCAGCATCAAGCTTCTGTTCCTTGCCATCCTTGTCGGTGTAGGCGATGGAAACCGATTTCTTGGTGGCCTTGATGTCGCCGATCTTGACGCCCATCTGGATGTTCAGGCCCTGCTTGGTGAACAGCTTGAGGGCTTCCTTGGCAACGTCCACATCGGCTGCCGCCAGGAAATCCGGCATGGCTTCGAGAACGGTGACTTCGGAACCGACACGACGCCAGACCGAACCCATTTCCAGACCGATGACGCCAGCACCAATAATGGCCAGCTTCTTCGGCACGGATTCCTGGTTCAGGGCGCCTTCATTGTCCATGACGATTTTCTGGTCGACCGGCAGGTTCGGCAAGTGACGAGCCTTGGAGCCGGTGGCGACGATGACCTGCTTGGCCAACACTTCCTCGGCGCCAACCTTGACCTTCCAGAATTCGCCTTCCTTGGCGACAAAGGAACCGTGGCCGGCCAGGAAAGTAACCTTGTTCTTCTTGAGCAGCATCTTGATGCCGCCGGTCAGCTGATTGACCACACCATCCTTGCGCGCCTTCATGGTCGGCACATCGATGGTGGCCTTGCCGACCTTGATGCCTTGGGCTTCGAATGAGTGGCCGGCTTCCTCGAACAGGTGCGAGGTATGTAGCAGGGCCTTGGACGGAATGCAGCCGACGTTCAGGCAGGTACCGCCGAGACGCGGCTCGCCCTTGGGATCGGCATAGGGATTGGATTCGGCGCAAGCAGCCGAAAAACCGAGTTGTGAAGCGCGAATGGCTGCAATGTAGCCGCCGGGGCCACCACCGATAACGAGCACGTCAAATTGCTGGGACATGAATATCCTTTCAGATCTTAAATGTGCAAAAGCGCCAGCCCCCTTTGACGGGGAACTGGCGCCGGCAAACGTCGATTAGACGCCGAGCAGCAGGCGTGAAGGATCTTCCAGAGCTTCCTTCATGGTCACCAGACCGAGGACGGCTTCGCGGCCGTCGATGATGCGATGGTCGTAGGACATGGCCAGATAGTTCATCGGACGCACGACGACTTGACCGTTCTCAACCATGGCACGGTCCTTGGTGGCATGAATGCCGAGGATCGCGGATTGCGGCGGGTTGATGATCGGGGTGGACATCATGGAACCGAAGATGCCGCCGTTGGAGATCGAGAAGGTACCGCCGGTCAGGTCTTCGATGGACAGCTTGCCATCCTTGGCCTTGGCGCCGAATTCGGCGATCTTCTTCTCGATTTCGGCGATGCTCATCTGGTCGGCATTGCGGATGATCGGCACAACCAGTCCGCGCGGCGAACCGACGGCGATACCGATGTCGATGAAGCCGTGATAGACGATGTCATTGCCATCGACCGAGGCGTTCAGAACCGGGAACTTCTGCAGGGCAGCACAGGCGGCCTTGACGAAGAAGCCCATGAAGCCGAGGCGAACACCGTGGGCCTTTTCGAACTTCTCGCCGTACTGCTTGCGCAGCGCCATCATCGGGCCCATGTTCACTTCGTTGAAGGTGGTCAGGATGGCGTTGGTTTGCTGCGATTGCAGCAGACGCTCGGCGATGCGGGCACGCAGGCGGGACATCGGCACGCGCTGTTCGGTGCGATCACCGAGGGCGACAGCCACCGGCGGCGTCGGCAGGGCAGCCTTGGCAACCGCCGGAGCGGCAACCGGGCCAGCCTTCGGTGCAGCGGCAACAGCATCTTCTTTGGTGACGCGACCGCCGCGACCGGAACCGGCGACATCAGCGGCAGCAACGCCCTTTTCGTCGAGGATCTTGCGGGCGGACGGGCTGGCCGTACCAGCCGGCGCGGCAGCAGCGGCAACCGGAGCAGCGGCGGCAGCCTTCGGTGCTTCAGTGGCCGGCGCGGCAGCACCTGCCTTGGCTTCGGTGTCGATACGCGCGATCAACTCGCCGGAAACAACGGTTTCACCGTCACCCTTGACGATTTCGACCAGAACGCCGGCGCCGGGCGATGGCACTTCGAGAACGACCTTGTCGGTTTCGATATCGATAAGGATTTCGTCACGGGCAACCGCCTCGCCGATTTTTTTCTTCCAGGAAGCCAGCGTGCCTTCGGCAACGGACTCGGACAACTGGGGAACTTGTACTTCGATAATGCTCATAGTGACTCCACTCTGCTTTAGTTATTAGTACTCGATCTTGCCCAGGGCGGACTCGACCAGTGCTTTTTGTTGCTCGTTGTGCTTGGCCAGATAGCCAACCGCCGGTGACGAGGATGCCGGACGCGATACCAGCAGCATCTTCTGCTTGTTGCCAAGCTGCGTATCGAGATGATGGCGCGAAGCAATCCAGTACCAGGCGCCCTGATTGCGCGGCTCTTCCTGGCACCAGACGACTTCGCTCGCCTTCGGATACTTGGCCAGTTCCTTCTCCAGATGATCTTTCGGGAAGGGGTAAAGCTGCTCAACGCGAACGATGGCGATGTTGGCGATTTTCTTCTCGCGACGGGCGGCCAGCAGGTCGTAATAAACCTTGCCGGAACACAGGACAACACGGGTAACTTTCTTGGCATCGATCTTGTCGATTTCACCGATGATCGGCTGGAACTGACCCGTTGCCAGATCTTCCAGCGAGCATGCCGCGTCCTTGTGACGCAACAGGGACTTCGGTGTCATGACGATCAACGGCTTACGCTGCTGGCGCACGCCCTGCCGACGTAGCATGTGGAAGACCTGGGCGGCCGTCGTCGGCACGCAGACTTCCATGTTCATCTCGGCGCAGAGCTGCATGTAGCGTTCGAGGCGGGCGGAAGAGTGTTCCGGACCTTGACCTTCGTAACCGTGCGGCAGCAGCATGACCAGACCGCAGGCGCGGCCCCACTTGGCTTCGCCGGAGGCGATGAACTGATCAATGACGACCTGAGCGCCGTTGGCGAAGTCACCGAACTGGCCTTCCCAGATCACCAACTCGTACGGATTGGCGGAAGCGTAGCCGTAGTCGAACGCCAGTACAGCCTCTTCCGAGAGCACGGAGTCGTAGCACTGGAAGCCGGCCTGCTTTTCCTGCAGGTGCTTGAGCGGATAGTAGGTGCCTTCGTCCCACGTTTCGCGATTCTGGTCGTGGAAGGCGGCGTGGCGGTGGAAGAAGGTGCCGCGACCGACGTCCTCGCCGGAAATGCGCACTCCGTAGCCGGAAACCAGCAACGAAGCGTACGCCAGGTTCTCGGCCATGCCCCAGTCGACCGGCAGCTTGCCCTCGCCCATCGCCGCGCGATCCTCTGCGATTTTCTTGACGCGGGAGTGCAGCGTGAAGCCTTCAGGGAAGGTGGTCAAACGCTTTGACAGACGCTGCAGCTCCTTGAGCGGCACCGTGGTATCGCAGTTCTCGATGTAACCCTTGGTCAGGAACGGCGTCCAGTCGATGGTGTTCGGATGCTTGTAGCCGGCCAGCACCGGGTTGTACAGCAGCTCGCCCTTGTCCAGGTGCTCGCGGTACTGGGCGATCATCTGATCGGGACCGTCGGCCGGCAGCACGCCTTCGGCAATCAGCTTGTCGCCGTAGAGCTTGCGAGTACCCGGATGCTGGGCAATCTTCTTGTACATCAGCGGCTGGGTGACCATCGGCTCGTCCTGCTCGTTGTGACCGAGCTTGCGGAAACAGATGATGTCGACCACGACGTCTTTCTTGAACTGCTGACGGTACTCGACAGCGAGTTGGGTGACCAGCGCCACCGCTTCCGGATCGTCACCATTGACGTGGAAGATCGGTGCATCGGCCATCTTGAAGATGTCGGTGCAGTAGTGGCCGGAACGGTAGTCGCGCGGATCGCTGGTGGTGAAACCGATCTGGTTGTTAACCACGATATGCAGCGTGCCGCCCGTGCCGTAGCCGCGGGTTTGCGCAAAATTGAGCATTTCCTGATTGACACCTTGGCCGGCAACGGCCGAGTCACCGTGAATGACGACCGGCAGCACCTTGGCCTTGCCCTCTTCACCACGGCGAAGCTGTCGGGCATAGACCGACCCCTCGACCACCGGATTGACGATTTCGAGGTGTGACGGGTTGAAAGCCAGCGTCAGGTGGCAAGGGCCTCCCGGTGTCGACACGTCGGACGAGAAGCCCATGTGGTACTTGACGTCGCCGGCGGAAAGATCGCTCTTCTTCTTGCCTTCGAATTCGGCGAACAGCATCGACGGAGCCTTGCCCAGCGTATTGACCAGCACGTTCAGGCGGCCGCGATGAGCCATGCCGATCACGACTTCATCGACGCCCAGCTTGCCGCCGACGCGAATCGCTTCGTCCATGGCAACGATCAGCGAATCGCCGCCTTCAAGCGAGAAGCGCTTCTGGCCGACATATTTGGTGTGCAGATAACGTTCGAGAGTCTCTGCTGCGGTCAACCGTTCAAGCAGGCGCTTTTTCTGATCGGCGTTGTAGGTCGGCCGCGAGCGAATGGGCTCCAAGCGATCCTGCAACCAACGCTTCTCAGCGTACTCGGTCATGTACATGTACTCGACGCCAACCGAGCCGCAATAAGTCTGCTTCAGGGTTTCGAGAATGTCACCGAGCTTCGCTGTTTCCGGCAGCCCCTTTAGGGAGCCGACGCTGAAGGTCTGGTTCAGGTCGGCATCGGAAAAGCCGTAAAATGACAGATCCAGTTCGTCGATTTTCGGGCGCGGCAAGCGCTTGAGCGGATCGAGATCGGCCCAGCGGGTACCCATCGAGCGATAAGCGGTAACCAGCTGGCCCACTGCAGACTGTTTCTTGTTGTCGCCGCCGCTGCTGGCAGTTGGACGGAAACCGCCATCCTTGGCCAGTTCAGCAAAGGCTGCGATAACCGGGGCGTGCGCCACGTCACGCGCAACGAAGCCAGGCATCTGCGCCAGGCGATCAAAGTAGTCGCGCCACTCATCGGGCACGGCGGTCGGGTTGTTCAGGTAATTTTCGTACAGCTCTTCAACAAACGGCGCGTTGCCGCCGAAGAACATCGTGCTGTCGAACTGTTGATTCATCGTAGTCATAGGCATCCCCGTTAGGGTGTTTTATTTCTTTGCAGCTGCCGGGTGCAGCGCCACAAAGCTCCACCAGTAAAAAAAGGGCGGCCAGCCGGCCGCCCTTCCTCTGCTCCTTTAGCCGCGCTGAGCCAATGGCACGACGTCGCGCTTGGCGGCACCGATATACAGCTGACGCGGACGACCGATCTTGTATTCCGGATCGGTAATCATTTCTTCCCACTGCGTCATCCAGCCGACCGTGCGGGCCAGCGCGAAGATGCAGGTGAACATTTCGGTCGGAATACCGATCGCCTTTTGAACGATGCCGGAGTAGAAATCGACATTCGGGTAGAGCTTCTTCTCGACGAAGTACGGATCTTCCAGAGCAATTCTTTCCAGTTCCATGGCCAGCTTGAACAGGCGGTCATTTTCCAGACCCAGTTCGGTCAGCACTTCGTTGCAAACCTTGCGCATCAGCATGGCGCGCGGATCGAAGTTCTTGTAGACACGGTGACCGAAGCCCATCAGCTTGAAGGAATCGTTCTTGTCCTTGGCGCGAGCGATAAATTCCGGAACGCGCGAAACGTCGCCGATTTCTTCCAGCATCTGCAGGCAGGCCTCGTTGGCACCACCATGTGCCGGGCCCCACAGACAGGCGATACCGGCAGCGATACAGGCAAACGGATTGGCACCCGAGGAGCCAGCCAGACGCACCGTGGAGGTCGATGCATTCTGCTCGTGATCGGCGTGCAGCGTGAAGATGGTATCGAGGGCGCGAACCAGAACCGGATTCGGGACATACTTTTCGCAAGGATTGCCGAACATCATGCGCATGAAATTGGCGGTGTAATCCAGATCGTTATCCGGGTACATGAACGGCGCGCCGGTGTTGTACTTGTAAGCCATCGCAACGATCGTCGGCAGCTTGGCAACCAGACGGTTGAAACTGACGTTACGATGTTCTGCATCAGAGAAATCCATCGCATCGTGATAAAAGGCGGAAAGCGCACCGACCACACCGGTCATTACGGCCATCGGGTGGGCATCACGACGGAAACCGGAGAAGAACTTGGAAAGCTGCTCATGCACCATCGTGTGATTCTTGATGGTGTTCTCGAAATCCGCCTTCTGCTTGGCATTCGGCAGTTCGCCGTTCTTCAGCAGATAGGTGACCTCCAGGAAGTTGCAGTTTTCAGCAAGCTGCTCGATCGGGTAGCCGCGGTAAAGCAGCTGGCCCACATCACCGTCGATGAAGGTGATCTTGGACTTGCAACTGGCGGTGGAGAGGAAACCGGAGTCGTAGGTGAACAAACCGGTCTTGGCACCCAGCGTACGAATATCGACGCATTCGTTGCCGTGTGTCGGGGTCATGATCGAAAAATCGACAGGCGCCATCCCATCGATTGTCAAAGTTGCCTTGCGTTCGGTCGTCATGGTTTCTTCCCTTGTCAGGTGTAGGTTGTCACTGCATTGCAAAAAAAGCGGTCAACATTTGGAAGTTAAAATGCCAACCTTACTTAACTCTTACGTAGCATGGCCACGATCGGGGCCAGACGGGGATCATCACAGTCTGCCTGACCGCTGATCAAGTACCAGAGGTCATGATCTTCCATGTCGGCGAGTTCCACGAACACCTGTTGCTCCTCGTCGTTCAACTTGTCGAACCCGTTATCGAGAAAACGCGTCAGCGAAATATCGAGTTCGAGAAGCGCACGCCGAATACAGCGCCAGCGCAGGCGTTCGTAGTCCGCTCTCTCCATCAGACGGCGCGACGAACCATCATGTCCTTGATCTTGCCGATGGCCTTGGTCGGATTCAGACCCTTCGGACACACGTCAACGCAATTCATGATGGTATGGCAACGGAACAGACGGTACGGGTCTTCGAGGTTGTCGAGACGCTCATTGGTCGCCTGGTCGCGGGTATCGGCGATGAAGCGGTAAGCCGCCAGCAGGCCGGCCGGGCCGACGAACTTGTCCGGGTTCCACCAGAACGACGGACAGGAGGTCGAACAACAGGCGCACAGGATGCACTCGTAGAGGCCGTTCAGTTCTTCACGATCTTCCGGCGACTGGAGACGCTCACGTTCCGGCGGCGGATCGTTGTTGATCAGATACGGCTTGATCGAGTGGTACTGCTTGAAGAACTGGGTCATATCGACGATCAGATCGCGGATGACCGGCAGGCCGGGCAGCGGACGCAGCACAATGGGCTGCTTCAGGCTGTCGATATCGGTCAGGCAGGCCAGGCCGTTCTTGCCGTTGATGTTCATGGCATCGGAACCACAAACACCTTCACGGCAGGAACGACGGTAGGAGATCGCGTCGTCCTTGGCCTTCAATTTGGTCAGCGCGTCCAGCAACTTGCGGTCAGTCGGTTCGAGTTCGACCGAGATATCCTGCATGTAGGGCGCGTCGTCCTTGTCCGGATCGTAGCGATAGATACTGAATTGAACCATGCGTTTGCTCATTCTGGACTCCGATTAGTACGAGCGCGTCTTGAGGGCTACGGCCTCGACGGTCAGGGGTTGCATGTTGACCGGCTTGTAGCTGATCGAATTATCCACCGGCGAGAACAGCGTATGCTTCAGCCATTCCTTGTCGTTGCGACCGTTCGGGAACTCGGCCGTATCCGGCGCATCGTCGCGGACGTGAGCACCGCGCGATTCCTTGCGGGCTTCGGCGGAAATCATCGTGGCCTTGGCGACTTCGATCAGGTTTTCCATTTCGAGCGCTTCGGTACGGGCCGTGTTCCAAGCCATCGACTTGTCCTTGATCTCGAGCTGACGGGCCGCCTTCTCGACTTCGAGGATTTTCTCGACGCCCTGCTTCAGCATGTCGCCGAAACGGAACACACCGGCGTGATCCTGCATGGTGCGCTGCATGGCCAAACGGGTTTCGTGCACGTTGGCACCGCCCTTGCGATTGTCCAGTGCAGAGATGCGGGCCAGGGTCTTGTCGGCAACATCCTTCGGCAGTTCACGATGAGCGCGGCCAGCCTTGAGATCTTCAACCGCGGAGTCACCGGCAGACTTGCCGAAGACCAGCAGGTCGAGCAGGGAATTGGTGCCAAGGCGGTTGGCGCCGTGCACCGAAGCGCAGGCACATTCACCACCGGCGTAGAAGCCGGGAACGATGGAGCTGTGATCACCATCCTTCGGCGCGACAACACGACCGGAGTAATGGGTCGGGATGCCACCCATCTGATAGTGGCAGGTCGGAACGACCGGCAGCGGCTCTTTCAGGCAATCGACACCGGCGAACTGCAGGCCGATTTCGTGGATCCCTGGCAGGCGCTTCATGATGGTGGCCGGATCGAGGTGGGTGATGTCGAGCAGGACGTAGTCCTTATTGACGCCACAGCCGCGGCCTTCCTTGATTTCGGTGGCCATGGCGCGGGAAACCACGTCGCGCGATGCCAGATCCTTGGCATTCGGCGCATAGCGCTCCATGAAACGTTCCTTGCTGGAATTACGCAGAATGCCGCCTTCGCCGCGCACGCCTTCGGTAATCAGCACGCCGGCACCGGCCACGCCGGTCGGGTGGAACTGCCAGAACTCCATGTCTTCGAGCGGGATGCCGGCGCGTGCCGCCATGCCCAGGCCGTCACCGGTGTTGATGAAGGCATTGGTCGAGGAGTAGAAGATACGGCCGGCACCGCCGGTCGCGAAGATGGTGGCACGAGCGTGGAAAATCACGATCTGGCCGGTTTCCATTTCCATGGCGGTGACGCCGAGGACATGACCTTCTTCGTCACGGATCAGATCCAGCGCCATCCATTCAACGAAGAACTGGGTGTTGGCCTTGACGTTGCGCTGGTACATGGCGTGCAGCATGGCGTGACCGGTACGGTCAGCAGCGGCACAGGAACGACGCACCGGCTTTTCGCCGAAGTTCGACATGTGACCACCGAACGGGCGCTGATAGATCTTGCCATCGTCGGTACGGTCGAACGGCATGCCATAGTGTTCGAGCTCGACGACCACTTCGTTGGCCTTCTTGCACATGAACTCGATCGCGTCTTGGTCGCCGAGCCAGTCGGAACCCTTGACGGTATCGTACATGTGCCACGTCCAGTGATCTTCCTCGGAGTTACCGAGAGAAGCGGCGACACCACCCTGCGCCGCAACCGTGTGCGAGCGTGTCGGAAAAACCTTCGACAGCACAGCGGTCTTCAGGCCGGCTTCAGACAACTGGATTGCGGAACGCAGACCGGCGCCACCGGCCCCGACGATCACCGCATCAAACTTGAGAACAGGAATACTCACGCTTACAGCCTCCAGAGAATCGCAGCAGCCCACGCGGTGTAACCCACCAGCGCAGCAATGGTCAGCACATGCAGGGTCAGGCGCAGGCCGACCGGCTTGATGTAGTCCATCCAGATGTCACGCACGCCGATCCAGGCGTGATAGAACAGGCTGACGAGAAACAGGAAAGTCAGGAATTTGATGACGCCATTGGCGAAAATACCATGCCAGGCTTCGAATGTTCCGGGACGAACAATCAGCAGAACCGCCGCGATCAAAACCGAATAGACTGCCATGATGACGGCTGTGGCGCGCTGGGCAATCCAGTCCGTGAGGCCGTAATGGGCACCGACTACGATACGGTTGATCACAGCAGAACCCCCCAGAGAATCAGGGTCAGCGGGATACTGACCGCAAAAACCACAGCCGCGGACTTGCGGGCCGCCTCTTTCTCGATGCCGACGTGCAAATCGAGCAGCAGGAAACGGATACCGGCACAGAAGTGATGAACGAAGGCCCAGAGGAGACCTGCCAGCACGACCTTGGCAGGCAGACTGGCAAACACCGACCTGAAGGTGGCGAAGGTTTCAGCGGACGTCAGGCTGGCGGAAAAAAGCCAGAGAAGCACCGGCAAAAACAGGAACAAACCGACACCGCTGACGCGATGAAGGATTGATACCTTGCCCGGTAGCGGCAACCTGATAGTGGTCAAGTCCAAATTTTTTGGACGTTTCTTGATGGTCATTTCTGCCATGAACGTCATCCCTCGCGAAAAGGTGCGGTTTTTCCGCTTTTACGTGGTTTGAAAAGAGCGATAATTATACATTCAAAATCAGGTGAAACACGGCAAGCTAAGCGTTTTCCGGCATAGTAACAAAGCACTATTCATGTTAGCCAAGATCGTTCCGGTAATAGTGCCGGTTCGTGCAATACAGACCACGCCGCCATTCGACCGGCTTGTTGCCATAGGTATATGCCGTGCGCTCCACCAGCAACAGCGGCGCCCCGGGTTGCACCGCAAGGAGCCCCGCACTGTAGGCGTCGGCAGCCACTGCGCGCAAATGCTCTTCAGCATGAATCATGCGCACACCGTAGTCGTTCTCGAAGAGACTGTAGAGAGAGCGATCTCCCCCGCTAAGACTCTCGAGAGTCAGCCCGGCGAACAAGTCACTAACCAGATGAATCTGATCGAAGACCACCGTTTCGCCGTTGAAACGCAGCAGGCGCTCGACATAGATCACCGGATCGCCGACCTTGAGCCCGAGGGCGGCGGCAACCTCCGCATCAGCACTCCTGGTCGAGCAGGACAGCGGTACACTGACCGCATGCGCGGCATTCCCGTCGTCGGGCACCAGTCGGAGAAAGCGGTAAAAGGAACGCGGGTCATCATGGCTCGCCACGAAAGTTCCCTTGCCCTGGCGGCGGATCAGCAAATTTTCCGCCGCCATTTCATCGATCGCCTTGCGCACCGTTCCCTGGCTGACGTTGAAGCGCGTCGCCAGTTCACCTTCACTGGGAATGGCATCACCCGGCCCCCACTCGCCGGCTTCCAGGCTGCGGATCATGAAATCCTTGATCTGGCGGTACAGCGGACTGAATGTCGGCGAGGCAACGCGAAAGGAAGGACGGGCGGGGTCACGGTTCATGGCGGGAAATTTCAGCACAATTCCGGCAGAGCGTCCACGAAAAGTTGTCTTATATAAGACACATGATGAATTGACAGTAGCACGCCGAACTTCTAACATCTTCAATTCTCGTGCCCGCCCCTGCAAGGTGCATGACCAAGGCCGGCATTCGAGCAGAATCGAACAATCTCAATCACGCTGTCTCATACAGGAGCGATACATGTCCAAAGCCCCCATGCGCGTTGCCATTACCGGCGCCGCCGGCCAGATCGGTTATAGCCTGCTGTTCCGCATCGCCTCCGGCGAAATGCTCGGCAAAGACCAGCCGGTCATCCTTCAGTTGCTCGACCTGCCGCAAGCTCAGCAAGCCGTCAAGGGCGTCATGATGGAGCTGGAAGACTGTGCCTTCCCGCTGCTCGCCGGCATGGTTGCCACCGATGACCCGAACGTCGCCTTCAAGGACGCCGACGTCTGCCTGCTGGTCGGTGCCCGTCCGCGCACCAAGGGCATGGAACGTGCCGACCTGCTGACCGCCAACGGCGCCATCTTCACCGTTCAGGGCAAGGCCATTGCCGAGAACGCCAAGGAAGACGTCAAGGTTCTGGTCGTCGGCAACCCCTGTAACACCAACGCCTACATTGCCGCCGCTGCCGCCAAGAAGGTTGGCCGCACCAACCCGAACAACTACCATGGCATGCTGCGCCTGGATCACAACCGCGCCCTGTCGCAGCTCGCCAACAAGATCGGCCGTCCGGTTGCTTCCCTGAAGAAGCTGGTCGTCTGGGGCAACCACTCGCCGACGATGTACGCCGATTACCGCAGCACCACCTCCAACGGCGACAGCGTCAAGGCCCTGATCAACGATCACGCCTGGAACAACGACACCTTCCTGCCGACCGTCGGCAAGCGCGGCGCCGCCATCATCGAAGCCCGCGGCCTGTCTTCCGCTGCTTCCGCTGCCAACGCCGCCATCGACCACATCCATGACTGGGTCCTCGGTTCCGACGAGTGGGTCACCATGGGCGTACCGTCCGATGGCTCCTATGGCATCCCGGCCGGCATCGTTTATGGCTTCCCGTGCGAGTGCAAGGGCGGTTCCTTCAAGATCATCCAGGGCCTGGAAATCGACGAGTACAGCCGCGAGAAGATGAACTTTACGCTCAAGGAACTGACCGACGAAGCCGAAGCCGTCAAGGACATGCTGTAATCCAGTATTAGTTCCCAGCTTCATCAAAAGGCCGCGGTAAAATACCGCGGCCTTTTTTATTTCCGGGTCCGAAAATCATGCGCCATCCCAAAGCCGTTCTTTTTGCCGGCGAGCAGCCCTTCCCCATCCTGCCTGCAGTCGACCATTACGCCGGCTCTGAAAAGCTGATGAAGAAGGCGCTGCAACTGCAGATTGAACTCGGTCCGATCTTCGACATCACTTGCGATTGCGAAGACGGCGCCCATGCCGGCGCCGAGCGTGAGCATGCTGAAATGGCGGCTGGCGTGATCATGAGCGAAGACAACCGTTTCAACCGGGTCGGTGCCCGCGTCCATGACGTCACCCACCCGCACTGGCGGCAGGATATGGAAATCCTGATCGGCATTGCCGGTAGCAGGCTCCCCTTCATTACGCTACCGAAACCCTGCAGCGCGGGTGATGTGCAAGTGCAGATCGAAGCCTTACGTGAAATTGAGCAGAATTTTGGCGTTGACCGCAGGATTCCGGTCCATGTGCTGATCGAAACCCATGGCGCCTTGCGCGAAGTCTGGGAAATTGCCGCCTTGCCCGGTGTAGAAAGCCTTGATTTCGGCCTGATGGACTTCGTTTCCGGCCACCACGGGGCCATCCCCGGCAGTGCCATGAAGAGCCCCGGCCAGTTCGATCATCCGCTGGTTGCCCGCGCCAAGTGCGAGATCAGCGCCGCCGCACTGGCCTGCGGCGTCGTACCTTCGCACAACGTGACGACGGAACTGAAGGACATCGACTGCATCCGTAACGATGCCAGGCGCGCCCGCTGCGAATTCGGCTACCTGCGCATGTGGAGCATCCACCCCAACCAGATCGTGCCCATCGTCGAAGCCATGCGCCCGGATTTCTCCGAAGTCCAGGCCGCCGCCGACATCCTGATCGCCGCGCAGGACAAGGACTGGGGACCAATCCAGCATGACGGCAAACTGCACGACCGTGCCTCGTACCGCTACTACTGGGAACTGTTGGACCGCGCCTACGTCACCGGCATGGAAATTCCCGCCGGGGCGAAGAGCCGCTTCTTTGGCTGAACAACTGCCGATTCTCTATCGCGACGAATGCATCGTCGCCATCGACAAGCCGCCAAACCTGCTCGTCCATCGCTCGGAAATCGACCGTCACGAAACGCGCTTCGCCATCCAGATCCTGCGCGACCAGATCGGCCAGCGCGTCTGGCCGGCGCACCGACTGGACCGCGGCACCTCAGGCATTCTGATATTCGGGCTGAGTCCTGAAATCGCCAGCGCCCTTGGCCGGCAATTCGAAGCCGGGACGGTGGAGAAATGCTACCTGGCCATTGTCCGCGGCTACCCGCCCGCAGCGGGAAGCATCGATCATCCGCTTAGCCGCCAGCGCGATCCTTATGAATTCCGGGGCGAACGCAGCAGTATGGAAGCCCAGCCGGCGCTGACCCATTTCCGCAAACTGGCGGAAATCGAGCTACCTGTTGCGGTCGACCGCTACCCGAGCAGCCGTTACGCCTTGCTCGAACTCAATCCGCTCACCGGCCGCCGGCACCAGCTGCGCCGCCACCTGAAGCACATCGCCCACCCGATCATCGGCGACGCGACCTATGGCAAAGGGCGCCATAACCGCTATTTCGCCGAGCATCTCGATTGCCACCGGCTGCTGCTGGCGTGCACCGAAATGAGCTTTGTGCATCCGATCAATGGCCAACGCCTGAAAATAAAAGCGCCAGTATCCGGCGAGTTTGCCGCGACACTGGCGCGCTTCGGCTGGAATATAGCGGAGCGCTAGGCAATGTTCTCTTCGAGATGCTCCCTGAACTGCAGGTCACGCTCGAGCTGAACCATGTCACTACCTAAGGCATCGCGGGCCGATACCATGCCCAGTGGCGCACCGTCGCCGTCCACCACCGGCACATGGCGAAAACCGCCATCCGCCATGAACTGCAGGGCATAACCCAGCGGTTTGTCGGCGCGAATTGTTTGCGGGTCCCTGACCATCACTTGCGAAACCTGTGTGGAATCCGGATCGAGACCACCAGCCAGCACCTTGTTGAGGGCATCGCGCTCGGTGAATATCCCGGCGATCCGGTTGTTCTCGACGATGAGCAAGGCGCCGATTTTCTTTTCGGCCATCGCCCGGCAAGCAGCCCGTACGGTCATATCGGTAGTACCGGATACCAACGGACGGCCGGCTATGATGTTGCTGATAATTTTTGTTGGCATATTTGTCTCCTTCATGGTCTGGTGTAACGCAATAGTCGCCGGATTGTCAGCTTGATGCAAGTATGCCGAAATCCTATTACGACCTGATGACGATAATCGCTATCACTAGGAAGACAATGATTATGCCGATCAGTTCGAAATTCATCGATAACCAAGCGTTTGCAGCGACTTCAACATTGCCGGGAGCAACGACCTCTCAGCAGGGCTTGCCGGCCTGACAACCCTTCAATATCCACAGCGCGATTACACCCGCCGCCTCATTGGCCATTACCTTGCGCGCCATCGAGGTCGGGTCGCGCCCGGCATTGGTCTTGGCATAGGGATCAGCCCCCGCTTCCAGAAGTAGTTGCGAGTGCTTGGCGTTCTGGGTGTAAGCAGCCATGTGCAGCGGCGTGGCACCCTCCCCATCCTTGGCATTCGGATCTGCTCCAGCGACGAGGAGAGCCTTGAGCGCCGAGACATCCGGGTTGGTCGCCGCCAGGTGCAGCGGCGTCGACCCCTGGGACGTTCTGACATCACGCGCCGCAGGCTGTGCCTTGAGAATTACGCTGACGTCCTGACCGTTGCCGACGCGTGCCGCATCGTGAATCGGCTGGTCGTTGGCCCCGAGAACCTGCGCCTGCACTGGTACTGCAATCAGCAGCACGGAGGTGCATACAAGTGAAATCCAGTGCTTCATCTGCATCATTGCGAAACCCTCCTTCGCCCTGGCCAGCAACAGGCGACGCACTCAGGAAAGCCCAAATCAGGCTACGGCGGCCACCGGCAGTGCCACCTTGTTGTCGGTGCTGAACTGGTAGTCGTGGAAGACGTGCTCGGCGGAAAGCATCTGGTAACTGCCATCGGCCAGCCGGTGTGTCGTGTCCTTCAAGCGATAGGTCAGCTGACCACAGGTCCACAAATCGAAGTTGCGCATGTGCGTGCACAAGCAGGTCTTGTCCATCACCGAAACCTTGCGCGCGCCCGGATGTGCAGCCACCTCACGGTTGTAGGCGGTCACGTAGGAACACTTGCCGTTGGCGTCGAGCAGATAGCCGTAGGCTTCGCAGTTGGGGCGGATACCGTCGCCGATCGCCGGGCTGCTCTTGATCATGCGCATCGGATAGCCGGTCGGCGAAATTTCGTTGACCACAATGTCGTCTTCGTTGGCCTTGAAGTATTCCTGCTTGACGTCGTTGGGCAGGCCACATTCGTCGGTGACCGTGAATCGCGTTGCCACCTGAACGGCGGCAGCACCATTTTCGAGGAAGGCCGTCGCATCGCTGCCGGTGAAGATACCGCCCGCCGGAATCACGGGAATATCCAGTTGAGCCTCCTTGAGATAGGCGATGACCTCGGCGACGATGGTGGCCAGATCGTACTTTGCCCAATCCAGGCCGAAGCCGAGATGGCCGCCGGCCAGCGGGCCTTCGACGACGATGTAATCGGGGAAGCGATTGGTGCGGCTGCTCTTTTTGAGAAAAAGTTGCAGGGCGCGAACCGATGAAACGATGATGCCAAGCTTGGCATCACGAAAACGCGGATGATCCTCAATCAGCGCGAACGACCCGAGGTGCAATCCAGCCGCCAGCGTGATGCCGTCGATCCCCGAATCCAGCGCGGCACGCATGCGTGCCCTCAGGGTTTCCTTCGGGGCATTCATGGTCAATTTTTCCATGCAGTTGATCAGGATCAGCCCCGACCCTTGCTTGCGCTCCATCGTGCCAGCCACATGCAGACGCGTGGCTTCGACGAGACGGCCGATATCGAACTTGACGGCGGCCTTGTCTTCGTTGAGCACGTTGTACTTGTAGATCGCCAGCTTTTCCTTGACGAACTTGGTGTTGTAGCGACGATCGCTCACCGTCTTGACCATGGCATCCGAAATGTGGCCGATGCCACCGAGGCGAGCCGCTTCCAGCGCCAGGTCGGCGGTCGAAATATCGACACCCATGCCACCGATCATGATCGGTACTAGTTCATGCTTGCCCAACTGCAAACGGAAATCGTCCACACGCTTCATCTTCATCCTTCAGGAAAGCAACCGAGCCCTCTACCGGTTTCGCGAGCGCGGCTGAGCGCGGGATTTTACGCCAATGTATCGCTTCATGCCTGCCAACGCTGCGATAAATCCGGGCCGGACTTTTCTACCTGATATTTGGAGTCGACGGCGCCGGGAAGGTTCGCCGTGCATTCCCGAGACGCCGAGCGCTGCTTACAACACCGCCTCGAACAATTCCAGCTGCGGCGGCCCGAGATAGAAATCGCGCGACGACTGGCCGGCCGCCATATGTGCCTTGCGGAAGGCATCGGACTGGGGCCAATCGGCAAAGGCCGCTTCCGATGCCCAAACCGTGTGCGATGCAAAAAGGGTCCGCTCGTCGTTGCTGTCGCCGCGCAGCAGGTTGAAGGAAACAAAGCCTGGCACTTCGGCCAGGTAGCTGTTGCGATTGCGCCAGTGGGCGACGAAATCGTCCTCCCTGCCCAATGCGATGCGAAAACGGTTCATGGCGAGAAACATGGAATCTCCTGCGAATAATGCGTGCATGCTGGCGATTTGCGCGGATGACTTTCTGCAGAATGTCATTAGCCTTGGCGGTCCAGACGAAAGGTTTTGGATTTTGATTATGCACGTTGATGTATTCCTCGATGGCGGTGATGAGTTCTGGAACGCTACGAAAGATACCGCGCTCGAGTCGGTCTGTTGAAATGCTGTGGAAGAAGCGTTCGACCATGTTGAGCCATGATGCCAAGGTTGGCTTGAAGTGCATGTTGAAGCGCGGGTGCTTGGCAAGCCATTCTTGAACGAATGGATGCTTGTGTGTGGCGTAGTTGTCGGCGATCAAATGCAGTGTCTTGTCCTTGGGCGTCTTGCGGTCGATCTGTTTGAGGAACTTCAGCCACTCGAGGTGGGTGTGGCGTTGTTGGCACTGGCCGATGACCTGACCATCCAAGACATTGAGCGCGGCAAACAGCGGGGTTGTTCATCCGTCAAATTGATTCCCTGGCCCTGATTCATCATTCGCCCCACAGAAAGGATGCGAATATGACAAATGCAATCATGTTTGGTTCAAACAATTCGAAAGCACTACACTGGCGAGTTCCATGCCACGCCATCGGTGGCAACGAATCGCTTTTAAACAACGACTTGCCGGGACGGAGCGCTTGACGTTCTTGCAACAATCAATCCGTGGGATACTGCGCCCCCTCGTCCACGATCGGAAAACAACAAATGACGGCCCCTGCCCAAAAACCCGGACTCCACCCGCGCAACAAGAACGCGGCGGGCTACGATTTCGCCGCCCTGACGGCGGTCGCACCGGGACTGGTCAAGTACGTGGTGACTACGCCCGCCGGCACGCCGAGCATCGATTTCGCCAACCCGGCGGCGGTCAAGGCGCTGAACCGGGCGCTGCTGGCGCTGCATTACGGGGTCAAGGGCTGGGAGATTCCGGCTGGCTACCTCTGCCCGCCGATTCCCGGCCGTGCCGATTACATCCACCACGTCGCCGACCTGCTCGCCAGTTGCAACAAGAAAGTCATCCCGACCGGGCCGAACGTCCGCGTGCTGGATATTGGCGTCGGTGCCAACTGCGTTTACCCGCTGATCGGCAATGCCGAATACGGCTGGCGTTTTCTCGGTGTCGATATCGACCAGGCGGCGCTCGACAATGCGCAAACCATTTTGGGCAAAAATCCGGCGTTGACCGCAGCAATCGAATTACGCCATCAACCGGTCTGGGAAAACATCTTCGTCGGCCTGCTGCGCTCCGGTGAAAACTTCGACCTGAGCATCTGCAACCCGCCCTTCCACAATTCACCCGACGATGTGCTGGCGGTCAGCCAGCGCAAGTGGAACAAACTCGGCAAGCCGGGTGCCAAAAAAGGCACCCTCCAGCCCCGCCTCAACTTTGGTGGCGGCGGCACCGAACTGTGGTGCTACGGCGGCGAGCGTGCCCTCGTCAAGAACATGATCGAGCAAAGCGCCGGCATTCCGAAGCGGGTGCTGTGGTTCACCAGCCTGATTTCGAATGCCGAAAACCTCGAGTACGTCGAAGCCGCCCTGAAGAAAGCGAAGGTCGTCGACTCGCGCACCATCCCGATGGCGCAGGGCCAGAAGCAGAGCCGCTTCGTCGCCTGGACCTTCTGCGGCAACGGCGAGCGGGAGAAATGGCGCAAGGCACGGTGGGCGAACGACGCTGACACCCCGGCCGGGGCTGCTTCCATTTTCGGCGACTGAAAACCCCGCCGGAAACTTACTGAAAGGCCCCGGGCGAGAGCGAACTGCTCGCCTGAATCGGCCGGCTGCCTACCGGATAGGTAAACTCTGCATTCGGCATCAGGTCGACCACACCAACGCTGCCCGGCAAGCGGACCGAGCCCCGCAGCGGCGACACGGTGGTCAGGCGCGAGGGAAGCCTGCCGTATTCGATCAATTCGGCACGCGAAGCAGAATGGTTTCCCTCGAATCTGCCTTGTGCTGGCTGGAAGAAATTGCCATTACCCACCGTCAGGTTGTTAATCGCCCAAACTTCAACACCCGCTGAAAACTTCTCATTTTGCACGGTCAAAAAACTTCCTGCATGCATATCGTTAACCAGGGTGTTATGGACGAGATAAAGCGCATTTTCCGGCCAGCGCTGTCCCTCGGCACCGTAAGAGATGATGCTTGGGTTGTCCGTGCCCGCACTCTGGCCGATCACGTTACCGATGACATAAGCGACGCCGCCATTGGGAAACTCGAGCTCATAGGACGCCCGACCTTCGTTGCCATCCGCCAGCATGTTGTAGAGCACATGGCTCTCGCGCGCTCTTGATTTGACGAGATGACCCAGGTAGCCATTCTGAAACCGGCTGCCACGCAGGACAAACTTCCCAATGGCGCCGACATAAAGCAAGTGGTGTAACTGCCCCTCGTGGCGTGGCGCATTTACAAACTCGCTGTCGGAAACTTCAAGCGATAGATCGGCAGAGTTGGCCGTGAGTATCCCCATCTCGTTGTCGGCAAAACGACAGGCATGAACCGTCAGATGCCCCTTCTCGAAACGAATGCCGGCACCATTGCCATCCGCAACCCGGACACCACGAAACTCGACGTTCTCGATCCGGATATTGCCGCCCCTGACCACCCAGATCGCCTTGCCCTCGGCACTTTGGCCATCGGCAAGCATCACCGGACGCGCACCGATGCCGCGGATGACCAGATCCTTTTGGGTCCAGATCGCCGGTTGACCGCGATAATTCCCCGGCCGAATTTCAATCACCTCGCTATCTTTGGCCAAACGCGCGGCCTCGGTCAGCGTGGTGATTTTCTCGCTACTGCCGACCACCATAGTCGCCTTGGGCGCAACATTGCCAGCACGGTTCTTGGCGGCAGATTCCGATGCCGGTAGCGCCATCAGTTTTCCATCCGCACCCCGCCGAATCTCGCCATGGTAATCCGGCGCCAGCGGCAGTTTGTCGGGTGCCTGGGCGAAAACATTGCCGGCCAGCAGATTGCCACCACTCGCAAGCAGCGCTAGCAAAACACTGCGATAGACAGATTTCCGTGCCACAGCGTTCTCCTTCCAGAGATGAAGCAACTTATGCAGTAGGTACCGCCGGTTTATTCTAACGGTGAGGTTCCCGTCGCTTCCCGCCTATCGACTTAATCGGCAACCAACAAGCAAACTGCTTCGGGATTATCCAAGGTGCAATCGCTCATGGCTTGGCGCGTCGAGCGACAAACTCCACTGGCGGGTGGATGGAATAGCCGCCGCCGCTTTCCAGGGTGAAGTAAATGCTGTCAGCAGTAATCCGGCCCGTGTAGTGGTGGACGACC
>Ga0209202_1000911_pt1 | contig 20123 bp, 20 predicted proteins | sample AD_UKC032_MetaG_FD_184416 | JGI IMG/M metagenome (GOLD analysis project Ga0209202, IMG submission 184416) | Active sludge microbial communities of municipal wastewater-treating anaerobic digesters from USA - AD_UKC032_MetaG (SPAdes) (version 2) | ecosystem: Engineered > Bioreactor > Anaerobic >... | reverse complement strand
CCAGCCGCTACGCCGTTTTAAGGGCATGCGGCTCGCAGGCAAAGCCTGCGAGCCGCATAAAAAATTAAAATAAAATTTCAATCTATTTCAGCGTTTCGACTAATTAGCAATTCGAGTTATTTAAAGTTTACTTTTGGCTTCTTGCCTGAGCCTGAAAAGTTCGTTTTCGAGTTTTAACCTGTATTCTTCGGCTTGTTCTTCTGATATATCAGAAGGAACCTCTATGGGATCGCCAAAAGTCATTACTATTTTTGAAAAAAAGAAGGGAAGCTGATATTTATCCCAGGAAGGCGCTTCTATTTCAGGATAAGCGGCGGAACTAACAGGAATTATCGGCTTTTGCGCAAGTTGAGCTATTTTAATCACGCCGTTTTTAACTTTAAAACCGGGTCCTTTTGGTCCGTCAACTGTATATGCAATATTTTTGCCTTCTTCAAGAGCCCTTATTATTTCTCTTGTTGCTTTCATTCCTCCACGTTTCATTGAGCCCCGAATTGTTGAAAAGCCTATTTTTTTAACTGTTTGAGCAATTATTTCTCCGTCGTTACTATGACTTATAAGAATATTCAGGTTTTTTCTCTGTTGAATTCCGCCAAGACAATATTGTAAGCCATGCCATATCGCATATACAGCCGGTGTGTTTTCGGGATTGTAATTATATTTTTTCCATCTGCACGATTTATCAAGCACATAGAAAACAGAACCTATTATTGACGAAAGAATTTCGTATTTTGCCTTCATTTTATAGAATTCTCTTTTGTAAGATAGTCGTTTATAATCTGCGCAACTTCTTTTGACGCTGTTTTATCGCCTAATTGTTCTCTTATTTGCTTTAATTCTTCAATCATCGCCTCTCTTTTGGTTTTATTATGAAGCAGAGCAAGGGTTTCATTCGCAATAAGGTCAGGCTTTGCTTTATGCTGGATAAATTCCTTTATTATTTCTTTATTCGCAATAATATTGGGAAGAGCGGCAAATTTTATGTATCTAATCATAAGATAGACGATATAAGCGATGTATGGAGCTTTGTAGCTTATGATTATCGGGGTGTTATAAAGCGCGGCTTCCAGGGTTATAGTTCCCGAAGCGGCTATAGCAACATCTGAATTGGCAAGAAGGGCGTGGTTCTGATTTTTTAGAGTTTTTATTTCCAGATTGTTTTTTATCGCAAATATTGCAATATGTTTATTTAATAATTCGTCCTCTAAATTAGGGGCTTGTGCAACGCAAAACTGCACTTTTCTTGAATGAGCGTTTATTTTATATGCGGCTTTAAGAAAAATAGGCAAAAGGTTGTTAATTTCCATTTTTCGGCTGCCAGGGAAGATTCCCACGATTTTTTTATCAGGATCAAGATTGTTTTTCTTTATAAAATCTTCTTTGTCAAAATTGAAAGGAAGCTGGGAAATTAAAGGATGCCCTACATATTCAGCATTAACGCCTTTTTCCTTATATATATTTTCTTCAAAAGGAAGTATAAGCATTATTTTAGAGATATATTTTTTGATAATATCGACTCTGCCTTTTCTTGAAGCCCATACTTGAGGAGAAATGTAGTAAAATATTTCAATTCCGTATTTTTTCAATTCTTTTGCGATACGAAGATTAAATCCGCCGTAATCAATCAATAAAACAAGATCAGGCTTATATTCGTTTTTAAGATACTCCACAAGCCTTTTCCCGAGCATTATATGGCTAAAAAGGCTTTTTATCGCATCAAGTCCGACAACCGCCATTTTGCTGTGATCGCAAAAAAGTTTTACGCCTTCCTGTTCAAGACTTTTCCCGCCAATAGCTTCTATTTCAACATCATGATTGATTTTTCTTAACTCTTTCACGATAAAAGAGGCGTGAATATCTCCTGAATGCTCTCCTGTTATTATAAATATCTTTTTTATTTTATTCATTTCTTATACCGCAATAAATACAATATTATGTTTGTTTGCAAATTCAATCATTTTGTCGATTTCAATTGCAAATGTTTCATCCGCTTCAATTGCAAGAACATTTGCGCCGTATTTTTTCATTGTTTCAAGTGTTCTCAAGCCGACAGTAGGCATATCAAAACGTTTATCCTGTTCAGGCTTGCTGACTTTAACAACAGTAGCCTTGCCGTTCCCCATTTTACAGCCTCTTTCTATGGTTTTGTCCGTGCCTTCTATTGTTTCCACCGCTAAGATCATTTTATCCTGCGCAACGACAGACTGCCCCAAGTCAAGTCTTCCTATCTCTTTTGCAATTTGAAATCCGTATTCAATGTCTGCAAGCTGGTTTTCATCAGGCTTAATTCTTCCTATAACGCCTTTTTTAGGGAAAAATTCCTTTAAAAAGATTGTCTGATCAAGCACGCTGATATCTTCTTCCTTAAGTTCCTTAATTATCCTAAGCATGACCGAATCATCGTTGAGTCTTTTAACGTCCTTCACCATTTTTCTTGCTCTCGCGTCTAAAATGGGTCGAAATAACAGCCCTTTGTGGACTTTTCCTATAAAACTGATCTGGTTAACTCCTTCGCCTTTCATGATGTCAATCATTGCCTGAACCTCTCCGGGTCCTTTAGAGTAAACCTTTTTACAGACTGCTTCAAGTTTTCTTTTATTTGACGGGATAACAGAAATTGTTACGACTTCAAACCCCTGATTTTGGGCAGATTTTGCCAGCTTGACAGGAAGTTCCCCATCTCCGGCTATAAGCCCGATCTTTTTTGATAAGATTGTATCCATTATTTTCCTTTTTTATAATAAAGATAATTTTAATTAGTTTTATTGCTTAGTATAAATTACTATTTATTTTATAAATTATACAGAAAACAGAAATAATATTAATAAAAATTTATGGAATTATAACAAGTTGCAATTAAAAGAGTAATATTTTTTGATAAGGTTTTTGCTGGCGCAACCGGCAAAAACCTTATCAACTCTTCTTCCCCTCCCTTGGGGAGGGGGCAGGAGGAGGGAGATTTAATGCTACATTGATTGCAACCCAGTTTTAACTGAGCGCTATACTAATCATTAAAAGAAATCGGCAAATGAAAAAGATGATTTTTGTAAGTCCTTAATTTGCGGGTGTTTCGGCTTCGCCGAAACACCCGCTATATCCTTACTCAGCCCGCGCCGCCCGAAGGGCGGCGCGGGCTGTAGATATTAGCTTTTTTACCAATTAAAGAAAACTTATTTAGATTGGTATAGTATAAAAGCAATCTAATTATTCGATTACCTTCCCGTTGAAAAGCTCCAGCACCATTTTTGCCTGGTCAGAAATGTTTACAGGCGTTATATTTTTATTTATGTCATCTAGTTTTTCAATTATTTCAGTTTCTAATTCCTGATAAGATTCAGTATCAATAGCTATTTGGGAGATTGGTTTCGGCTTTGGAGCCTCCGGCTTTGAAACAGGGGCTGTCTGAATATTGTTATCGGCTTTATTTAAGTTTTTTTTTACATCATTATCTTCCGGCAAAGTTGTTCTGATTATAATATTAGGATCACAACCAAACATTTCCCTTGCTGCGTCTTCAAAAGGAGCTAGTTTTGTTTTCGCCATATTTACAAGATTTTCATTTAGAAATGCTATTACAATTCTTTTAGAACTCATTTCTACAGGTTTTCCCAGCATAAAAAACGCCTGACCGGCAGCATTTTTAATTTTTGAAAGCGTTTGTTTCCATAAATCATGGACATCTTCGCTAGCACTGGCGATTTTTTGTTCTGCAATTTCTTCTTGCGCAACAGGTTTCTCTTCAATCCTTTTTTCTGAAACAGGTTCAGGTTTTGGATAAGCAACTTGCGTTACAGCAGGCGCTGGCTGAGGTGATTGTTGAGCTTTTGGAGTTGATATTACAGGAGCAGGTTTTATTTCTGGAATTCTGCCTGAGAAAATTATTTCTTCCAGCTTTATAATTCTATCTTCAAGGTCTTTTATAACTTGTATATTCTGCCTGTAGCAGATGCTAATTAATGCAACTTCCAGCCATAAATGCTGTTGAGAAGTATTTTTTATAATTTTTTCATACTCTGAAAGCTTTTCAATTATCTGAACTGTTTCATTAACTTCAAATTGTTCTGCTTGAACTTTTATAGCCTGCAAAATATTTTCTGTTACATCAACAAGCAGTTTTGTTTTTTCTAAATCATCTGATGTTTTTATAATTAAGAGGTTTCTAAAGTAATTTATAAGCTCTCTGATTACATTTACAGGCTCACAACTCTGAATTACTTTATCAATTAGTTCTATAAGCAGTGAAGCATCTTTTTTGGCAAGGCTTTCAGTAAGATCAAAGAGCATATCCTCTGATAAACTGCCTAGCAGAGATAAAATATCTTCTTCGGAAATTTCTTTTCCCTGATTTGAAAGAACACTTGACTGATCCAACAGCCCAAGCGCATCTCTCATACCGCCGAAAGCTTTTTTAGCTATTAAAGAAAGCGCTTTATCTTTAATTTTTATATTTTCTTTTTCCGAGATAACTTTTAAATTACCAATAATCAATTCTTGCGGGACTCTTCGAAAATCAAACCGCTGACAGCGGCTTATAATTGTATTTAAAACCTTATGCGCTTCTGTTGTGGCAAGAATAAAAACAAGATTTTTAGGAGGCTCTTCCAGTGTTTTCAGAAGGGTATTGAACGCTTCTGTTGTCAGCATGTGAACCTCGTCTATGATATAGATTTTATACTTGCCAGAAACCGGCACAAATTGAACTTTTTCAAGGAGATTTCTGGCATCCTCAACTTTTCTGTTACTTGCGGCGTCAATTTCTATAACGTCAACGGAATTGGAATTAGTAATATCAATACAACTCGGACATTTTCCGCAGGGAGTAACCGTTGGTCCTTCAACGCAGTTTAAAGACTTTGCGAAAATCCTTGCGGTAGAAGTTTTACCGGTTCCTCTCGGACCTGTAAAAAGGTAAGCATGCGCAACTTTGCCTAGAGCCATTGCGTTTGAAAGCGTTTTAACGATAGAATCCTGTCCGACAAGTTCTCCAAAGCTTTGAGGGCGGTATTTTCTGTATAAAGGAACGTATGAGCCGATCAAATAATTTCCTTTCCTTAAGTTTTTTTCAATCAATATGATATAATAAAAGTCATTAATATGTTTACATTTAACGAGTTTTCCCAATTAGCCCACAATAAATTCATGTTAATTAGTTTTGTCATTTAATATATATAAATATATCTCAATCGGAAAGTAATTTCGAGTTATGAAAATAAAACCGCAGAAATTGAATCCTGGCGATACAATAGGGGTTATTTCCCCTTCAGGAGCTTTAAAAGAAGAAAAGCTATTTAATAATGCCGTAAAATACTTTGAAACAAAAGGTTTTAAAATTAAAACAGCTCCGCATGCTTTGGATAAAAACGCTTATCTCGCCGGAAAAGATTGCGATAGATTGCATGACCTGGAAAGTTTCTTTAAAGATGAGGAAATTAAAGCAATTTTATGTTCAAGAGGCGGGTATGGAACGCATAGAATTTTAAACAGCATAAATTATGATCTTGTAAGAAATAACCCTAAAATTTTCGTCGGATACAGCGATATAACTTCTCTTTTATGCAATTTTACCCAAAAATCAGGATTAATAACTTTTCATGGACCGCTTTTCGCTTCTGATTTCGGAAAAGACAAAACAGATGAATATACAGAAGAAAGTTTCCGGAAAATTCTGACTAAAAATATTGAAATCCCTTATGGGTTTGAGAATGCCGCTGATTATCATTGCATAAAAGCAGGAAAAGCCGAAGGAGAGCTTTTAGGCGGAAATCTGGCGATTTTATGCGGACTTCTGGGAACGCCCTATTTCCCTGATTTTTCTGGCAAAATCCTTCTGCTTGAAGACATTGGAGAGCATTTGTATAAAATAGATAGAATGCTTATGCAGCTTAAGCTGGCAGGGGTTTTTGAAAAAATATCAGGAATTTTATTTGCCGAATTTTCTGACATAACCGGCTCTGATAATCTTGAAACTAATAGCCTTTGCGCTTTAAATATTGTTTCAGAACTGACATGCGATTTAAATATTCCTGTCGGATATGGATTTCCGGCGGGACATGGTTTTCAAAAAGCGACTTTGCCTTTTGGCGTTGAATATTTCTTTAATTCAAACGATTTTAAACTTCAATTAACTGAAGATTATTTACAATAGGGATTTGTTATACTGCTTCCAAAAAGACATGAGGCTCGCAGGCAAAACCTGCGAGCCTCATAAAAAATTAAAATAAAATTTCAAGCTATTTCAGCGTTTTGACTATTTATACCAATTTAAATAAGTTTTCGTTAATTGGTAAAAAAGCTAATATTTACAGCCCGCGCCGCCCTGCGGGCGGCGCGGGCTGGGTAAGGGTTTAGCGGGTGTTTTGCCTTCGGCAAAACACCCGCTAATTAAGGATTTATAAAAACCATCTTTTTTATTTAACGGTTTTTTAAATTGATTGGTTTGGTATAGTAACTCAAGTTTAATTAACCGTCAAAAGCTGAAATTATATGGGCATCATTATTATTCAGGTTCTGATTTTCTATGCAGCAGACTATATTTAAAAACATCGCAACAATCGCAATCAGTCCCGTAATCGTGAACAGGGCAGCGGGATTTTTTTCTATCATTAAAACCTCACTAATTGGAATTTTAATACATAAATTAAATTATTTTTAGGCTACAGCAACTGTATTTCCGCCGCCGCTTGATCCGCATGCGCACGATCCTGATGTTTCGCCGCCGCTAGAAGCGCCGCCTAATAATAATTCTCCAACGGATGGTCCTGTTGATGCTATTGTTAAATCATTTCTTCTTTGAAATAAAGCTAATCCGCCTGTCGTGTCAGTTCTTAGCGGTGGCGGCGAACCTGTTAACGCGCCATGAATAGGGTTGACCATAATATACCTCCGGGTTTACAAATCGACTTAAATAAAATACATACATAATAAATAATTGTTTCTTATATTAATAAAAACAATCAACTTATTATTTTTGCTTGAATTTATGCTCTTTGTTACAAGTCGTTACAAAAAAAACAAGACGCAATATATGCCTTTTTTGCTCAAATAAGTTAAAATTAATAAAAATGATTTTTAAAAGGGGAAGATTTATTTTGGATAATTTTAAAATAGGAATTATTGCCGACGAATCCGGCAAAGGCGGTATGAATAACATATTAGGCGGATTTGGCGTCGGTCTGAAAAATGGATTTTGTCAGATAAATATAGACGCTGACTATATAAATAATATTCTTAAAAATACAACAGAGCTGCCTCCTGTTTTTATAGCATTTAATGTATCGGGAAGCAACATGTACGATTCGATTTTAAATGCCGGTTCCAATTTAATTGTCTGGTCAGTGGATTCAATTTTTTTTAAAAATTTCAATTTATTTAAGAAATATGCCGCAAAACCCAATTTCTACGGAATGTCTGTTACTCCAACAGACGTTGATCCGGTAAAATTGTTTTTGCCGAAATTAAAATATTTCACCATGTATGTCGGAACCGACCCAAAAGTTTGGAAATATGATGAAAATGCGATTAAAGAGCATGACATTGTGTTTATGTCGTATTTAACAAATTATAAAGCTGATATTGAAAACTTAAAGGAAACGCTTCCGCCGAGCAGTTATAAGCTGTTTTTAGAAGTTTACAATTATATAATGGAAAATCCTGATAAAAATATGTGGGAAAGTTTTAGTTTAATTTTAAAAAATTATAATATTGACGTTATGCCTCAAGATGCTAATTTCTATTCTGACTTCTTTATTAAAGTTTCTTATATAATCACGCATACAAGGCGGGTAGAACTTGTTAAAAGCCTTGAAGACGTTGGAGTAAAAGTTTGGGGCGCTCCTGAGTGGGAAAAGCATATTTCAGGAAGAAATAAATATATGGGACTGGCAGAGATGAATGAGGCGGCTGAAATTTTCGGAAAAAGCAAAATCGTATTACATCAACATCCTGTACAGGTTGCAAATTGCGCGCATGAGAGAATTATAAATGCTTGCGCAACCGGCGCTTTCGTCGTATCGGACAATATACCCGTTATAAATGAGCAGTTTAAAGATAATATATTATATTTTAATCCTTTAAACGCTGAGGAATTATGTGATAATGTCAATTTTTATCTAAAGAATGATGATTTAAGACAGGAAAAAGCTTTGGCGGCAAGAGAAATTACCATAAATAATCATACCTGGAGTCATCGGGCAAAAGAGATAATGTCTTTATTCACAATATGCTAATTCTCAGCCCGCGCCGCCCTGCGGGCGGCGCGGGCTGAATAAGGGGTTTGCAGGTGTTTTGCCGAAGGCAAAACACCTGCAAATTAAGGCTTTACAAAAATCATTGTTGTATTTACCAATTTCTTTTGTGTTTATAATATATAATTTTTAGTAAGAATGAAATTTTAAAAAATCGGGTTTTATATGAACGCTTTTATAAAAGTAAAAAATCTTGTCAAAGAATTCCCCATAAAAAAAGGGTTCTTAAACAAACAAACAGGCGCTGTTCACGCTGTAAACAATATAAGTTTTGACATAAGAAAAGGTGAAACACTTGGGCTTGTCGGCGAGTCAGGCTGTGGAAAATCAACCGCCGGAAGATGCATACTTGGACTTCTTCCCGCAACAAGCGGCTCTGTTAAAATTGAAGATTTGGAAATAACTAAAAACGATTCAACCAACTGGAAAAATTTAAGAAAAAGAATGCAAATTGTTTTTCAGAACCCGTATTCCAGCCTTGATCCTCGAATGACTGTTGAAAAAATTCTTAAAGAACCTCTTATAATTCATAAAAATATTGCGCCTAAAGACCAAAATGCTTTTATAGCAAAAATTCTCGATCTTGTGGGACTTGATGAAAGCATATTGGGACGTTATCCCCATGAATTTTCAGGAGGACAAAGGCAAAGAATCGGAATCGCAAGAGCGCTTGTTCCTGAACCGGAATTTATAGTTGCCGATGAACCTGTCAGCGCTCTGGATATCAGCATTCAGGCTCAAATTCTTAATCTTCTTCAAAAATTAAAAAAAGATTTTCAGCTTACTTATTTATTTATTTCACACGATTTAAGCGTAATAAGATATGTCTGCGACAGAATTGCAGTGATGTATCTGGGAGAAATAGTTGAAATCGCTCCTGTAGAAGAGCTTTTTTTAAATCCAAAACATCCTTATACACAGGCTCTTTTATCTTCTGTCCCATTTCCTGACCCTGAAAGGGATTTGTCAAAAAGAATTATACTAAAAGGAGATATTCCAAGTCCGGTTAATCCTCCTTTAGGATGTAAATTTCATACAAGATGTCCTTATAGAATGGAAATTTGCCAAAAAATAAGTCCTGAAAAGACAACTATAAATGAGAACCATTTTGTAAATTGTCATTGGGCGGCTTCGCCGCCAGCCACACAATCTTAATCTTGTTTTTCGTTATTATTACAACATTTTATACCAATCCAAATAAGTTTTCGTTAATTGATTAAAAAGTTAATATCTACAGCCCGTGCCGCCCTGCGGGCGGCACGGGCTGAGTAAGAATATAGCGGGTGTTTTGGCGAAGCCAAAACACCCGCTAATTAAGGATTTACAAAAACCATCTTTTTTATTTAACGGTTTTTTAAATTGATTGGTATAGTATAACAAATCATTAGTAATTTTTTATATATGAACTGATGTTTGAAATACCTATAAAAAGAAGTGTCAAAATAAAACAAAGACTGCATAAGTCAATAAAAAACATATCCCAAAAACCTTTTTACAATACTCTTCTATTTAACCTCCCAATAATAAAGAAGGTTTATTATTTAACAATTTGTATGTTACAACAGAGTCATTTAAATTCAAAGCATTTTTTCTTAATTTTAAGAAATTTTCCGCAACTTTAAAACTTGCTGTTGCTAATTCTGTAATTCCCCTTTCTCCCAGTTCTTTTATATCTGTATTAAGCGAATCCTGACTTGTTTCTTCAGGGAAACAGCTTATATTTCCCAATCTTAGCGATGCTGTTTCTGTTTTTCCTGAAATATGAATAACTTTGACAAGCGGGCACTGGTCAACTATATCGCTAATGGAAATTACGCCTTTACTTCCAATAATCTGGCGGGAGGTTTGAGGGTAATCCATCACTATAATTGCGTCCAGTTCTTTAAGATGTTTTAAAATATAAGATTGGTCAGACTCGGAAAAAACATTATAAGCATATACAATTGCGCCTGTTGATTTTAACAGGCTTAATGAACAGTTTAGTAAATCTCCATGCCCAATAAGCAGGATTTTTGATTTTAAAACGTCTATTCCAAGCTGATAACATCTTTTTACGACAACATGCGCAAATTGCTGATATAAACTGATACTTTGATTTTCCGGATCAAGCCCTATTATTGACAAATCTTTGTTATCAAGAAGTTCTTTTTCTATGTTTTGCATGTTAATAAAATCCAGATTCTCGGGAAACATGCTGATAACAGAACTTTTTTTTGAAAAACATGCCATTTTATCTTGTTTAAGCGGTATTTTTGAATTTTTTAATATAATATTCAGGCCGGACAAGATTTCTAAAGAAATACCGCCGATTACATTAATATTAAAATTAAGCTCACTGTCTACAGATTCGATTTTCTGATTTACAGTAATTTTGGGATTAAACATATAAACACGGCATGCCCCCGCCAGTCCCGCAATTGCGGCGAGCAAACAAGGCTCCTGTTCCATCATTGGGACAAGTACATTATATCCCTCAAGATTAAGTTTGTATTTATTAATATATTGAACCGCAAGTTCTTTAAATTTCCTATTTTTAAGCATTATTCGGTTTTTATGCCTCCATGTTTCCTTACAAATATTAACAGTTTTTTTGAAATTCTGAAATTTGTAAAGAAAAATTAAATTAATATGTTAAAATATATTTCATATTCTATCTTATATTTTAATCCCTTGTTTGTTCTTTAAAAATTCAAGATTCAGCAGTTTCTTTTTTTATAAAAATAATTAAAATTAAGAACGAACAGTTCAAATGTCTTGATTATAAAAACCTACTAATTTAAGATAACTATGTAATCTGGAGAATATAAGGTAAGGATGAATGAGATCAAATACGATAAGAAAAAGTAATATTATGAACGAAAGGGTTTTAGCCTTGGACGAAATATTACCAAACAGATCAAATCAATACGACTCCTCACCCGGGGTTTATATCAGGTCAGACAAAGATAGAGAACTGGATGTTCTTTGGCAGGGTTACAGAGTTAACTCAAAAGAAGAAAAATCTCCTGTGGTTTATCTTGCCATTGGTTTTATAGCTGGTATTGTCGGTATGCTTATAATGTCAGCAATATTTTCCATTGGAAATTCCGCTAAAATGGATATTTTTGGAAAAGCTAATACAAAATCCGCAACTGCAATTAGTGTTGTTCCTTCTATTGACGAAAACAATCCTGTTTTAAAATCAACCGCTGAATACAAAGTAAAAAACGGCGATACTTTAGAAAAAATTGCGTACAGATTTTACGGAAACAGAAATCCTTCAAAAATCAATAGAATTAAAGACGCTAATAGTTTAAAAAATGCCAATGAACTTAAAATTGGACAGAAATTAGTTATTCCGATTGATAATTAAAACAAAAATTAAAAAAATGAGAAGTTAGAAAGCGCAAAGAGAAAAGGGAAAATGTCCCAACTTGATGTAATTTTATTGCCAATAATCAATTATATTGAACATACAATAACAAAGATGGGGGAACTGGGAATAGTTCTTCTTATGGCAATAGAATCAGCGAATATTCCGCTTCCAAGCGAAGCGATTCTTCCCTTTGCCGGCTATCTTGTTAGTAAAGGCGTTATGGGATTCCATGCCGCAAGTTTTGCCGGCGCAATCGGATGTGTGGTCGGTTCAATCCCTTCCTATTATTTAGGACATTGGGGAGGCAGACCGTTTATAAAAAAATACGGGAAATGGTTTCTTATAAGCAACAAAGATTTGGAAACCGCTGATAAATGGACTGAAAAATACGGAGATTGGGCATTTTTTATTTGCCGAATGCTGCCTGTTGTCAGAACTTTTATTTCACTTCCAGCAGGCATTTTAAAAGCTAATTTTCCCAAATTTGTCTTTTTTACTTTTCTTGGTTCTTTAATATGGAGTTATTTTCTTGTTTATGTGGGAGTAAAGCTTGGTGAACACAGAGAACAGCTTAGTGATATCTGGCATAAATTTGATTATACCATAGTAACAGTATTACTTGCGCTGTTTTCCGTTTATGTGTACAGACATATCAAGCATCTTCAGGAAGATGAATAAGGTTTTCACGGAAAGAGGAAAGCAGATATAAAATAAGCGTATCGTTTTTGCAACAGGCAAAAAAATCTCTTTTTATCGCTTCATAAAAAAAGTTTTTTGCTTTTTTAAACAGTTTATTTTCATAATATTTTTTCCCTACATACCTGTACCTCATAGCATAAGCCGAATTTATCAGCCGTAAGCGTTTAATTTCAATATTAGACCTTTGAAAAATTTTATTTAATATTTTAAATCCGCTGTCTTCAAAGAATTCATAGGTTTCCGCTTTTGTTTTCGGATAAATTCTGCATTTTACAAGATATTCTTTTATTCCCCAAAATTTATAGATTAAAGAAAATCTTAAATAAAATTCCCAATCAGTCATTTTAGGCAGAGATTCGTCGAATAATCCGACTTTATCAAGACAGTTTTTTCTAAAAATAATTGTGGAAGGACTATAAAGAAAATTTTGAACGACAAGATGTTTAAAAACATTTCCTTTATGGCTTAAAGCGTGATTTTTGCTTATAACATTGTTGTTTTGATCTAAAAGAGAACTTCCGCAGTATACCAGAGCAATATCAGCTCTTTTTTCCAGGATATAGACCTGTTTTTCAAGTTTTTCAGCTTCCCAGAGATCATCAGACTCTATAAAAGCAATATATTTTCCTTTAGAGCGTTTAATTCCGCAATTTTTTGCTTCATTTATGTTTATAGTTTCCTGAAAAACCCATTTAATTCTATTGTCTTTAAAAAAACCGAGAATTTCTTTTATTTTTTGAGTTTTTAAAGAATTATTTATAATAATTAACTCAAAATTTTGAAAAGTTTGTTCCAAAATAGAATTAATCGAATCTTTTAAAAAATCTCCTCCGGCATGATTGGTTAATATCACAGAAACAAAAGGTTGTTCCACAAAAATTATCCTCTTCTTTTTATGAAAACTTAGAAGAAATAAACACGGAAAAAAACTGACTAACAGGATAAATTTCAGGATAAAGAAAAAATAGCTGTTGCTTAATTATAGTTTGCAAATTTTACCTTTAGTATATAATCTAGGAAAATAACAAGCTGGAGAAGAGATAAATGAACAAAAAAATTCAAATAGGACTTTTAGGCTTAGGCACTGTGGGAAGCGGTGTTCTGGAAACTTTGCTAAAAAAAGATTGCGGCATCACAATAAAAAAAATTGCCGATAAAGATACAGACAAAATAAAACAATATGCCGAATTATCGCCGGATATCTTTACTATAGACGCTTATGAGTTAATTAATGATCCTGAAATAAGCATAATAGTTGAATTAATAGGCGGCGTTAATCCTGCTTTTGACTTTATTAAAGCGGCTATTAAAAATAAAAAGCATATAGTTACCGCAAACAAAGAATTAATTGCTAAACATGGCAAGGAATTGTTCTCTCTTGCAGAAGAAAACAATGTTGTTATACTGTATGAAGCCGCTGTAGGCGGTGGAATTCCTATAATTATGCCGTTAAGACAATCTCTGGCAGGAAATAAAATAACCCAAATTGCCGGAATCTTAAACGGCACAACAAACTATATCCTTACAAAGATGGAACAGGAAGGAAGCGATTTTGAAGACGTCTTGAAAGAAGCTCAAAGACTTGGCTATGCCGAAGCAGACCCTGCCGGCGACGTTAAAGGACACGATGCGGCTTATAAAATTTCAATTCTTGCTTCTTTAGCTTTTGATAAAAACGTTGATATCAGCTCTGTTTATGTGGAAGGAATAGATAAAATAAGCCTTATTGACATACAATGCGCCGATGAATTCGGATATAAGATTAAATTAATTGGACTTGTGCGTTGTGATGACGATGAAACCCTTGATATCAGAGTTCATCCAATGTTAGTTTCCAAAAACCATCCTATTTCAAGAATTGATGATGTGTTAAATGCGGTTGTGATAGAAGGTGAGCCTGTAAGCAGAGTAATGTTTTCAGGACCGGGAGCCGGAAAGTTCCCGACAGCAAGCTCTGTAATCGGTGATATACTGGCTTTGGCTAACGAAATTTGTATAACAGATTATCCCCTGCCGATGATGCGTTATGATGAACACCATAAAAGAAAAAACGCTGTGATTAAAGACATTGACGAAACCGAAAACAAGTATTATATAAGGGTTACAACAACAAATGTTCCGGGAGTAATCGGCGACCTAGGACTTATATGCGGAAATAACGGCATAAACCTTTACAGCATTATTCAAAAGAAAGTTTTAAGCGACGGAAGCGCAAAAATTGTTCTTTTAACGGAATCCGCAAAAGAAAAATCCGTTAGAAAAGCGGTTGAAGAAATTTCTAAAAGACCTACAACCAAAACAGTTAATAATTTATTAAGGGTAATGGACTAGCGCTTTGTTAAATTAATTCATTGGGTTGAGCGAGCGTAACGAGCGAAACCCAAGAACAAACAAAAGCCCCTTCCCTTTGAAGGGAAGGGGTTGGGGATGGGTAGATAAAAAATCTTTAAATTTAACTTGACAATGGACTAAAATTCTTTATATACATTGATTTTACAAACTAATTTAAAAAAGGATAACAAATATGTCAGAAAAAATAAAAGTCGGAGTAAGCGGCGCTTGCGGAAAAATGGGGCAGGCTGTCATTAAAGCTGTTCAGGCAGAAGCGGATATGGAACTTGTAGCGGCTATAGACATTGCTTATTGTGGAAAAGACATCGGAGAAATTACCAATAATACTACCTGTGGAGTCATTATAGAAAATTCTCTTGAAAAAGCCTTGCAGGAGAAGCAAATTGATGTTATGGTTGATTTTACCAACCCTGATTTAGTATATAAAAACACAAAATTAATTCTTGAAAACAATTGCAGACCAGTTATCGGCACTACAGGGCTTGTTCCTGAAGAAATTAAAGAGCTGGAAAATTTGTCTGTTCAAAAAAATTTAGGATGTCTTATTGCTCCTAATTTTGCGGTAGGAGCTGTTCTTATGATGATGTTTTCCCAAAAAGCTTCAAAATACTTTAGTAACGCAGAAATAATTGAGCTTCACCATAATAAAAAGAAAGATGCGCCTTCCGGAACAGCAATAAAAACAGCAGAGCTTATGACACAGGAAAGAAAAGCCTTTGGACAGGATAATTGCGTTGAAGTCGAAACCTTGAAAGGCTCAAGAGGTGGTATATCAGAAGCGAATATACATATTCACAGCGTAAGACTACCTGGTTTTGTAGCTCATCAGGAAGTAATCTTTGGAGCTCCCGGACAGGCTTTAACTGTAAGGCATGATTCCTTTGACAGAATCAGTTTTATGCCCGGCGTTATTTTAAGCATAAGACAAGTTATGGCGAATAAAGGTTTTATTTACGGCTTGGAAAGTATACTTTAATTTGTATTTTTGGTTTTTTATGAATAATTCTTTAACTCCAATAATTTTACTTACTATTTCAAATATTTTTATGACTTTTGCCTGGTATGGTCATCTTCGATTTAAAAATTCAGCTCTTTGGCTTGTTATTTTGATTAGCTGGGGTATTGCTTTTGCCGAATATTGCTTTCAAGTGCCGGCTAATAGAATCGGTCATCAATATTTTAATGCCGCTCAGCTAAAGACAATGCAAGAAGTAATTACTCTTATTGTATTTTGTTTCTTTTCAGTTTTTTATCTGAAAGAAGGTTTAAAATGGAATTATCTTGTAGGGTTTGGGTTCATAATACTTGCTGTTTTCTTTGTTTTTAAGAAATGGTGATTAATTTTTTTGATTAGGGCTTGGTGTAGGGGCGCGAAGCAGTCGGCGCCGTCCGTCTTTCGCAGCAAAGCCCCTACACACAAACTTAAGTAGGTAACAAAAAGTTTTCAGTTCTTATTAACTCGAATTGCTAAATAAATAATTTTATATTTGGCGTAGCGGCTGGCGAAGCCAGCCGCTACGCCGTTTTAAGGGCATGCGACTCGCAGGCTTTGCCTGCGAGCCGCATAAAAAATTAAAATAAAATTTCAATCTATTTCAGCGTTTCGACTAATTAGCAATTCGAGTTTATTAAATTTTGCAATTATCACAAACACATAACTTTTATAAGAAATTAATTTGTCCGGTTGTGTGATTTAATTTTTTTGAATTTTAAATAAATTAAACCTCTATGAGTGTGAAATAAATTTAAATTATTAATAGGGAGAAAAAAATGCAATTAATTCAGGAAAAACCAGAATCTATAGAATATAATAATATTCCGTCGAGAATCGAACAGTTTAAAAATGCTAGAAAAAAGAATTATAAATTTCTTGTAAGAAATTTTAATTTAGCTCTGGAAAAACCTTATCAATGGATGTTAAAACGGATTTTTGATTATTGCGCAAGCTTTGCCGGCATAATTTTAATATCCCCGCTTTTAATATTAACCGCCATACTTATTAAACTCGATTCACAAGGACCGGTTTTTTATAAACAAAAAAGAGCGGGGCTTTATGGAAAAGAATTTGAAATGTATAAATTTAGAAGCATGAAAAAGAACGCTGATAAAGAACTTGATAAATTAAAAAGCCAGAATCAGACAAATGAACTGATGTTTAAAATGTTTAATGATCCAAGGATTACCCGAATAGGAAAATTCATCAGAAAATACAGTATTGATGAACTGCCGCAATTATTTAACGTTTTGCGGGGAGAAATGAGCCTTGTAGGACCAAGACCGCCACTGCCCGGAGAAGTTCAGCTTTATGAAAAACAGCATTATTTAAGATTCGGCGCTGTTCCGGGTTTAACAGGACTCTGGCAGGTAAGCGGACGGTCAAATGTTAAAAATTTCAATACGGTTTTAGAAATGGATTATACTTATATTAAAAACTGGAATTTATTTCTGGATTTTAAGCTTTTATTAAAAACTGTTCCCGTCGTTCTTTTTGCTAAAAATTCAGCGTAAATCTCATTTGTAAAAATTGTAAAGTTGAATTTTAAAAAGTTATTTCATGCATGAAATCTGTTTTTGAACATGATGTGGGGTTGCAAATTGCAATTGTATGCATGTTGCGGGAAAAGCCGATCTCTGAATTAAAGTGCCTGCCTGCTTTAACATGAGCGAAAATTTTTAAGATCAAACTTGATTAAATCTGGTTTTTAGTATGATTAAATAAAGATATTTTTTGGAGGTTGGGGAATTTAACACATGAAAAACCTGCTGACTAATGAAACCAATAGTAAACAAAAGATTGATAAAAAAATTTATGATATTAAATCAGAGAAATTAGTTAGACAAGCAAACGATAATTTTATCTATTTTAAAGATTACGAAATGGCTCTTGAACAGGTAGAAGAAGCTCTCGACCTGGATTCAACAAATGTTAAAGCATTAGTGCTAAAAGGCAATATTTTCTTTTCAATAGAAGAACTTGAAGTTGCTTTTGAATGTTTTGAAAAAGCGCTTGAAATTGATCCGTATTCTGTTGAAGCATATAGCCTGAAAGCCAATATATTTGATATTAACGGCAAATCAAAAGAAGCTCTTGAAGCTTGCGAAAATGCGTTTAAAAATTTAAGAAAACGTGATAACGAATTTTTAACATGCTTATATGATCAAAAAATTTCTATTTTAATAAAACTAAAAAAATATAAAGAAGCAAAACTAACCTTGCAGGAAAGCTATAAACAGCTTGGAGAAGAAGACAGCTCTTATATTGCGTCCTGTTACAGAGATGTTATTGATATACTACACAAAGAAAAAACAAGAAAGAAAACTATTGCCTTAAAAAGGTTCAAATTAGTCCATAATATGTAAAATCTCACTATGTGCCCTGTAGAAGAGCGTTTATCCTAACGCTCTTTTTATTTTTTCTTTTTTTTCTTTTTTTTAGCTTTTTTGCAACTTCCGTCGCATTTATCTTTTTTACTTAAGCCGCATGCGCATTTACCCATTTTTTATCCCTCTTTTCTAAATATTTTCATAAAAATCACCGTGAACTCTGCCGTATAAAGTTGGTTTTGAGGCTCTTTCCGAGAACATAACAGCTTCTATAACGCTTTTATAAAGAGCTTTTGCTCCTTTAAAGCCAACGCCTCTGCCGGGAGCATTTACAACACGTCTTAAATGAACACCGGTTTCAACCCTGGGAATATTTGCAGGATCAAAGCATCCTCCTCTGGCGGCAGGGAAAACATCCTGCGTAAAATAAACATATTCTCCCTGTTTAAGTTCAAGGTCTTCAACAACATGAGATATATTAACAGGCTGTTGATAGGCGTAATTCCCGTTAAGTATAAGCGGGTCAAAGCCTTCTTGCATAAAATAGTTAAAATCGGTTTCTTTTGCCTTTAATTCCAGCGGGTGAAGTCCGAATAATCTTATCTTCATTCCGAGCTCTTCCAAGGCTCTGGCTAGCGCCATCGGTCTTGCAAAAGCTGTTTGAGAGTTTCTTCCGCATTCTATAAGAGCGGTTTTGCCATTTACCATATTTTTAGCTTTTTCAAACTCCGGCATGATTTCTTGAAGCTCTTTTTGTATAAAAAATTCTGCTTCTTTTGTTTTACCGGTAAATTTTGCCAGTTCCATAATCCATTTTTCAGTTGGCTCAATGCCAATAGGAATACACTGCTCTATATAAGGAGTGTTAAATCTTTCTTCCATTCTTTTTGCAAGGGGAATTCCCCATGTAGGACAGCTTATAATATTTACTTTTGCCTGCGGAGCTGTTTTTATATAGTCATAAGCTCCTGAAATAAGTATTCTATGGATATCAAGCCCTATTCCTTCAATCAGTCGTGAAAGCTCTGAGGCGTCGTCAAGGTATTTACCTCTACGGTTCTTGTGTTTACACCTTTTTTGCCGTCCGGCATGAGATGAGTCTTGCTGTTCCTTGTATTGCCCCAGAATATTTACGGTATTTTCAATTATTTCTTCGGGTTTTTCCATCATATCCGCATATTTAGCGGCGGTTTCCTCAATTGACTTGCCCAGAGGCGGGGAAATAAATCCGGCGGAAGAAATATAGTCTATTTTTGCGTTACAGCTTTGTTGCGCTGTTTTTATCGCTGTTTCAATATCATCTCCGATTAAAGCAGTGGAACAGCTGTCAAAAACGCAGATATGCTCAGGCTTATAATCCCTGTCAACTTCTTTTAAGGTGTTTATCAGCTTATCTATACCGCCTGAAATCACGTCATGCTGGTTAATATCAGTAACCGGCATCTGCAAAAAAGAGTTTCCGTAATAAAGAGCGTAATTTGTCTGGCAGAAATTTCTCACCGCCCATGCGCAGTTTGAAGGACCATGAATTACCGCAACAGAATTTTTTGTCATCGCATAGCTGGTTACAGCCATTATTAACCTGCACCACAAGCCTTCATACCCTGGATATTTCTTTTGAATCTCACAATTTGAACCGCAAGGAGGAGTTTCTTCAAACATTTCCGAAACTCTTGCCCATTTATATCCCTGTTTTTGCAATTTAGTCTGTGTATTCAATGATTTAGCCTATTTTTATGCTCAAATAAAAATAATTTTCAGCTTTTTGTTAATTTGTTTAGATTAAGTAGGTAACAAAAAGTTTTCGTGTTTTTATCTACCCAACCCCAACCCCTTCCCTTCAAAGGGAAGGGGCTTTTGTTATTTTTTTGCCTCACTCGCTTTGCTCGTTCGGCAAAAATTAATAAGACTTAAAAATTTTTTGTTTGTTACTTATATACTAATTCAAATTTGTTAAAAAGTTAATATCTACAGCCGGCGCCGCCCGTAGGGCGGCGCCGGCTGAGTAAGGGTATAACCTTAGTCCCCTACAAAATTTATTTTTGCGAGATTTTTTAGTAAATTCAATGGGTCGAGCGAACCGCCAACAGCGGTTCGCTCGACCAAAAACAATCTTTAGCCCCCTCTCCCAATGGGAGAGGGGGTTGGGG
>Ga0209202_1000908_pt1 | contig 20140 bp, 31 predicted proteins | sample AD_UKC032_MetaG_FD_184416 | JGI IMG/M metagenome (GOLD analysis project Ga0209202, IMG submission 184416) | Active sludge microbial communities of municipal wastewater-treating anaerobic digesters from USA - AD_UKC032_MetaG (SPAdes) (version 2) | ecosystem: Engineered > Bioreactor > Anaerobic >... | reverse complement strand
ACATGATCAGCCCTCCTTATTGAGCGACGTAGATGGAGACCACACCGAAGTCTTCGGTGGTGCCGCCGCTGTACTGGCTGTAGAACTGCGGCTTCTTGAAGCCGATGATCTTGCCGGTCGAGATACCCTGTTGGTTCTCGTAGTCGAAGCCCTTCTCGACCCATTCCGGATTGCCGAGGTCGGCCATGCCCAGAGCCTGCGCGCCGCAGATCAGGATCTGACAACCGTCGACCAGACCGCCAGCACCCCACTTGGAGCCGGAGGCTGCCAGACGGGTATTCACGACGTGACGGAATTCGTGGAAGACGAGGTTGTCGATCTTCACGGCATCGCCGGAGAACAGCTGGTTCTCGCCGCCGCGCTGAGATGCGTAGCGCAGGTTGGCCATGTAGGTCGGGTCGAGCTTCAGGCGGGCCATGGCTTGCGGGCCGAGGAACACGTGATAAGTCTCTTCACCACCCTTGCCGACGATGCCGCGGATGTAGTTGTCCTTCATGTAAGCCTTGGCCTGCACGAAGAGTTCCCACATCGGGGTGTCACCGACCGCGATGGAGCCGTTACCGGTGCCCCACTCGATCAGCTTGGAGGTGCCGTTCCAGCGGCCGAAACGCTTGGTCGTCGGGGCGACGACGTCGGCGGCGAACTCGAGGTACGGCAGGTCAGAGCCGACGCGGGTGCCGCCGGAGTTCTTGACCGAGTAGGCAACGCCCGACATGGTCAGGAAGGCCAGCTGGTCAATACGGTCGCCAAGCCAGTAAGCCAGCTTGTCGCGGGACTCGCCGCGGAAGGTGACCACGGACTTCTGGTCGGCCATGCGACCTTCGTGGCGGTTGGCGTGACGCAGTTGGTCGATACGGATAACCTGATCGTACGACTTCATTGCTTCTTCGTTGCCTTCCAGCGTGCGGTCCCCGGCGATACCGTCGCCTTCGAGATCGGTCAGAAGCGTGATAACGGCGCGGGCGCCCTTCTCGGACTTCTTCAGCTCGGTGACGTGCTGGATAATGGAGTTGGCGTCAGAACCAAGGAACTGGTTGACGAAGGACATGTTGCGGGCCTGTTTCCACAGGTCCATGGACCAGACGGTTTTTTGTTCGCTGGTCAGCTGGGCAAAATTGGTATACGACATTTGGCGGTTCTCCTTGAGTTGTCGTAGTTCGCTTCAGAGTCTGGAAGACTCATCCCACACGTGTCGCTGTGCTTGCGTCCGCCTGTGTCGCTGGCGAAATTGCGAAGTACGACTGATACGGAGCCGAACCGCCTGCTGTGTCGCTGCAGGGAGCGGGTGACGAGCTACAATCCGCTTGTCAGGGATGGCCCCTTGCGGGGGCTAGTCGTCTCTAATGCGCAGCACTCTAACAGAGTTCGTCAGCGCGCGCAACGAACTAACAAACGAAATCTGGTTGCTTGTAGCTCGGGTCCGGCCGGCGATGGATCAGCGTCAGCGGCACGGGCTGATGAAGCGGTGGCGTGACCTTGTTGAACACCGTTGCGAGGTGCTCCCGGATCGACTGCCATTGCTCGCGACCCGGCGGCGCGTCGTGCAGCTCGGCGAAGCCCTGCAGCCAGTAACAGAATTGCTCCGGGGTCATAGAGAGGCCTCAAACAGCTTCTGAGTCAGGAGGTAGCCCTCCAACGGCCAGATTTTCTCGACAGCGTTCTCGTAGGCATACTTCTCGCCCAGCGCTACGTTGAAGTTCGCTGCGCTGACGCAGGACGACTCGCCGCGCAGCGTGTAGCCGTTCTCGAGGGTCAGCATGCAGAGTGTCGTACGGCCGTCTGGCAGGATCAGGTACTCAGTCTTCTTGATCTTGGCGAGTATGCCGCCCATGGTGACTGTCGGTGCGTTCATACAAAATCTCCGCGCATCTTGGCCTTGGTGGCGTCGGGCAGCGCCGAGAACTCGGCGAAGGTCATCTGGCTGGCCTCCGGAATGTCCTTGGTCTGGCCGTGCTTGTCGCTGTCTGCGCCCACGGGCTTCGTAGAGGCCGGCTGGCGGGCCGCAGTATCAAGGTTCTTGGCCACGGCAGCCGCCTTGCGATCCAAGCCCTTGGACGCTGCGCTGAGACCTGTCTTGGCCGGCTCTGTGGCGGCTGGTGCCGCTTTCCGGCCCATGACGTACTTGACGGCCTTGAGCAGGGCCTTGGACGGCGACAGACGCTCGCGCTCCATGTAGCCGCGCTGCTTGTCCAGCACGTCGTCGGTGATGTCCTGATCGAACTCTTCGGAGTTCTCGTCCAGCTGCGGGTAGTTGGTCTCGATGTTCTCGATGGCCAGTTCCATCCGCATGGACTCCAGTGCGGCATCCTTGGCAGCCGCCGTCATGTCGCCAGCCTGCTGGATGGCGATTTGACGGTTCAGGCGGTCGGCCTCGGCCGCCAGTTCCCGGGCCTTGGCGCTGTCGCCCTGAATCAGGGCCTTGTGCTCTTGCTCGCGCAGCTCACCGACCTCGGCTTCGAGTTTGGTGACGTCAGCGTTGCGCTGGATCTGGTTGTTGGCCTTGGTGGCTTCAGCCAGCAGGCGCTCAGCAGTCTCGGCGCGCTCGCGTTCCTTGTTGATCCGGCGGTCGAACTCTTGCTTCGGGATCTTGTAATCAGCGCCTTCGTCGGTCTTCGGCTTCGGGGCGAACTTGCCGGTGGCGTCCCGGGCAAGTTCCGTCGTTTCCGTTTCGCCGGTGGCCACTTTGACATCGTCGTCGACGGTTTCTTCCGTCGTCGTGGCCGCTGCCGGCGGTGTTTCTGTCGTCGGCGTCCAGTCGTCGCCGCGGTCGGTTGTGCCGCCGCCGCCGCCCTTGCCGTCACCGGCAGGGTCCATGAGGTTCAGACCGAACAGCTGCTGATAGAGCTTCATTTACTTCTCCTTGGATGCGCTGGGTTGCGCGTTGATTGCGCCTGCTTCGGCGGCTAGAGCCTGCGTTTCGGCCTGTTTCGTGGAAATCTGCTTCTGGTGCTCGTGCATGTCGGCCTTGCGGCGCTCTTCGCTTTCGTGTGTCCGTTCCTTCATGGCCATCTCGCGCTCGGCCAGCGACTGCTTATGCTGGAACTGGCGCTCTTCGAGGGTCATTTTGTGGCCGGCCTTCTGACCTTCCAGCTCCATTTCGACCTGCGCTTTCTCGGCTTCCCCTTCACCGCCCTGCGCTGCCGCGGCCTCGATCTCGATTCGGGCGTCTTCCTGCGCGATCGCGGCGATGGCCTGCTTGGTCTTGGCCGCCTTGAGTTCGGCGTCGGCGCGCTTCGAGAGGGCGTCCGCCTCCATAACCGACACCGAGGCCTCGTCGGCGCGCGCCTTGAGGGCGGCAGCGGCCTGCGCTTCCGGCCCGGTCTTCGCTTCTTGCAGGCGCTTGGAAATCTCGGATTTCCGGTGCAAGCGGCTGTTCTCGATGAGGACGTCGTCAGGGATTTCCACGCCGGCTTCACGCATCGACACGGCCTGCTCGAACTGGCTGTCTTCCAACGTGGCGCGGTACGGCGTGCTGGTGATCACGATGTTGTACTCGCCCATCGTCAGGTCATTGACGATCTCGCCGGTGGCCGGGTCGTACTGGTTGACGGCAACTTCCTCGGCGGCCAGCAGCAGGTCGTCGTGGGTGATGTTGATCAGGCGTTCTTCGGTGTAGTACTCCTGCACCATGTCGATCAGGTTGCGGGCGAACAGGTAATCGGTGCGCTCGAGGTTGTCCATCACCTTCGTGGTGTTGGTGCTGCCGGCCTGCTGCTTGGCTTGGATCGCCTTGGCGGCCACGTCCTCGCGGTCGAAGCCCTGCATCGAGTCCGAGACGTTGCTGATCGTCTTGATGTGCTCCTCGGCCTTGTAGGAGATGCGGTCGAGGCCCTGCGGCGTGGCGTTCGGCGTGATCTTCTCGGCGGCGGTGGGGTCGTCCAGTTCCAGCACGAGGCCCGTTGATGCGCCCTTCTGCTCCAGCTCCTCGATCGACATGTTCTTCAGGGCGCCGGCCTTGACCTTCCAGCCGCTGTTGGCGGTGGTATTCACGACGTGCAGTTCTTGGCTGGAGACCTTGTTCAGCAGCTCCTGCGGTCCCAAGAGGTTCTCCACCAGCCCGATGGTGCGGCCGTAGCGAAAATAGGGGAAGTACGGGATGACGGTGAAGTGCTTGTACGGCGACCAGTCATCGTGCAGGACGATGTTGTCAGCCGTCACCGTCCAGCGTATGCGCTTGACCAGCTTCTTGGTGGTGGAGACCCGCCCGCCCGCCTTTTCAATAACGGAGGCGATGCGATTTCGGTCCCAGCTTGTCGGGATCGGGCGCATATCGCCCGTCTCAATGTCGACGAAATGCAACTGCTTGTCGAGCTTGCGATACTGGCGATCGAGGACGCGGATGTTGCGGCGGACGTCGCTCGGGTCTGTGACACCGTAGTACCCTGCCAGAGGGAGGACTCCGCCGAATCGATCACGGACGCGTTCAATGGAGTCGTAGCCGTAAGGGAAGGATGAGCCATCTTTGAGCTTCAGGAGTTCTGCATCTTCTTCGGAGTACAGGACAGCGATGTCCTGCGGCGTGGCCCACTTGGTCGTGAAGACGTCGTTCCACTTGTCCGGGTCGTATTCCTCGGCATCCGGGTCGATCACGACGTTCTTGGAGTTGAGGTTCTCGACGCGGGCCTCGCCGATCATGCTATCGGTGAAGTCGAGACGCAGGTCGATGAAGCCCCGGGAGCGGATGACGCCGTCGGCGAACAACTCGGAGCGGACCCACGGCAGCTGGTTGTTCTGGGAAATCTGCTTGAAGACCTTTGTCATCGCCTCGGCGGTGTCCGGGTTCGCCCCGGTGCTCGGGCGCAGGATCGTCTCGCTGCGGTTGTAAATCTGCTGACCGAACAGTGTGCCGAGGGTCGAAATAATTTTATTAATGGTAATGGCCGGGCGGCGCTGGAGCGCCAATGTGTTCAGGTCGCTCTGCAACCACTGGTCACCGGCAAAGAATTTGTCGCACTTGTCCGCTTTGTTGACGAACTCCAGATGGCCACGGTCGCGGCAGTACTGGAAACGCATCCATTGTTCACTGGCGATGTGGTCGTTTACTGGCATTAGAGTCCTTACTTGAGGAAGCGCAGCTTGTAGGCAGTGCTGGCAATCAGGGCGCGAACCTCGTCGCAGATGTTGCGGAGGTGGCTGTCGGCCTCGTCGAACTCCTTGGCGCACTCGTCCACGCATTCGCGCAGGTCGTCCATGAGCAGGATCGGGTCGCTGTACGGCGAGTATTTCGTCGGGTATGTCTCGATCAGGCTGTACTCGCCTTGGTACGCCTCGGCCAGTGCGTCAGCCAACGGGATGATCCCGTCGTAGAACCCTTGGAGGGCGACGTGCTGAGCATAGGAGCGGCTTTTGAGGTGGAGCACATGCGCCGTGGTACGTGCATGGAAGAGTTCCATTATCAGTTTGCCGATCATTTTTCACCGTCCGTCCATCAGATTGCGCGAGAGTATATCAGAGTCATTGTCATTTATGCAGCCATGTGTGTCGCGACACCCGCGCCCTCGGTGAACGCCCCGAGTTTGTCGCGCCAGCTCTCTGTCTTCGGCGGTGGCTTGGACTTGGGCGCCGAGCGGGTGAGCGTCAGGCGCACGGCCCACGCGGTCGCGTCGACTTGGTCGTCATGCTTGCCGGCCGGGAAGGTCATCAACTCACGCACGTACGGCTCGGTCCACGCCTCGTCCTTCTTGATGAAGACCTTGTGCAGCTGCATCCGGCCCTTGAGCGGGTTGGCCCGGACCAGTTTGTCCGTCAGCGGCTGCAGCACCTCGTAAGTGGTGTAGTGCTGGCGCTCGATGCAGCGCTTCTCATACTGCGCCTTGAGTGTCTTCCAGATTTGCCCGTCTTCGAAGCCCAGCAGGTCCGCACCCCAGTTGATGCTCTGGTCGATCATATGCTCGACGATCGCGTTGCCGTCGTCGGAGCGGAAGCGGAAGACGTGCAGGATGTAGAGGTTGTCGAACTCGTCCTGCCCGATCGTGCAGCAGACCGTGTAGTCGTTCTGGGCGTCTTCGGTGATCGCGAAGTCCCACGCCTGATAGACGAACATGTTTCGGCGCTGCGGCGCATGCACGTAGTAGTGCACCATCTCCTTGGAGAAGTAGATACCGTCGTCGGGCGTCGGGTTCTGCTGGTACAGCGCCTGCCAGACGCGCTTCTGGCCGCTGGCCACGAGGTTGCGCTTGATCCGCAACATCGCCTCCGTGTCGTAACGCGCCGGGTGGATCGCCGTGCCCTTGGGCCGGGTCAGCCGGGCGCCCTCGGGCACTGGGCTTTCGGGGGCGTACTGGACGATGCGGTCGTCGGGCAGCAGATACTCGTCGCCCTCGTCATTGATCGCCGGGTATTTGATGACCTCGAAGATGTCGCCGTCGCCGCTGGCCATGACCTGCTGGATCTTGCCGGCCCAGTCGTCCTCATTCCACCACGTCATGATTCCCAGCACGCCACCGCCGGGTGCCAGACGGGTGTAGGCCGTCGAGCCGTACCACTCCCACGTATTTTCACGGATGGTCGGGCTGTCCGCCGCCTCGATGTCCTTCACCAAGTCATCGAGGAGCAGGATGTGCGCGCCGCGCCCGGTAATACCGGTGCCGACGCCGGCCGCCATGTAGCCGCCGCCGGACAACGTGTTCCAGTTTTCGACGGATTGCGAGGTCGGGTCAAGGCGCATGTCAGGAAACAGGGCTTGGAAGCTTGGATCGCGGGTGAGATCACGGATGTAGCGGCTGAAAGAGAGCGTCAGGGAGGAAGTGTGACTGGCAGCAATAATTTCCCAGTCCGGATGCTGTCCCAAGACCCACGGCGGGAAGTGCCGGCTGCCCAGCTCGCTCTTTCCGGAGCGCGGGGGCATCATCAGGAGCAGCCGCGGGCTTTGCCCCAGCTCGACTTGGCGCATGAAACGCTCCAGTCGGCGGCAGATGTCCTCGTGTACCCACCCGGCCATGTATTTGGGCCGGTAACGCTGCACGAACGGCAGGAAGCGGCGCCGGCAGAGGGCGCGCATGGCCAGTTCCTTCGCCGGGTCGGCCTCGGCGGAGGCTTGGTCGAACGCCGGGGCGGCGTAGGGCAGCGTGAAGGCCTCGTCGACGGCGGGCTGCATGGCTGGGTTCGATGCCTTGGGCGCCTTTGGGGTCGGCGGTTCGGCCGCGGCCTGCTTCACGGCCGCCTGTTTCGCCGCCTTGGCGGCCCGGGCGGCGGCGAACCCGTCGGTGCCGGGCGGGCGGACGACGATTTCGGGGTATTTCGAGACCGGCGCGGCGGGTTCTTTGGGGGTCGGTGCCGGGACGCCGGCGTCGACGCAGAACGGGCACTGCCCGGCCGGGTTCAGGGTGGCGGTTTCACGCTCGGTGGCGCAGGTCGAGCAGACGGTGAAATCACTCGTCGACACGGACGCTCTTCCCTTCGATCAATTTCACACGTCCTTCGATGATGTCGAGCAGCTCCATATCGCTCATGGCCTCGTATTTCGACTGCAGGCGCTTCTGGTTGCCCGTGATCTCCAGCTTCTTGACCTCCGGCGCGTACAGACCGAGCACTTTCGCTGTCTCCGACCAGCCTTTGATCATGCTGGCCGGGTCTACCGACAGCTTGGCCATGTTGATGGCCTCCATGAAGCCCTCGATGACGTCGGCCCGGGTGATCTGGGCAGCGCTGGACAGCTCGTCCCGGGCGGCAGCCAGCGCCGCCTGCACCGAGGCGGTCTTCGCGATCTGATTCCCGGTAGTGACCGGGCTTTTGTAGCCGGCGGCGCGGGCGGCGTCGATGTTGTCTTTGCCCAGCATCTTGGCATCGACGAAAGCAGCCTGCTGTGCGGTGAGCAGAATAGACTGCGGGCGCTCCGCCGTGATCGGCTTCTCCTTGGACTTCGGTTTTGCTCTGGCCACTCTGTCGCTTTCTGCGAAAAATTTCAAAAAATTATACGAGAGTGTCAGAGCAAAAGATAGGGCATGTCATCTGGATATGACACTAAGGTACTGAGAAAAATAAAAATTGAAAAATATTGAAACGGCGTGGATTTAGGTGCGGCGTTCCCTATCCCCGTTCTCCCAATGAACGGGGTGACTTCGGATTCGCTTTCTGGATTCCCAGAAAGGAGTCTCTTACCAAGGAGCTACATCATGACGAACCAAATCAACCAAGCCAACGTGTCCCTCGCCACCAAGGCATCTGACTTCATCGGCGACGCAGCCGCATGGACCGCAGACACCATTGAGGGTGCTGTCACCCACGTGGGTATGTCTTCTATCGCTGCATACGCACGTGCGGAGAATATCGTGGTCACCATTAAGGATAACCGTCAGGCTATCTACGAACAGGCCCGTCTCGAGTCGCAACTGCGTATGGCCGCACGTCTCGCACGTCGCGGCATCATCCGCACATAACTAGGAGTGCATGCCTCCCTTCGGGGAGGACATGTATATGGGGTCGATCCCCATATACATGTCCTCGCTGCTTAGTGAAGCGCGACATTCGTCGCGTCATACTAAGGAGTAATACCATGGAAGCTTACGCAACCAAGGACGCCACTGTTGCCGCACTCGAACAGCTGGGCTTTACGCGGGTCATACCGGACGAACTGTTCTTCGATTCACCGAAGAACGACGCTTACGGTATGCCCGTTGTACAGGCCTTTGTGTATCAGTGCAGCAACAGGTACTGGTGTGTTGATCTCGAAGGGGCGTTTCGCGCACCGATCGTATGGAGTGGACCACGGGCATCGTGGGACACGACCGATACGACGCAGGGGTTCATCGACTGGCTCGACCAGAACAACACCGGCTGGCGTTAACCGCAACATGACGCGTGCATTGCCTTTGCACGCTTCACTAAGCAGCGAGGAACATGACACGTGCATCATGTGTATGTCATTTGTGCTCTATGAATGAGTCATATGACAATGGAGTTAGGGAACAATGTTCCGAGTTTTAAAACTTCAGCTGCAGAACGTAAGCACGTTTATTTATTACTACTTCTTTTATTTTTATGTAGTTGAAAGTAGTAGTAGTAGTTTAATAATAATAAGAGTGTAAATAAAACAAGCACTTAGCGTGTCTTTTGTTCCGTATCTCAGTCGAATCCTGACTTCGAGAAATCGCTCGGACGCTGCCTAATAAATAGGCAAACACTTGTTTGACTCAAGTTAGTGGTCACTAACAAGTGGAACAAGGTTAGTGGTCACTAACTTGGACAAAATACCATCGGCATGTGAGTTGGCCCGACTCATGTGCCGTTTTTTTCACGGGCCTTTAGGAGCTAATTATTTCTCGTCTTTTCCTTGGCATCACCTTTGGTGCATGTCTGATGTTTGCCGTTGCTGCTGTTGAGCAATTGCTTCCGTCGTGGTGTGCTGATCCGGATGTCGGCGGCAATTACCTTGTTCAACCTTTGTGCAAATAAGGAGATCATCATGCCTCACTCAACTCAGCACGACTCGTCAATGGCGGTGTGGATGTGCGTCATTGCCATCTCGGTGGCGGTGTTTGTCGGTCTCATCATCACTATGGGAATCGGCTTGCTTTCGCCTTTTGGTTTGGGCGTTGTGGCTGCCATTGCTGGAGCGGCCTTTGTCGTTTTGTTCATCCTCGAGTGGATAAGGAGTTGATATGACCAAGCGTAGCTCTCTTGATCATGTGCGTTTCCGGGTTTTCCGGAAGAAGCCCACGAAACACACGCGCTTTTTAATGCGTGTGCATTCCGTGGTTCATGGCCGCTAAGCTCAATGTTTCATTCACTGCTACTCACCTCGCTGAGTAGCAGTGGGAGACACATTGTCTCAATTAAGCAGCTTGCTGCTTGTGGTATGCAGAAGGCCACGTAAAAGAACGCTCTGTACTCCCGGCTCTCATGTTGACGCATGAAGAGCCTTTTTTGCTGTACCGAAGTACCGTTCATTCTATCGGAGGATATATGAACAATTCCAATCGTACCCGTCTCTCCCTCATCGTCAACGCGCTGTTTGCCGCTGGCCTCAACGACCGTATTAAGGGCATGGAAGCTACGCCTTATCAGGTCGGCTTGTTTGCCGAGCAGGATTACCGCGCCGGTGTGAGCGTGCTCTACACCATCCGCATGGACCTCGTGCGTATGCAGGACGGCTCGGACAAGCCTTTGCAGGACCGCCCGAAGGACGGTTCGCTGGAGGCCAACGATACCGGGCGTGAGTCCGATATCGAGATCGAGCGTCGTGCGGTCATGGCTGAAGCGGTTCGCGCTCATGCCGTGATCGAGCGTCACCTCGAGTCTTTGGCTAAGCAGGCTGCATCCGATCTGGAAGAGGCTGGCGTTCGCACTACTTCTGGTGGTCGCTACGTCATCTCGTCCTCTGGGCGTCAGTTCCGTGCCTATTGCGGCAGCTGGCACGACTTCTTGATGGACCTCAAGGCCAACGCAACTGCGGGTAGTCCTTGGGCCATCAAGGTCCAGCGCGCTGAAGAGCTTGTCTCGTTCCCGCATGTCTCTGCGCAGGATGCGACCGACGAGTTCATGGACTACTTCGAGGACGCCAATGTCCTCAAGACGTCCGGGCGTGCTTGGGACAAGTTGTTCGACCGCTTGGAGATGCTGGGTGAAACCCTGCGTAACCACGAGCAGATGGTCAATTGCTTCAATGCCATGGACGATGCGATGCGTGATGCTGGCAAGTCCGAGTTCGCGACGGCTTGCCGTGAGCACAAGCGTGATCTCAAGAATCACGACTGGTGGCTCGAGCGTATGCTCGAACCTTGGGCGCTGTTGCTTGCTACTGGCGCTCCCAAGGATCTGGTCAACTCCCCGGAGTGGCGTACCAAGGAAGCTGAGCTGCGCGCCGCCAAGGCACGTGTCAAGCTCGTCGAAGTGCAGGCGGAGATGCTCGAACTCGAGGCTCTCAACGCCGAGACGGAGGCGATGCTGGCGCTCAAGCAGGCGCGTGAGCGCATGGCTCAGTTGTCTGCCCGCAACAACGCGTTGTTTGCGGAGTTCAGCCCGCCGGCACCGAAGGTTGCCAAGGTTGCGAAGCCCAAGGCCGTGAAGCCCAAGAGCAATAGCAAGGTCGTGAAGGCTGTGAAGCCCAAGACCGAGAAGATCGTGGTCGCCTCGGGCATCAAGATTCACACCACTCGTGGTCGTGCGTCGTTCGATGGTCGTGGTCCGCGCGGCTAAGTAGCAGCAAATCCAAGTAGTCCGAAGTTCAGGGCGGTATGGGGTAATCCCATATCGCCCTTTTTCATGGAGCAAAGAATCATAGATAAGAAACTCATGTTTGAAATCGCTGGCGGCAAGTACGAGCCGGATGGCGAGGTGAACTACAAGTACATCAACAGCACGGACTCGGCAGAGGAAGCCCTTCGTGCGTACGCATCCGTGGAAGGTTATCCCTTCAACTATCTGCGGGTGATCATTTCGGATGAAGGCGCGCGTTCGGATATCACTTTGTTGGGCGATAAGACCGACGCCGAGTACGCCAATATGCGTGTACGCATGGGCATCTCTTGCCTTTGGATGAAGGCGACAGGGGCGTCCTTCTCCGACATTGCGACTGATCTCGAAGAGCAACTCGAAGCATTGCGTGCATACATGGAAAGGAAATAATCATGAGCTTTCATCTTCCTGAGTACATCGACGAGTTGATCGATGTTGCATCGGATCCGCTCTGCATTCTCCTCGCGCGTGAAGGCAGTAACGACGAAGCGTATCAGACCGCTGTGTTCCACCGTAGTGGACAGCAGCAAGTCGTTACCCGTGCTCTCATCGAGCAGCGCCCGGGCGAGGACGAGGGCGACATCTCGATCGAGGTCGTTACTCGTGTCACCCGTAGTGCCCGTATCTCCCGCATCACCAAGAAGCCTTCTTTCAACTGACAGAAATTGGAGTCAATCATGTCACTGCATCTCACCACCGAGCAAATGCAAGCCGCACTTGCCAAAGTCAATCCTTCCCAAGCCGTCGCTTCGGAATCTTCTCCCATCAGCGTTGCCGACTTGATCGCCGACACCGGCGCTGGCGTCGTCGCTTTCGTCGAAGAGGCCGGTTCTAACACGGTCGATTTCGCCGAGCGTGTCAAGGTGCGCTATCAGTTCCAGCGTGCTGTGCGCAAGGGCCTCATCACTCTCGAAGCCCCCAAGCCCGTCACCGCCCGTCGCGTCGCCAAGGCCAGCTGATTATGTTCGGTCTCGGCCACATCGACGTTGGCCCGCTGCTGTACGGGGTCGTGATCTTCATCGGCCTCTACAGCATGTGGTGGAAGGCAACCCATGGCCGGTGGATCGCTGCGATTGCAGAGATTTGTGTCTTCATCCTCGTCTTCAAGCTGCATGGCGGCACGATGGCAGGCGGGTTCGCTGCCACCGTCGCCGCGCTACTTGCCGGCATTGTCATTCCCTTCTCATTCTCTAAAAGGAGTAAGCGTGGCCACAGTTGATAAAGAAATTGCCGATCGTATCGTCGCCGGGGAATTCCCGGAAGACGATGCTCGCAAGATCGTCGAGTACGACAATGCTTTCGGCGGTGTCGGATACGGTGTGATCTTCGGCGACGACGATCCGGACCGGTACCGCGAAACGATGTTCGTTCGTAATCCCCGGTTGTACTGGGAGAAAAAGTAAGCTCCAGCGTGGCCTCGTGCGTTTAATCACGAGGCAAGGAGTTTATATTAGCAACCACTGGCTAGCCCCGTTCTTGGGAACGGACATAGCCAGTGCTTGCTAATATGCACTTCGAAAGGAGAACGATGAACCGATTATGAACGGGAGCTGATGGCTCCCCATCTCACCATCATCAAAAATAAATTCTCACTTAGCCGCAGCCCACCTGCCCTAGCGTGTCCTCTAAGGAGCGAACACCGATGCGCGCAAAGAAGGCGGCATAGCGTTTTTACGCAGAGAGTTTCCGACGAGCATAGTCGTCGGTAAGCATGGCCTCGTGTGCTTAATCACGAGGCATACGCAAGGACGCAGCAACACTTTGATCGGTGGTTCTGGAAAACATTTGGTTTTTCCTTAACGCTGCGTCCTTCCGTATTTCAATCTTTTACCCAAAGGAGCATCACATGAAACAGAAAGAACTGCTGCGCCCGTTCGACCACGCTCTTGCCGACGCCGGCGAGCCGATTTGCTGGAGTCACCTCGATACGGAGGTCGCTTACATCGGCATGCTGGCTAACGGTCTTGTCGCGGTGAAGACATCCGCTTACCCTCTCATCGAAAGCCCGGGTACTTCCAGCTTGCGCATGAAGCCGCTGTTCTGGAAGATCAGCAAGCCGGTCTACAAGGGTGACAAGCTCTGGCACAAGGTCGCTAAGAAGTTCGTCACCGTCGATTGCTTGCAAGACGAAATCGGCGCAGAAACCCAAGGTTTCTTCGTCGATACTGACGGTATCAATGTCACGGCAGAATTGTGCTTCTGGGATGAACCGAAGCCGAAGCCGAAGCCGGCGCCGTTGTTCTGGCTCGAAGACAAGCCGGTTTATAAAGGCGACAGGCTTTGGCATACCTTGATGAACGACTACGTCGTTGTTACCGGCTTGCAGAATGTGCCAGAGGCTGCTGAAAAAGGCTGGTTCACTACTTCCAATGCTTTCTATGCAGCTTCGCTTTGCAGGTGGGAAAAGCCCGAACCGACTCCGCTTTTCATGCTCGATGATAAGCCCGTGTTCCCCGGCACTCGCGTGTGGCACGTTCTTGAAAACGATTTCGTCACGCTCAAAGAAAGAGCCAGCAATGGTGATTTTCTCGATACCAACAACGTTGGCCGGTCACCAGCTTTCATGCGTTGGGAAGGCAAGCAGAAACACGTGAAGTTCGCGAACGTGTATTCCGATGGCAGTGGTGTCTGTTTCGGCCACGGATATGATACGGAGCAAATCGCCCATGCAAATCGATCGCGCAACACACTCGCTATTGCTCGTGTCGAATGGGAAACTTCCATTAAGGCGTAATCATGGGCGAAGCTAAGCGACGCGGCTCTTTTAAAGAGCGGCGGGCGCAGGCTGAGCAACAAGTCGTAGCTCCGCCCCTTCGCCCCAGACAACCGGGCAAGTCACGCCTATCTGCGTTGCTGCTCGCAGCGTTGGCAGCAGGCGCTGGCATGTCTTCTACTTCCAAGAAATAAGGAGCAATACCATGGACTTCACGAAGTTCAAGCAAGCCGTCGCGACCAAGTTCGGGAAGATGACGAAGGGTAATCCGGAGCTTTTCCGAACGGCGATTTCCAAAGAAGACGTGTGGAACACGTACCTCAATAGTCAATTCGCTGTAAACAAAGGGCCGGAGGGAGAGTAAGCACTCCCTTCGACCGTTTCCTGTTTGCGTAGTCTGGCGTATTCTGTCAGACTCAATCGCCTCGACCCCTGTAACATCCTTCGAGGAATCCTATGTCATTCAAGCTTACCTTCCTCAGCGCATCATTGCCGCTGACGAAAACCATTGAGAAACTCGCCAACGGCGAAATCTTCAAATCACCATATCCATTGGTGTCCAATTTCACTACCGAGACGGTCGAAGTCGACAACATCGCGCAATTTCACAAGGAACTTCTGGCCCGCGCAGCCAGCGCCAAAAAGCCCTGTTTGCTCAAGGGCACCATAGCCAAAGAGCTGAAGAACGAGTCTCGCAAAGGCACCACGAGTACCAACGATAACACTGCATGGGTGTGCCTCGACATCGACAATGCCAAGTTCTCTTCCCCGGAAGAAGTCATGCGCGCGGTCGGTCTCGAACAGCTCTCGTACATCGTGCAGTATTCCAGCTCATATAAGCTGGGCGGCAACAAGAACCTGTCATGCCACATCTTTTTCCTGCTGACCAAGGCAGTGGCCGCCCCGCAATTGAAGGCGTGGTTGATGCACTTGAACCAGAGCGTGGCCAGCCTCGAAAGCAACATTGAGTTGAGCAAGTCCAATGCGGCGTTGCACTGGCCACTGGATATTACGGCGTGCCAGAACGACAAACTCTTGTACGTGGCGATGCCGGTGTTCAAAGGCATGGTCGCCCCGATCAAGGAATCCGACCGTATTCAGCTAGTGACCAAGAAGTCACACAAGTTCGACGTAACGAAGATGGAATTCAAACCCATCGAGTCGCTCAAGAAGATTGCTCGTGACAAGCTTAATGATCTTCGTGTACGCGCCGGCATCAGCACACTCAAGATCAAAACCAAGATGGTCGGTGAGTACGAGGTACAGCCGGGGGTCGGTGAGATTGCCTCGTACGAAGTGATTGATTGCGGCGAGTTCAATCGCCTCAATCTCAACAACGGTGATTCGCAGGCGTACTGGCATGTGAAGTCTGATCCAACGTACTTGCATAATTTCAAAGGCGAGCCGTCGCTTCTCCTTAAAGAGGTGCTACCGCATTATTACGCAGACCTCGTTCGAAACAAGGCAACCAATGACTCCACTCCAAGCATTACGGGCGATGTGTTGTTGGCCTTTCGCGAAAAGAAAACGGCCACGTACTACAAAGGGACGTGGAACCCCGGCTCTTCTGTTCTCGATATTGACGTGGTCAAATCAGAGCTTCAGCTTGACCACTTCCTGCAAGGACATGGAAAAAGCCTCGGCGCTTTCATTCCCGAATGGCAAATGGTTTTCGATCCACAAAATCCTGTCATTTACGACGAGGCAGGTAAAGTCATCAACACCTTCATCCCGACCGAATTCATGCGTAAGGGCAAGAAAAACAAGAAAGGTGAATTTCCAATCCTTCAGCGAGTGCTTGACTCAGCGGTTGGCACCGGCGATATCCAAGAGCATTTCCTCAATTGGCTGGCAGTCGTTTGGCAGCAACGTCGTAAGCCGCTCACTGCATGGGTGTTCCACGGGACTGAAGGCACTGGCAAGGGCATTCTGTTTCACAACGTACTTCGCCCTTTATTCGGTAAAGCCCACGCAGTTCAGAAGCGTGCCACTGAGCTGGGTAGCCAGTTCAATGGATGGCTCGAACCGGCGCTTATCGTCTTCATTGACGAAATCGACGCCGATATGTTCGTCAACGCTAAAGCAGTGGAGGCAGACCTTCGTACGCTCATCACGGAGCCGACAGTATCTATTCGGCGAATGAGGACAGACAGCTATGAGGTTGAGAATTACTCCGCGTTTATCTTTTCGTCAAACAAAAAACGACCCGTGGCACTTCCGCCCGGAGATCGTCGTTTCAATATTGCTGCCTTCCAGCATGAGAAACTTGTTATCTCTCAAGACGAAATCGATTCCATCGGCGATGAGGTCGAAGCGTTTGCCGCTTATCTGAGCACGCGCAAGGCTGATTTCCAACAGGCTAAGACCGTATTGCAAACCGAGGACCGTCTGGCAGTGCAGCGCATGTCGATTACTTCGGTCGACGTACTGACCAACGACATTCTGCAGGGCAATCTCATCGGTCTGTGGGAAGCAATGCCCGACGAATCGCTGATGGCTGAGTCAGGTATCGTCAGCGTAACGGCAACTGCTTACGCTAATTTGATCCGTAAATTCAGCAGGGAAACAACCAGCAAAATCACGCGAGATGAATTGGCCGTTATTTTCAAGCACTGCGTCGGTACTGACGTGGAAAAGATGGGCGCTCATAAACTGGCTGCTTTCTTCCGTCACCGCGGCATTGACCTGAAAAAGCTTCGCTTCGGTAATCAGTTCATGTCGGGTGTCGAAATCACATGGGTCGTCAGCAAAGACGACAAGGAAGCCATCAACAACGAACTGAAACCGAAGAGCGAAGCGAAACCGATGCGGAGAGTGAAGTGAAGACTTCTGATCTTGTAGGGCTTGCACTTGATTGGGCGGTATGTGTTGCGGAAGGCAACAGACCTGTAATCAACCCTGTGCGTTTCGGAGGTGTGAGTTACGGGATGTTTGAGTCCGAACTCGGGTATGCAATCAAGCGCTACTGTACCTGGGACCAAGGAGGCCCGATCATTGAGCGGGAGTGCATAGCGACCTACGCCTCGGGCGCTTGTAGCGTTGCCCCGAAGAACCCAGACTATTGGGTAGCCGAAATCCTCGGCACAGAAGGGATGATTACCCAGTACGGCCCCACCCCCTTAATCGCAGCCATGCGCTGTTACGTTGCCTCCAAACTTGGAGACGAAATCGAAATCCCGGAGGAACTCAAGTGAGCACCAACATCCGAGTTGATCGCGTCGAGCAACGCCAAGTCCCGTGTGGGATGAATTCCATACGTTACCTTGGCAACGACTTCAAGAAAGCCAAGTTAATTTTCGACCAACTCCACGTCGGCGTCGATACTTGGGACCAGCCAAATTGCAACTACGGCGTCATCCTGAGCGTCTGGAACCCTGCCACCAACGAATACGTAATCAAATGTGAGAAAGGCTTGCAATGACCACCATCCACTTCCACGACTACGGCTTCGCCTCGAAGGCGTGGATGCACGCTGCGACGATGGTTGCAGCAAAGATTGGAGGAATGAATAATGCACATCCTTGAAGAATGGAGATTTCGTGATGTTGAACAGAAAGCTGAACGCGCCGTTTGCCGCCTTTATGAAATTGATACGCTCCGCAGCGATGTTGGTGGTCTGGAACATTCCATGCGGGAAGTTCGCTCCTTGGTTGATGGGCTTCGCACTGAACTCGAAGCCGTGCAAAGTGAAATCGGGCAATTGAAGGCCGCGCTGGAAGCACTCGTCGCAGCAAAGACACAGGGGGCATGAAGAATGACTTTCGATGAATGGTGGGAAGATTTTGTAGCGGAACACGACGAGTGGAAATATGCAGACAGCGCAGCATTGCGTCGCGCCGCCTTCCAAGCCGGCGCCGCCAGCCGGGATGCCGAGATTGCTAGATTGAAAACCGTACCAATGCGATATCGCAGGATGGCATTCAACGCGCAGCTTCAGGACGAGATTGCGGAGTTGGTGGCGGCGCTTGAAACAGTTATTGCAAACGCGCCGGAGCCTTATTGCGCAATCACTCGGGCCGTAGATGCGCAGTGCCGCGCAGCACTAGCCAAAGTGAGGAAGCCATGAGCAAAGAACTGATTGAAAGGCTGCGCGCTGATGCAGAATCAACAGACGACATTGGCCTTTGTGCTGATGCCGCCGAGCGTATCGAGCAGCTTGAGCGCAAGGTGGCGAGCCGCGATGTGGAGGTTGCCAAGCTCAAGGATTACAACGAATATCTTTATGTTGCCGCAATTGAGCGCGACCAACTTAGCGAACAACTTGAACAGACAAGAACCAACGACCGCATCGCAATGCAGTATCTGGCAGACATTAAAGCAGCTCTTGGGCATGACGGCGATTATCCATCACTTATCGCATTAGCAGAAAATCTCCGTGAGCAACTCACCGAGCGCGAGAAGCAGGTGACGATTTTACGCGGCTACTGTGAAGCTCAACTACGTAAAGATAAAGCAGCTTCTTACGAACGCTGCCTAGACTGTGACTACGAGCAAAGTGTTCTCTGGAAACGGGTTGTCTTGGCGTAAAAGATAACTCGGCAATTATGAATAAAGACACTCGCCGCCACGGAGCCAAATCCATGAAATACACCACGTTTGAAAAATTGGAACAAGAACTCGCCAGCCGTGATGCGGAGATCGAGTCCATGCGCCAGCAACTTGACGGTTGGATTGCTGCAAATAGTCCTAATGGGTGGATTGACAATCTGCGCCAGCAACTCGTCACTTTAAAAACTGAACTTAAGAGTATCGGAGAGGCTATTGATGATCCACGTACTGATCTGACAATGACCATGAGCGAAGTGATCGTTGAGCAGAAACAGCAACACGCCGCAGCACTGGCGGCTTGTAAGGCAAAGGACGACATTATCCTAGAAGTATTGGAATGCGCATCAACAACCCGTCCTCCAGTAAGACTTAGGGAAGCCCTCGCCATCCAGCCTGACGATAGTGCACTCAAGGCGTGGCTTGGGGAGCCTGTTGCCTACGTGGATGATGCAGGATGCTGTTGGATGGCAAAATTAGGTCGTCAAAACGGAAAACCACTCTACGCACGGAAGGAGCAGAAATGAGCAATTTCAAAAGAGAAAACCGCTACATAGTAATAAAGATGAAGGACGCACTTAAACACCTTACTCCCGCGCAATTTAGAGAGTTAAGCAATATCGAACGCTCCATTACTGTCGGAAGGGCGCACGAGAGCAAACCTCCACTTACTACCGTAGTAGTCGAACAAGATTGGCCTGAATATGAAATGGTTTGGGCAATGATCGAGGAGAGATGTAAATGAAAGACATAAAATCGTGTTTATGCTGCGGAAAGGTTGGAGAGCCTAAAGCATGGATGACGAATGACCCTAGCGTGTATGTATGTAGTCGGTGCCACCGGCTTGGAAACGGTCCAGGGTTCAAAGCGACTACGGAGGAAGAAGGCGACGCATACACGTTTGGGTTTTTTGATGGTAGGGCTGAAGGAGCCAAGCATTGTGACAGCATACAAACAAAATACGAAGATGCTGTTGCACAGCTAACCAAGGCACACAATATGATTGATGCACTTGAGAAAAAGAACAACGCTCTCAAGGAAAAACTCTACCTGAGAGAAATGCAGCTAATCTCGCTTCGTAGCGACTTTGCGATAAGCGACACGTTGCACTCTTTTGCAGCAGTAACCGAACACATAAAACAAGCACTCGCCGCCACCGATGACCTAGATGGTCTGATCCTGTGCCATGCGGAGCCTTTCTGCCACCTTACGCAAACATCGTCAGACAGGAACCCGCCACACGGATGGTCAGTTACTTTTGGTTCAGGTGAAGTCCAACTCTACCGCGCATGGGAGCCGACGAAATGAGCATACGTCCAGTAATGCAAAAGGTATTAGCCAAAGCACAACAAGAGCTAGGAAACTACAAACAACTTACCAAGGAGAATCAAATGGGTACTCAAAATTCAAATGAAGAAAAACTTCCTCAACTTCGCGCTAATGTGTATGACGCTATTTGGACAGAACGTCATTACCAAGAGCAGAAGTGGGGAATGCTTGAAGAACATCCTCAAAGTGTTGGCGGCTATCTGACGCTGATGCGCGTTCATCTTGCTGAGGCCGAAGCTGCTTGGGCGAAGACAGATACCGATAAGGAAGCGCTTCATTGTTTGCGTAAAGTGCTTGCCCTTGGCGTTGCTTGCGGAGAACAACACGGACTTCCTAAGCGCGATTTTAATAACTACCCGGAGTAGCCAAAATGCCACA
>Ga0209202_1000906_pt1 | contig 20142 bp, 17 predicted proteins | sample AD_UKC032_MetaG_FD_184416 | JGI IMG/M metagenome (GOLD analysis project Ga0209202, IMG submission 184416) | Active sludge microbial communities of municipal wastewater-treating anaerobic digesters from USA - AD_UKC032_MetaG (SPAdes) (version 2) | ecosystem: Engineered > Bioreactor > Anaerobic >... | reverse complement strand
CAACTCCGCCATTCTTTTTTATGGAAATTGGGGCTTTTGAAATCTCGTAATCTGTGTTCGTAAGATAAAGAGTAGTTGGGTTGCCTGAATATGAGATGTTCTTTGTTAAAGAATTTCCATTAATTTTCAAATCTGAGATATTAAAATTTAACAGAGAAAGAACTGGCTCTTTCTGAATCTCTCGAATAAATGAACCATTTCGAACAGAATCACTTTCGCCTAGTGTCTCAACAAACTTCGTATCATCAGGCTTAACCCTATACAATTCAAGAAAGTTTTTTTGCCAAATTAAATCCAAATCTTTCGTATAATCTACTAAAACTTCCCAATCAATCTCATGGCCATATCTTCCTTTAACTAAACTCCTGTCTACTAGGATATAATCTACATTGTACTTTGATAACAACTCAGTGAAATGAATTGTATTTCCCGAATCATATGTATTTCTAAACTCCTGCATTGCTTTCTCTCCGACATCGGAACCAATTGCAAGAGATAAATCCATAACAGGATTTGGGATAACATACGAAATAAATTGAGAGCCAACAAATCCCCAATCATACTCCCTAAAATATCCATTGTTGGAAGGAGGTGCGTAATATATTCTCGAATAGGGATCTTCTTTTAATTCCTCAGCTAATTGAAAATATTCATTCGGCAAATCGACTGTCGCTCTTTTAGTGAACAAATCTCCTCTAAAAAGATATTCGGAATACAAAAGGAGTGGCAATGAAATTAATGCCAATGAAAAAAGCATAAAGAGATATTTAGGAATTTTCTTGAAAAAGGAAGAAAGAAAATTTAGGAGTAATAAAAAACCAATGGAAGATGTAATTGTTAAGAATATTAAATATTGCTGCCCCAGTTTTGAAGAAACCCATCTAAAAACCTGTTTGAAGATATTGAAATTTTCCTGTAACCAAATGTAAACTCCACCTAGAGGAGGATTTTGATTTTTTAGTATAAAAAGGAAAGCAAACAAAGCGACCCAAATTGGGAGCAGCTTGTACTCCTTTCTAAAAATAACAAAGAGCAATCCTATTACAGAAAAGAAGATTGGAAGTAATCCTACAATCTTGTAGAAATCATACTCCATATACTCCTCAGACAAAGGGAAAATATACTGCTTCGGTTCCGGGTTATCTATTGTTCCAAGTAATCTTGTATACAATCTCGCAGAATTTGGCAAATCCATCATTTGTTTTTCAAGATCAATTGTATTGGCCGTTATTGATCTATTTGTATACGAATCAATAATATCTTGACTAGTTGAATTGGTATAAAAAATAAATGGCAGTAACCAAAACAGTTGAATGGTCAGGAACAAACCGATTGATTTAAGAATACCTCTTAATTTCACCCTATGCAGATAACCAAAATAGGAAAATGCCCCAATTAGAATCACAACATTAACAAAAAATAGTGTTCCTATAACAGAGACAGAAACAAATAAGAGAGAGGCAATAAAAAGGAAAAACAATCTTGAATAACGAAAATCTTTCATTAGGAGATAAATAGAAAGCAAAAGGAGTGGAAGAAAACCGTATTGGGATATGTATGGCATCATATTAAAATTAAATACCCAACCCGTCCAAAGAGATGAAATATACAGTAATCCAGAGATAAAGAATACATAACCTGATTTCTTAGTATTAACAAAATCTCTAATGAAAAACGAAGAGAGAGTTGCAATAGAAAGCGTTCCAATCGCAAGACATATAAGTGAGTAGAACTGTGCTAAGAACCATTTAGGGATAAATAGTTGGAGGATTTGAAAAAGGATACTTCTAAAAATATCAGCTTGCTCACTATCTGAAGGGATTCCAAGAACCCGATATCCCCTCCATGCAGGAGATTCTAAATATCTTGATACTGACATAGCGGAATTTAATTCCGGAGAGTAATTGTCATTTGATAGTAAATACTGTCCCCATCTTATTGAAAGAAAACATATTACTATTAATAGTATAGATAATAGAATTGGTCCGTATTTCTGTTTTACAAAATACCAAACCCTTTTTAGTACATTTGACATATCTAAATATAACAAATTAGAGCCCTTTTCGGAATAGATTGAAAGTTGACATTATGCTTGTTAAGTTGTAATTTATATATAGGAACCTGCCTCTATTTTTTGCGAATATACTAGGTAGGAAATAAATAAAATGTTTTTTATCAAATATGGGAAATAATGAAGGTCCAGTAATAATTGATAGCCATTTTGAAGATGTAACAAGTCAAAGTAATGAAACAGGTGGAACTCCTGAAACTAACAACGCAGGGAATATAAATGCTGGACAATATGAAGATGGGGCAATGGCTGCCGCACTTAGAGAAGCTGGGCTAATTCCACCAGAGGGAGAAAATACTCCTCAGCACCCAACAACATCTGAAATTCCAACAGCAACTACTACTACTGAGAACCAACCTATCCCTCAGAACCCAACAACTCCTGAAGCAACAACCGTCGCACAACCAACCACTGAGGGTACTGTAAATAATTCAAACGTGAATGAGAGGGCTAAAGCAACCCCAAACAAATCTCGGGAATATACTTCTCCTGCGTTTGAAGCGGCAAGAATTGATGCTATGAAGAAGGCTATGAAGGCTTCAGAAGAAAGAATGAAACAAAATAGCGCTTCTGCTGATTATATTAGGAAAGCACAAGAAAAGTCACAAATAATGAAGACGGAATTAGGTAAAAAAACCGAGGAGGTCGACAAAGGCATTCAACAAAACAGTGAAGAGATAAAGAAAGGGATGGAGGGATTAAGCTATAGTAGCGCACCTAATGAACAAAAGGTAGAAACAAAAAAATCTGGAACCTCGAGAAGAGGAAAATCAGAAGCGAAGCAGCCTGAAATCACTAAAGAACAAAACACAGAGACAGCACAATCTGTAATCAGCAAAGAAGATTTAGACTATGTTTTAAGTAATCCTAAGATACAGGAGTTAATGAAAGAGATTTTGAAAGAGAAAAGGGAGGAAGATAAGAAGAATCAGTATGTTGACGAAAATGGCAATCTCGTTAATATTCCAGATCCAATCAAAGAAGAAATGGCTTTAACATTTAATAAGGATGGAGTCGTTATGAATGCTGAAGATGCAGCAAGATATGGGAATCAAGAGAACGAACTATACGACAGGAGAATAGCTGAAAGAAGAAAAGAGCTCAAAGAGAATGGCTTTACTGATGCTCAAATTGACGCATATATGGAAATTGCGAAACATGATATCAAACTTGAAATTCAACAATATGTTAAGGGTACGGTTACTAGAGATTTCAGGAGAAGGGTAATTGACAGAATAAATAGCAACCCAGAAAAATACAAAGAATATATCGATCCTACGACCGGAAAGGTCATTAGCTCAATATCCGACGAGAATTTAATAGGTAGAATACTATCTCAAAAAGTATATCCAAAATGGTATCAAGGTGAACTTGATGCTATAAAGAAGCCCGAGCAAAAAGAACCAGAACCTACCCCTAAGAAGACAAGGAGATGGGGATTAATTGGTGGAGTTCTAGGTTTTACAGCTGCAGTAGCAGGAGGAGCTTCAGTAGGACTTCCCATAACAATTGGTGCTACAGTACTTACTCTCGGGGCGAAGATGGCTGAGACATATGCTCCAAAGAAAATTGATTCACTTACTGAGAAATTAGCAAATGCAAAAACTCCTGAGGAAAAAGCTAACCTAGAAAAGCGACTCAAAGTATGGAATTTTGTAAATAAACATGCACACAATACAATGAAATTCTTTGGAGGTATGGCTACAGGTGCTGGTATTGGAACCGCAATTAGTAACTTCTTCATGGGTGGTAAAGGCTTGGTGGAGGTTGTTGGGAATAGAATTGAAGCTGGACAAGCTACAATGGGACATGGAATCGGTGAAGGTCCCCAATCTCAAGTAGGAAATGGTACTGAAACAGGTGCTACAAATAGTGGAGTAACTTCAGAGGGACCTACAAATTTTGAACCTGGAACTAGCTCCGGAACAGAGACTGGAAGTATTGGGAATAATACTATCCCTACTGAAACAAATATTGGAATAGATACAAACAATGGAATCCTTATAAAAAGTGGGAGAGTGAATTTGCCTGGCTCAGCATGGAATGGGAATCTTGGAACTCAGCCTCCAGGCGGTCTTGCTAACGGGGCACTTAACCCTTCAAACTTTACAGGGGGAGCCACAAATATGGGAGCATTTAACTTAGAATCTGCACTTCAAACCAATGGTGTAACAGAATCGCTTTTAAGAAATAATTTACAGACATCAGAAATACATAGACTACTTAATATATTCACTTCCAATCCTTCCACTGATTTATCAACCGCTCTTCAAAGTCTGAACTCAGAGGGCGCAAAAACAATTCTAGAAGCCATTTCTGGATAAAAATTAAATTAAATAAAATAAAAAATGGATTACACACAACAAATTGAAGCGGCAAAACAAGAGCTTCTTTCGCTTGGCTTTACAGAAGAAAAATACAACAAATTACTAGAATTAGCCCTCGAGGAATTAGTGGACAATGCCCTAAATGAATTACAAGAGAAGGATATGGAAGCATTGCAAAATTTAGAATCAAAATTAATCCCAGATGTAACTTCCCTTGATGAAGCGAACAAGAATCTTGATCTAATTCTTTCTGTCGCCTATGGCGAGAAAGCCTTTGAAACAAAACAGAAAATGCTTGCTGATTATCTTAATTTGACAATTGAGGAGACAAAATCAGTTAAGGATTTGCTCCAGAGATATCAAGCAGGTGATCCGACAGCTATAGCGGCAATTGAGGCACAGAAAGATAATCCTGAGCTTGAAGAGCTTATCAAATACTTAACAGAGGAAGGAGTTGCTACTTCAGAGGATGATGTTGCTTCACAGTCTCCTCAGCAAACTTCTCTGTAGCATGAACGTACTTAGTTGTAGTATTTAAACTTGAGTGCCCAAGTAGTACCTGTAAAGCAACAGGACTAGCTCCATCTTCAGCAAGATATGTAGCAAAACCGTGCCTAAGGCTATGTGCTGATGTAGGAATTTGAATTCCTAGCTTCTTTCTATATTCAGCTATTTTTTCTTGAAAATAGTTTGTAGAAATCCTATCTGCATGTTTTCCATTTCTACCTCCTGAAAATGGAATGAAGAGAGCAGGGGAATCAAATTTTTTCAAATGTCCACTTTCTCTGTATTTCTCAAGTAATTTAATATATTTATACTCACCTTCAAACATTTCCAAAGCTAAATCAGATAGCTCTTTCTCTTCCCCATCCGAAGTTTCACGCCGGATTGTGAAACTTCTTTCTTCTTTCTCTTTTTTCTCCAATTCCAACAAAGAATACCTCAATCTTATTTTAAGGTAATTATTAAGCCAAAAAAGACTTCTTTGAGTCATATATACAGTCCTTTCTTTCTTACCTTTTCCCAAAATGTAGAGTTTCCCTTCGACATTAAGCTGCTCCAAATCAATACTAATTAGTTCAGAAATACGCATTCCAGTAGCAAAAAGCATTTCCAACATACATCTATTCCTTAAAGCAACATTTTCTTGCTTTTCAAATTCCATTGGACATTCTATCAATTTTATCAATTCTTCCTTTGGGGCGATCTTCTTAATTCTTTTCTCTGCCTTCATCATACCAACAGCATCTGGAGGAACTGGTATTTCTAAATCCCATTCAATTCTAAATTTCAAAAAAGATCTCAAAGCAGACAACATTCGATTTATACTAGTTGGATCCAAACCATCAGAACCCTTTGAACCGTGAGTCGACATTCCAAGGCTACCATATACCTTTCTGTAGATATCGGAAAGGAAATTACTCTCAAAACTAGGTGTATTCATACCCCCAAAATCGTTTGAAGGCCTTAGCGAGCCTCCTAGAGCTTCACCCTTATTTATGCTTGTTATATCAACACTTTTAACATATTCCTCCCGTATTTTCTGCAAATCTTTTATATGATTGCCCGAAACTAAGTATCCTTTGTAAGCACTAATATCCTTTTTTGAGACTTTGAGAAAAGAGACATTTCTAAAGTGTAAAAATACAGCAAAAATTGAAAGATCTCGAGCATAGTTAATGATTGTCTGTGGACTGTAGTTGTTATTCTGCAAATCAACTAAGAAATCATCTTGATCATCTAATTTTGGTATTTCCATATTTAATATTACATCATATTAAAAAGTAAGAAAATCAGGGTAGGGGACTAATTTTTGAAAAACCACATAAAAGGAAAAAACAGGAAGAAAAGAAAAAAAATAGAATAGTCTTAGGAAAAGAATAAATAAAAAATTGATATTGATAATTAAAAAATATAGGCATCAAGAGTACTTTCCCCCAATTTAGACACCACAACCGCATATAAGGGTGATTATACTCGGTTATGGTGTTTGAAATTGTAACACATTTCATACAAGAGTAGAACCCCCTCTTTAAAAATATAAAAATACTAATTATGAAATATATGAATTTATTCTATTCTATTTATTCGAATATTATTTTTATATTAGCAGTCACTTATCCACACTGATTACTATGGGCCGTGAAACACTATGGGTTTCCAAGGTGCCCACTACTCCCCTACGCATCTATCCCTGTATATTTATTATGAAAACAAATATCAAAGTAATTAATAATAATAAAATATATATATTAATTACCGAATTCTTCAATGAAGATATCCTCTCGTGTGTAACCATATTTACTGAAATAAAGTACCCTACTACAGGAATAATTGAAATAATCTCATGAGAATTTCCAGAGAAGATTACTGAAGCAAGTAAAATGCTCATTATTAAAGTAGTAATTAAAGCTTTTCTTAGAAGCTCCCTACCCTCTATTTCTATATTAGAATAATGTATTACAACAATAATAAAATATAATAAGAGTATTGATGGTATTGTTATATAGCTTGGCAAACCACTTATAAGGAAAGTAAACGTTAGGGAATAAACCATAAATATTGAAGAAATATATGAGATCGTTCTACCTACCTGAGCTAAAGGAATAGGCTTAAACAAATTGACATTTAATGTATTAACCATTAAAAATACAAAATAACATGCGAAAAATACTGCAACAATAAGTATTAACAAAATCAAAGCTTCATATATTCTATTAAACTTCTGAAAAAAGAAAAAATCCACAAAAAGAATCTGAGAAAACACAAAGAGAGCTGCATGAAAGATGTATCGAAAAGACTGTTTTTTCACCTGAAAATTAAATGCCCAAAGAAGTCCAACGATCACACCAATAAAATATATACCAGCATCAAGAAATATTCTCCATACAGCAACCTGTCCAGAAAATATTATTTTAGAAAGAAACATTGACAGGGCAATAACCGCTGCCAATAGGAGCAATTTCCCTCTTTTCTCATTGTCTACATTTGTATCATCTCTTCTCATCTTCAATATATTCTAAGTATTTTAATCCCTTTTGAGTAAGTACTCTACCCCGACTTGTTCTCTTGATAAAGCCACATTTCATTAGGTATGGTTCATAAACATCAGCAACAGTACTTTCGTCTTCAGAAATAGACGCTGCCAAGGTCGATATTCCAATTGGTCCTCCAGCAAAATTATTTAAAAGCGTAAAGAGTATTTCCCTATCAATTCTCTCCAAGCCAACTTCATCTATCCCTAGCAATTTCATAGTTTTTCTCACGGTATTTAGGGTAATAGTTTTTTCTTTCTTACTTTCTGCATAGTCTCGACACCTTCGCAACAGTCTTAACCCCACTCTTGCAGTACCTCTAGAAATAGTTGACAGGGCTTTCAAAGCATCCTCCTCAATTGTAATATTCCAAAGTCTACATGCCCTTTTAAGTATCTCAACCAAATCATCTTCGGAGAAAAAATCTAACCTCTGAATTAAACCGAACCTATCTCTCATCGGAGAACTAATCTTACCTATTTGAGTTGTTGCCCCAATTAAAGTGAATGGCTCGAGACTTAACCTTATGGTTTTCGCTGTTGGACCCTTACCCATCACTATATCCAACATTCCATCCTCCATCGCTGGATACAAAATCTCCTCTACTACTTTTGGAAGTCTATGAATTTCATCAATAAAAAGAACATCATTTTTCTTCAATCCGGTAAGAATAGCTGCCAGATCACCCTGTCTCTCTACTGCAGGCCCTGATGTTATCTTTATTGACGCCCCAACTTCATTAGCTATTGCAACTGCAAACGTTGTTTTACCAAGCCCAGGAGGGCCATAGAAGAGAATATGATCAATTACTTCCCCCCTCCTTCTTGCGGAACCTATCATAATCTGAAGTGTTTCTTTCTCTAAACGTCTTCCTATAATTTCCTCTAATTTACTTGGTCGTATCTTCTCCTCATACTGCATCACAGTGTTTTTTGAATTCAATCCTTTCGAAGTTGTATTTTTTTTCTTTTGGGACTTTTCCTTACTAGACTCAATCATTAATTTCTTATAACTTCTTTAATTAATTGTTCTGCTGTAATTTCTGGACTTTCTTTTAAAAGCTTTTCAGCAAGAGATAATTTTTCTTTTACAGAATTCGAATCAAAGCCCAGTGTTTTAAGTGCTTCTTTAACATCCTTCAACATGGAGGATTCCTCTACCTGAGATTTCGTTAAATCAATTATTCCTCTTAATTCAATTATAATCTTCTGTGCTCTTTTCATCCCTAAACCAGGGACTTTACTTAATGCCCTTGCATCACCCTCTTCTATCAATTTCTCAATTTCATCCCTTGAGAATGCAGATAGAATTGACATGCCAATTTTGGGTCCAACTCCCGAAACCTGTATTAACTGTTCAAAAAAATCCCTCTCATTTTCACTTGTAAACCCATAAAGGGTCTGTGCATCCTCTCTAACATGAAAATGAGTAAAAAGTGAGAACTCCTGCCCTATTTGGGGGAGGATATATGAACTCGGGATAAAAACCCTGTACCCTATTCCACAACTAGTTAATAAGTCTACATATGAATCTTTGGATATTTGATACTTTTGTATCGATCCTTTTATTATTGATATCATTCCCTATTATACTAGATTATTCAATATTCCTCGATACCAAGACTTCTGTTGCTATGGCAACTGCTATTGCATCTGCAGCATCATCAGGTTTTGGTAATTCTTCCATATTGCAAAGCATTTTTACTGCTTCTTGCACCTGTTTCTTTTTTGCCTGTCCATAACCAGTTACTGTACTTTTCACCTGTAATGGTGTCATCTCTTTGAAAGGTAGAGAGAATTGCTCTAAAGCTAAAAGTACTACTCCCCTTGCCTCTCCGACAGAAATTGCTGTTTTTTGATTGTTATAAAATAGCAAAGTTTCCATTCCCGCATATTCAGGTTTATACTTTTTTACAAGTTCTAATATGTCTGAATAAATCTCTTTTAATCTAGAAGAAACGGAAAGACCCTTTTTTGTCGTTATGCACCCGTAATCTACAATCGATGGGATTGAATCCTTATCAAACTCCACGATTGACCATCCTGTGATAGCTAATCCTGGATCTATACCTATTATTCTAATCATATGTATATTTTATGTTACAAAAAGGTATTTGTACAATTTTGATTATATATTTTAATGAAAAGGAAAAGGGAGCTCTCTATAAAGATTATATTAGCCTAAGCTAAATATGACAGAGAGGCTCCCAGTCTAAAAGAACAAAGGTTATTTGTTTCGGAATTTTTCCAAATACGTGTCGTTGAAATACGTATAAAGAGGATCACAAAATTCGTGCGTAATTTTTTCCATATCCAGAGAAGGAAGATCAGCATCTAAACGAGAGATACACTCTGGGAGCTTGGATGTAAAAAATTCCTCTAGCTCTTGAAAAAGAGCATTTACTAATTTGCCTGCCTGTTTTGGATTAATTAAATTGTTTATTTTTTGCAAATATATATCTCCCATTCTCACCTCAAGATGCTCTTGAAATTCTGAGACCATATTTGCCAGAGAATCATAATTCTCTTCACCAAAATATTTTTTTAATAATTCTTCTCTATGCTTATCCATATAATCCTCTTTTCCTTTTACAAATGGATATTTTAACGATTTAACCTTTGCTTTTAAAGAACATCTTTTGTTTTTTATCCAAATATGGATTCCATCAAAAAGATTTTGACATTAAATTAACAAACATTATTGATTCTACTCATACAAGTTTGTTAACTATGCCACGACCCATCAATTATTTAAACGAAAGGATGTTTCTGTACATGCTGAAGATTGGAATCCTCAGACCATTGACTTTGAAATGATAAATTACCCCAGGCTTAATATCCTTAACAAAATCGGTTGAATTAAATTTCCAAAAAAGCAAGGAATCCTCATTTTCAAAAACTTCCGTCTTTCCATTGGAAATGTTTTTTAGAACAAGGAAAGTATTTCCCCTGTCAACAATTCTGTCTTCCAATGTTCCCTCAAAGGTGCGAATAGTAACAATGGGGAAAGCTATTGAAAGAACAATAGACACAAAAATTAGCAAAATGAATATTACCTCAAAATCCTCAAACATGTAAGAATGCTTCATTGCTACTCCTCTCTAAATTGTTAGGTGCGATAGATAATTTTACCACACTATGGGGTTGCGGGCAAGTAAAAAATGAGAGAAAGAATGAATGGGTGAAGAAGGAACCTGTGATAGAAAAGTAAGCTTTTAAGCTATACAAAACAGGTTCCTTCTTCGGTGAAATGGTTAGTTGGTGAGAACCAACTGGTAGACCACATCGATGATGTGGGTGGCTTTCTTCAGAACATATCTGTCTTTGATTTGTTCTTCAACAAACTCGCGATTAACACGATAGAGTTTGATGACTAACGTTTCAAATTCCGAGATATTATCCGTCTCTACTTCTGCTTTAGTACAAAGCGAATCCATCATTAACTGAAAAAATGAGTTAACAACGAACCTTTGAACAGCAGTAAGATTCAGAGAATTAGTCTGAAGAAAAAAGCGTCCTTCTAAGACTTTCAGGAAATTATTTTCCATGTTTTTTCCTCCTTCCTTTAGAATCTACAACAACCATTTTTTAAGAGCAAGTATCTACATTTAGATATCAGCTTTCATTATATCACACTATGGGGTTATTTGCAATTACTCAACATTACTCCAAACATTCTGAACATCCTCGTTTTCCTCTATTTTTTCGATAGCACTATTAACCTTTTCTGACTCTGTATCATTCAAACTTTTTAGCACATTGGCTTCCTTAATCAACTCCGCTTCTGTTATTACATAACCTAACTTACCCACCCCATCTCTGACTGCACCAAAGCTATCATATTTTGTGTATATTGCCAAACCCTTTTTACCTTCATCCTCAAATTCATGAATATCCAAAACACCTGGAAGGTCCATAACCGCTAGCTCCACTTCGTCTTGATTATCTGCTACATACTTATCAGGTTCTCCGAATTTTGTAGATTTCTCCATATGCCCACACAGTATCTCAACATACCCTTTTGTTTCAAAGTTCCAAGACACTGAGCCAGAATCTCCCATTTTCCCACCAATTTCATCAAAAAGTTGTCTTATCTCCGCAACAGTTCTATTCTTATTATCTGTAAGGACATCTACTATTAACTGTACATCATGGGGACCAAAACCTTCATAGGTAATTTCATCAATTATTATGCCTTCACTTCCCTCTCCAGTACCTTTTTTTATTGCTTTTTCCACATTTTCATTAGAGAATCCAACAGCTTTAGCTTTATCAATATACAATCTCAAAGTAGGATTCATATTTGGATCTCCCCCACCCTGTCTTGCAGCATGAGTTATCTGTACAGAAACTTTGGAAAAACTTTTTCCCTTCTTTGCATCGTTTAGGGCTTTTTTATGTTTTATTGTATCCCATTTAGAATGACCTGACATATACTAGAAACTTTAATTTACTAACCTTATTCTAACATATTCGAAAAGTAAGAAACAGAGGGGAAAACATTGTTAAATTTTAACTGAGTAAACCTTCTCTTTGGATTTATCTTCCAGAGTATGAGGATTTCCTTTTACTAATTTCTTATCTTCTGGATTGGAAGATACTCTTTTCTCATCTGTGGTATTCTCTTTTGCCTGTGTCATATTACTTCTATTACCTCTCTCGCTATATGTTTGGTTGCTCCATTTAACAATTTTTTCTTCAATTTCATTCTTTGGCATACCATATTTCTCTCTTGATTTAAGAACAATCTCATCTCTCAAATCATGTTTCTCAAATCTGATTGGCAGTGATTTTGCACTAAATGGTATAGAGGTCATTCCATCAATACAAAGTTTAATATACATTGCATAGGCATCCAATGAAACTAAATCATCTGAAGAAACAACAGGTGCAAATTCTTTTTCCAGTATCCCTGCATCTGCCTGACTTACAACAAACGAGGCCAAAGTTCCAACATTCCCAAATATTGCCTGTCTAACTGTAAGCGGCAATTGATCGATATATTGATTGGTCATTGTTAAATTCAATTTGTATTTTCTTGCTTCTGAAAGAATTTTGGCAAAAGATTCTGTAGCAAAGTTTTGGAATTCATCAACATAAAGATAAAAGTCTGTTCTTTCATCTTCAGGGATATCTACTCTCTCCATTGCAGTTGCCTGAAGACGAGTAATAATCATTCCACCTAAAAGAGATGCTGTTTCTTCTCCCAGTCTGCCTTGAGCAAGATTTACCAAAAGGATTTTTTTGTTGTCCATAATCTCCCTTAGGTCTATTGTGGATTTAACCTGTCCTACTATATTTCTCGTCACAGCAGAAGAAATGAATCTCCCAACTTTATTTTGGATTGGAGATACTGCTTCTGATAGAAGTCTATTATTCTCAGACATTTGAGCAAATTCCTCTTCCCAAAATTTATAAAGAATTGGATCACTTACCTGTTTTAGAATAAATTTCCTGTAATTTTTATCTGTAAGCATTCTTGGAACTGCTAACAAGGTAGTCCCCTGAGCCTCCATTACTGTTGCAACTGTATTTGTGAGTATGTACTGTAATCTTGGCCCCCATGAATCTCCAAATTGCTTCTTAAAAACCTCTACTACTCCATCCGCTATCAAATCTCTCTGACTTTTATCCTTCAACTCTAACAAGTTAAAACCAACTGGGTGTTCCGTATCTGTTGGATTAAAGTAAACCACATCTTGGACTCTGTTAGGGGGGATATATGATAACAGCTCCTCTACCGTATCACCGTGTGGGTCTACAAAACAAGCACCATCCCCTGCCAAGACATCCGAGATAAACATATTTTTAAAAACTGTGGATTTCCCTGTACCTGTTTTGCCCAACAAATACAGATGCCTTACCCTATCTCTTCTTTTGATACCAAATTGCACCTTTAAATCACGGTAATCTGTCTGTCCTAATACCGTAACGCCATCCTCACCTCCTCTTGGCAAATTCATTGGAGGTTCAAGTTTCCTTGATCTACTCCAGGCAATATTTGGAGTCTCAACAGAAATATTTGGAAGATGGTACAAAGAGGCTAATTCTTCGATATTAAGGATATCACCTTCATTCCCTATATCCCTCCTAAGAAAGTTTTCATACATTTCCAGACCTGTTTCAGTTGAACTTGCATCATAGGTTAAGTTGTTCAAGTGAGCGGTTGTAAACTGCTTAAAGCTTGCGACCACATCTCTTAGAAGCTGCTCTGAGCGTAGTTTACTCTCCGATTTAGTAACAACCCGAACCTTGAATTCAAATCCAACTTTTAACATTTTTGTTTCAATCTCACTTAACTCCTCCTCTTGACCCGGAAGAAGTTTAACAATTTCCTTTGCGGCAGGTTTCGCATTTGGATCAGTATTTAATGCATCTCCTACCCCCCTCGCAAGTTTTGAAACAAGTTCTGAGAAAGTAACACCCCCTAAGCTCTTCCCTTCCTTAATTGCAGTAATATATTCTTTAGATTTCTCCTGCCAAATATTTGAAATTGGTCTTACAATGATTTGCAACCAAACTTTCTCGTGATTATTCAACTCTGACATAGCACCAGTAATTGCAGCTAAGGGATCAACATCAAAATTCCTAAATGTTTTAATTGGGAATATTGAATCCTTCTCCATCTCAATCTCTCCAGATGTAACATAAATCTCCTTCCCCTCCTCATTATCACTTGAAGAGGTATAATCTTTAACATATTCGATATCCGCATTGGGGTATTGAGCATAAATTTGACCCTCAATAAAGCGTGAAAGATGTTGAGGAGCCACTACAAAGAAACGGATTCCTTCTTTTTCGGTTGAAATTATTTCAAAACTTACAACATCCTCCCCTCTTTTGTTTGAACCAAGAATACCATGTATAGAAGCAAACATCTGTTCAGCCGCAAGTGAGGCTTTTTCATTCTCTCTTGGAACAAGTATCTGCATAATAAGAGGATTTCTAACATCACTGTATACTTGCTCCTCCTCAGCAGAATTTTTAAAGAAAAAGAAAAGGATTGCAAGAAATACTAAAGCACAAATTATTACTAGCAGAATTGCATACTCCATATTAATATGATTTTAGAGTAAAAACAGGGATTAAGCAAACAGACATTAGAATATATACATATCCCTAATATCATTTCCTAAAATAATAATAATATCACCAGTAGTCATAAAATCAGGCCTTCCTTCAACCAATTCATATTTTGTTGGAAATACTTCGGAAACTGCCTGATAAGACTTGGGATATTTCTCTAAATCAGAGATATATATCTTTGTCTTGTCTATCAGGTCTGGAGCATTCCCATATCTTACTACATCACAACAAGTATTAACTATCTTTCTGCCCAGACCAGAAGCTGCCCCTACAAGTTCACTCCCATTGTATACTTCCACTCTTACTCTCTCATTCTCAAGCTCCCGGTCAGTAATTTTCTCTAGAAACTCCCTTAATTTCTGATCAAAAGCGATTGTGTTTAACACATTTATCTCCTCTCCAGTAACTAATTTGCCCTTGTTGTGGAAAAAAGGGTCACCTAAATTTAGCTCTTCTCTACTGTAATTATTTGGAGTTTTAACGATATTTTGTACCTTTAATTTAATATCTGAGAATCTGATATTCGAGTAAATAGTGCCATCTAATTCCGAAATCTCCTTCAAGTTTTTAACAAATTCAAAAAATCCCATCTTTTTATTTAAGGTCACAATATTCTCTCTATTGGAAGATGAAAAATCCAATCCCAATGCTTCCGACGCCTCTCCTGAGAAATAGATGTACTTTTCACTCTTAAAGCCCAATAATTGATTGATTTGCCAAATAGCATATTCAACTCCACGACCATTTTCTAAGAAATCTCCTGCATACCTAAAAGAAGAAACAGGTATTTCATTACCAAATTTTTCTTCAAGCCCAGCATAATACAGTGAGGAGGGGATATAAATTAATAACTCATTTTTCTTGTCAGAATTGGAAAGATATACATATACATCCACAATTTTTCTTTCTTCCCCCTTTCCTTTCTCTAAAATGATTAATGTTTTATCCAACCTACTTATCTCACCAGATAGAATATGATTACAACTGTTCGACTCTTTAATAATGTCACTAGTTTTAATAGAGAAAATAATAATTAAGAAATAAAGCAAATGAAGAATCATAACGGAGAGAAGAAACGAAAGAAAGATTCTCCCCCATTTCACCTTTCTTCGGTCTGATTTTTTCATGTTCCTTTTATTATTTCTTTTTCTCATTTTTTAATAGATTATATGTAACTCTTTCCTCGTTCTGTTTTAAAAAAGAGATTAAAATAGATTTTAACTCAATTTCTTCAGGTACTCCACCCTTACCTTTTTTCGTTGCATAAAGAGAATCATTTATAATATTTACTCCCAAGTACTCTAGTGTTGCCCTGATTTGGTGCATTCGCCCAGTTTCAATTCTCACAAGTATCTCATTTTTATTTAATGGCAGAATATACGTGCAAGAATATTTCCCACCATTTGGACCCAATGATATGGGAGTAAATTGCATCTTCATTCTATTGATATTGCTTCGTTTAATATATCCCTCAATCTTTATCCAGTTGTTATCAATTTTAAATCCATTATGCTCCTGCTCAACTAGAATTTTCATAATATCTTGATCCTTTGTATTTAATTGAAAAGTTTTGTTGAACAGTGAAAATGGGTCTTTATTAATTTTTGCTACATATATTTTTACAACCTGATGCTGTGCAAACTGTTTCTGTAAGTACTGTTGGGATTCCAAAGTTTTAGCAAAAAGAATTAGCCCCGAAACTCCCTTATCTAAACGATGAACTATTCCTGCTCTTTTAATTCTCGGGTCTAATTGTTTTCTTTGTTGGAGGTAATACATTATATGGTTTGAGAGAGTATTATTCGTATTACCTGAGCCTGGATGAACTACAACTCCTGATTTTTTGTTTATTATTAAATACTCATCATTCTCAAATATTATTTTTAACTCACCCTTCTGAGGAAGAATCTTGAACATATTGCTATCTTCATTAATTTTTTCATTGATTATCTCTGTATTAATTGTGACAATATCCCCGCCCCTAAGTTTGTAGGACGGTTTTACTCCCATGGAGTTTACATGAATGAAGTATTCCCAATTTTTCTGTAGAAAAGATCGTGTGACGAATTCAAAGCCGTTTTGTTTTAGGAGATTTACTACAAACAGATCAGCCCTTTTGGCTATTGAATCACTTGTTACTATTTCTTCCATTGCTATCTTGGTAATTTTATTGGTTTCCTAACCTCGGGCAATGATATTTGTCGAACGGAGGAAACTCTTTCAATTGTGACATTATCTGCTCTTTTTTGACCAGACAAATTCAAAGCGATTCCTACTACATACCAGATTATTAAGGCAACAATTCCCACAATAGTAGTTATTTTGGGAGAAGAAATATAAAAAACATAACTAATAATAGTTACTGCGAACAATGCAAAAATACTATTCAGTACAACCCTTTGATTTTCTTTCTTTTTCCCATCTGCAAATTTCAATATCAAGAATTGTAAAAGAAGCATTAATGAAAATGGGATCAATATCCACCAAGCATATTGTATCCACTCTTTATTGGAATTTAAAATTCCGATAAAGATATAAATAAGACCTATCATTAACCAGTTGGAGTAATATTGTGCGGAAAACAAATCAGACCATTTCCATTTTTTGAAAAAAGTAATAAAAAATGTTTGAGAAAAAAGTAGACCAATAAAGGTGAATAACACATCTAGTTGACCATCCCAAATTCTCAAAAATCTCCAAGGAAGCAATCTGAACATATATATTTGATCCCCATATCTTTCATAAGGCAACCAATACCATGTATAAGATGAAAATTCATTCCAATCAAGTACAATATAAACAATTCTTCCAATAATTATCCCAAACAACACAGAGAAGAGGAATGAGTCAAAAACGGATGAGTTATTTTTTCTGCTTCTAGAGGCTTCTTTCCAAAACACATACATTCCTACAAAGAAAATTATCATTAATCCCAAAAAAGGATTTATCATTCTAACAAAATTTTCTATTGAAGAAATTACTTGAGACACAATTGCTACTCTACTTAATTAAGTAATATATGATAGCACAAATCTATCTTATCTTTGCCTATTACCTCTTCCCTTTTTATTCTTTTTTTTGCTTGTTTTGTTTTGAATAGAGTTCTGAGCAGATCCTTGTTCTGAAATTTCCTCCTTCTGTATATTTTCTGAATCTTTTTTTACATATTTATTAAACAATTCAACAACCTTATCCCCTATTGACTCCGCCACACCTTTTCGAACCATATATCTTATCCTTTTTGACTCAACAACATCTGCAGCCTTTTCTTTAGAAGCCTGGATCTGCTCCTGCATGATTTCTTTTGAAGGGAGTTCTTCTTCAAACGATTGGACTCTTTCTTTCATCTGATTCCCACAGGAGGGACAGTATTTGTACTGCTTCTCCATTTCAACACCACACTGATTACATTTAACTTTTATTACATACTTACAGTTGGGACAATAATTAAAGCCCGGAAAAAGTTGAGTACCACATTTGGGGCAATCACCAAGCTCAGCAGTCTCATACTTAAGGTATCTTCTTTCTAAATCAGCCCAATATATCTCTTCAATCGTTTGATTTGGTCTTATTAGTAAGTAAATAATCAAGCCTACAATAAAAAGGAGAGTAACTAAAACGAGATACGCTATCCTAATTTCTTTTTTTGTAGTTCTTTCCCCAGAATCCAACCATACCCAATACAATACTACTATCCAGAAAGCTCCTAATGCTATCCCAAATAAAGTCCAAACAAAGTTAAAATCTATGTTGCTTAAACCATCAAAGAAATCAAGAACGAAGTTCTCCATTGTTATGTTTTACTTAATTAAAATGGTCGAGAAGGGAATCGAACCCTTATGCTATTGCTAGCACGGGATTTTGAGTCCCGCGTGTCTGCCAGTTCCACCACTCGACCGTATGCGAATTATATTACAAAACAGGCACTTTGGGAAGATTTTTACTAAAACTTTTGTTGAACTATTTAGTACTCTTATAAAGGTTTCTGAAACTTGCAATCTCTGGTATAAATGCCAACCTAATATCACCTGTTGGACCATTTCTATGCTTAGCTACAATTAAATCTCCAATGCCTTTCTTTTCTGTATCGGGATTCCATGTCTCTTCCCTATCAATAAACATTACAACATCAGCATCCTGCTCAATAGATCCAGACTCTCTTAAGTCCGACAACTGAGGTCTTCTACTCTGTCTTTGCTCTATGGCTCTTGAAAGCTGAGAAAGTGCAACAACTGGAACATCCAATTCCTTTGCGATATTTTTTAATCCTTGAGAAATCTCTCCCACTTCAAGTACTCTGCTCTCTTTACTATTCCCATGCATCAGTTGAAGGTAGTCAACAAAAATAATATCAACACCACTCTCAACAGCAAGCCTTCGAGCTTTTGTTCTAAGTGAATTAATATGCTGACCTGCTTGATCATCAATGTATATATTTGCATCCCCCAACTCTCCCATGGTACTAGCTAGCTTCATCAATTTCTTGTCGTTTAATCTTCCGGTTCTCATCTCCCAAAAAGGTATCCCAGACTGCATCCCAAGGAATCGTTCCATAATCTGAGTTTTAGACATTTCAAGAGAGAAGAATGCCACTGTCTTTTTATCAACCAATGCAGCATGTCTCATCATATCCAAAGCTAAAGCAGTCTTACCTACAGATGGTCTGGCAGCAAGAACAATTAAATCTGACTTTTGAAAACCACCGAGAAGTTCATCCAAATCCTTGAAACCAGTAGAAACACCTAAATACGATTCATCATTATCCGCTCTCTCCGCTCTCTCGTACGCCTCTTTAAGGAGATCTTTAATATGAACAAAATTGGCCTTAGTACCTGTCTGCGCGACATCAAATATCTCTTTCTCTGACTTATCAATTACTTCATCTATTGGGGTTGTCTCATTCTTGGCAATTTCTGAAATCATTCCTGCAGCAGATATCAAACCTCTTCTAATTGCACTCTCTTTAACAATCTCTCCATACTCTTCTGCATGAGAAGAAGTTGCTACCGTAGTAACAAGCTCCGCAACATAACCAACACCTCCTGCAGTTGATAATTTCTTCTGTTTTTTTAACTTATCAACCAAAGTTACCAAATCAACAGGCAAGGCATTATTAAACAAATCCATAATTGCTGAATATATCGCAACATGCCTTTGATCATAGAAATGCTCAGGCAGAAGCCATGCAGAAACAGTGATAATTGCATCCTTGTCTATAAGCATGCAACCAAGAAGTGATTTCTCAACTTCAATATTTTGTGGCACCGAACTATTTTCTTTCATATTACATTTTTATCACTTTAAGAAAACAATCTCTACACTCTTTTGGTCTTCTTCAACTTTTCTTTTGGCAAGGTTTATATATCCCTCATCTTTAACGTTAGCAAAACCGAAATGTTGAATAAAGTCTTCTCTACTTTTTAAATTCTGCTCCTTTTTTGACTCCCCTTTATATGCGCAAGGTATTAGAATCGCAGGATCAATATTTAGTATTACCTTCTCAAGAGTATCGTAACCCATAAACATCTCACTATCTCCAATCGGAAGTATGAGAGCATCAACATCCCCAAGATTTTTTACTTTTTCAGCATCAAAATCCTTACCCGTAGCACCCATATAAACAA
>Ga0209202_1000904_pt1 | contig 20194 bp, 24 predicted proteins | sample AD_UKC032_MetaG_FD_184416 | JGI IMG/M metagenome (GOLD analysis project Ga0209202, IMG submission 184416) | Active sludge microbial communities of municipal wastewater-treating anaerobic digesters from USA - AD_UKC032_MetaG (SPAdes) (version 2) | ecosystem: Engineered > Bioreactor > Anaerobic >... | reverse complement strand
GCGAATCGCCTGAAGCGAGCCTGTTCGGCCGGCGCGTCAAGGCTAAAACCAAATGACCGGACTAAGTATGTAGATCTGCCTGTCTAGGGCTTGCGGACGGGGGTTCGATCCCCCCCGCCTCCACCATTTACCAAAATCCCAACCCTTATCGGTTGGGATTTTTTTTGCCCGCAGCGCCAGTGTTGGCGCGGTTTCTGGCCTCGGCCTCGCGAGCGAAATCTCCACACTCCCCAAGTTTTTCCCCTTTCTGACGCCTCTCTGTTCTCCGTTTTCTCTGCTGATCTCGCGAGTGTTCTCGAGGGCACTTCCTTTGCTGGCGCGGCTTTAGAGGTCGTTAGTTGTGATCTGCAACTGCTGTAGCAGCGGCGACTGAAAGCCTTGGCGCGCACTCACGGTTGTGCGCAGCCTCACGGTTTGTAGATTTAGCTACATATATGTAGAATTATCATCATGAATATGTGGCTATCGCTCATTACCACTTTGCCAACCGAGAACGCGACACTGCGCCAACGCGCCTGGCGCGCACTCAAGGCGTCCGGCGCAGCCGTGCTGCGAGACGGGGTGTATCTCATGCCCGAGCGTGATGATTGCCGCGCCACGTTGGATGGCCTGGCGGCCGATGTCCGCGAGGGGGGCGGCAGTGCCCACGTCCTTCGCGTAGAAGAACCCATTGAGGCGGGTTTCATTGCCATGTTTGACCGCAGCAATGAATTTGCCACGCTGCTCAGCGAGATCGCCCAAGTCAGGCAGGTACTTTCAGCAGATACCGTGCAGGATGTGCTGCGACAAGTCAGAAAGCTGCGCAAGTCTTTCTCCAATCTCGCGGAAATCGATTTCTTCCCCGGAGAGGCGCAGAGACAGGCCGACAGCGCCTTGCGCGAACTGGAATTGGCCTGCGCACGCACGCTCTCGCCCGATGAACCGCAGGTCATGGAAGGCGATATTTCACGCCGCCAGATTTCGGACTTTCAAGGGCGCATCTGGGCCACCCGGCAACGCCCGTGGGTGGATCGGCTTGCTAGCGCGTGGCTCATTCGCCGCTTTATTGACCCTCAGGCACGAGTGATCTGGTTGGCAACGCCTGCGGATTGCCCCGCCGATGCGCTCGGCTTCGACTTCGACGGGGCCATGTTCAGCCACGTCGGCAGCCGCGTCACCTTCGAGGTGCTGGCGACGAGTTTCGCACTGGAGCTGCCCGCCCTGGCTCGTCTTGGTTTACTGGTGCACTACCTCGATGTAGGCGGCGTCCAGCCGCCCGAGGCAGCGGGCATCGAAAGCGTGCTGGCCGGGATGCGCGAGAGCATCACCGATGACGATCAATTGCTGATAGCCGCCTCAAGCGTATTCGACGGCTTGCTGGCCAGCTTCGATAAAGGAACCCCAAACACATGACCCCATCCGCTCCTCAGACAGACGCCCTCACGACCTCGACGCCGCCATCCATTGGCTTTTGGCAGGCATTCGCCTTCTGGCTGAAACTAGGCTTCATCAGCTTTGGCGGCCCTGCCGGGCAGATATCGATCATGCATCAGGAGCTGGTCGAAAACCGGCGCTGGATCTCCGAACGGCGCTTCCTACACGCACTGAACTACTGCATGGTGCTCCCCGGTCCAGAGGCGCAACAACTGGCCACCTATATCGGCTGGCTGATGCATAGAACTTGGGGCGGCATCGTGGCCGGTGCGCTGTTCGTCCTGCCCTCGTTGCTGATTCTGATCGCACTGTCCTGGGTGTACATCGCTTTCGGTGAGATGCCGTTGGTCGCAGGCTTGTTCTATGGCATCAAGCCCGCAGTGACCGCCATCGTGGTGCAAGCCGCACACCGCATTGGCTCGCGCGCCCTCAAAAATAACTGGCTATGGGGTATCGCTGCGGCCTCGTTCATCGCCATCTTTGCGGCCAACGTTCCCTTTCCGGCCATCGTCGCCGCCGCCGCGCTGATCGGCTACATCGGTGGACGGCTGGCCCCCGGCAAATTCAAGGCAGGTGGCGGGCATGGCCAGTCCGACAAAAGCTATGGCCCGGCACTGATCGACGACGATACGCCGACACCCGAGCACGCCCGGTTCCGTTGGACGCGCCTGCTGCAGGTGGTCGTGGTGGGCGGTTTGCTGTGGTTGGTGCCGATGGGCTTGCTGACAACAATCTACGGTTGGAACCATACGCTGACCCAGATGGGTTGGTTCTTCACCAAGGCGGCCCTGCTGACCTTTGGCGGCGCGTATGCCGTGCTGCCTTATGTGTATCAGGGCGCTGTGGGGAACTACGGCTGGCTCACGCCGACGCAAATGATAGATGGCTTGGCCTTGGGCGAGACGACTCCGGGGCCGCTGATCATGGTGGTGGCCTTCGTCGGTTTCGTGGGGGGCTACGTCAAAGCCTTGTTCGGGCCGGATGCGCTGTTTCTCGCCGGTGCGGTCGCCGCCAGTCTGGTTACCTGGTTTACCTTCCTGCCGTCCTTTCTGTTCATTCTGGCCGGAGGGCCTCTGGTGGAGAGTACCCACAACGATCTCAAATTCACCGCCCCGTTGACGGCCATCACCGCCGCCGTAGTGGGTGTAATTCTGAATCTGGCCCTGTTCTTTGGCTACCACGTCCTCTGGCCGGACGGCTTCGGCGCTCGCTTTGACTGGGTGTCGGCCGTGATTGCACTCGGTGCTGCCGTCGCCTTGTTCAAATTCAAGCGTAACGTGATTCATGTGATCGCGGCTTGTGCGGTCAGGCCTGATCCTGAAAACCATGATTCTGTGAGGTGGCACCATGCAATGGATTACACGTGAACGCCCGAAGATCGACCGCATTGCGTGCCCGTGGCTGGTGGCGCGCTTCATCGACAGGGATGCGGAGTTTCTCTACGTTCCATCTGGTGACGTGCTGCGCATTGCCGAGGAAACGGGAGCGATCCCGTATGACATCCCCGGTGTGGAGCTGTCACACGTCGGCGAGCTGTGCAGCTTCGATGCATTCCTGAACAAGTATGGGCTCGATGATCCGGCAATCAAGCAACTTGCTGCCATCGTGCGTGGTGCGGACACCTCGCAGCTTGACCTCACACCTCAGTCAGCCGGACTCTACGCGCTATCGCTGGGTCTGTCGCAGAACTTCGCTGACGATCATGAAATGCTCAGACATGGCATGGTCATGTACGACGCGCTTTATGCTTGGTGTCGGCACTGCCAAAGTGAAACCCACAACTGGCCGCCAAAAATGTAGCGGAATTGGGCACACTATCACTGATGAACCAGAGCATCTTCTTCGCCATCATGGCAGCCCTGCTGTTTGGGGCCAGTACACCTTTTGCCAAGCTGCTGATCAATGAAGCATCTCCGATGATGCTGGGTGGGATGCTCTATCTAGGCAGCGGACTTGGCCTTGGTGTTGCGAGGCTGATCCGGGATCGCGGCTGGAAAAGCGCCGGAATGGCGACAAAGGAATGGCCCTGGCTGCTTGGGGCCATCGTCTTTGGCGGGGTGTTTGGCCCCGTTGCCCTGATGTTTGGACTGGCACATGCCAGTGGAGCATCGGCGTCTCTTCTGCTCAATCTGGAGGCGGTTTTGACAGCCGTGATTGCTTGGGTCGTGTTCCGGGAAAACGCAGACCGTCGTGTCGTGTTGGGCATGGCCGCCATCGTGGCCGGAGGTGTGGTTCTGTCCTGGCCCACAGGAGAAACAGTCTCCACCGCTGGCATCGGCCCGATGGCCATTGCACTGGCTTGCCTGTGCTGGGCGATTGACAACAATCTGACGCGTAAAGTATCGGCATCCGATGCACTGTTCATTGCGGGAAGCAAAGGACTCATCGCCGGGACGGTCAACTGCACACTGGCGTTAGTTTCTGGCAGCGCTTTCCCGCCGCTTGCAACGGTGGGGTCGATCATGCTGCTTGGCCTGCTGGGTTATGGAATCAGCCTCGTGATGTTTGTGTTGGCTTTGCGAGGGTTGGGTACCTCGCGAACCGGGGCCTATTTCTCGACAGCGCCTTTCATCGGCGCGCTGATTGCACTGGCATTGCTGCGAGAGCCCGTTACGCCAACTTTCTGGTTGGCGAGCATTCTGATGGGAGTGGGTGTGTGGTTGCACCTGACGGAGCGTCATGAGCATCTGCACACGCACGAACCGCTGGAGCATCGCCATCCACACCGGCATGATGAACATCACCAGCACGATCATGATTTCGAGTGGGATGGGCAAGAGCCTCATTCACATCAGCACGCGCATGCAGTTGCGACGCACAAGCACCCACATTTCCCCGATATCCATCATCGGCACGCACACTGATGCAGCTCACCTCTGCGGATTGAGTGAGCGCAACAATTCCTGTTGCTCTCGCCATAGGCAGGGCCAGGGTCGACGCATCAGCTGCTCCAGAACAGAGCTTGGTGAGACCACCAGCCGCTCCACGATCTCCGGGGCCATCAGGGTCAGCCGCATGACCCGGCGCACCTGCGTCACGTCTATGCCCTCTGCTTCTGCGATGTCGCTCGCCGAAGTGATCCGCCCCTCGTCCAGCAACCGCTGCCAGTGGTGCGCGAGGCCGAGCGCCCGCATCAAGGGGGTGTCCTGCGCCATCTCGCGCACCTGCCGCTCACGGAGGGCCTCGTCCAGGAACTCCTGCGGCGCGTCCAGCGGCGTGATGACCTGCTTCTTCAAACCCCGGCGCACCAGTGTCCAGGGCAGGAAGGTTTCCATCTGCACGCCGCCAGCAGGCAGCGGCGTCTGATACGTCACTGGGTCGCCCTTGGCGTGGCCACGATGCTTCTTGCTCATACGTCCTCCTCGAAGGTGGCCATGAGCTGGCGCTGGGCCTGCCAGTCGACCATCAGGCGGTTTCGCTGAAACCACATCAGCGTCAGCCGCCGTGGCTGCTTGCCCGCCATGAACTGCTCAATGATGTCGGGGGCCAGCAGGGTCAGGCGCAGCAGTTCGTTGACCACCGAGTGGTGCAGCTTCTCGGCGCGGGCGATGGCCGACCCGCTCTGCATCGCGCCGGTGTCCAGCAGGTGCTGCCAGTAAAAGGCCCGTGCCACACCGTCGAGCAGGGTCACGTCGTGGACGCTGCGCTCGTCGGCAGCCACGCGTTGGACGCCCCGGCGGCGAAACGTCAGGGGCACAAAGGTTTCCATCGACTCGTCCATCAGGCTTCGACCTCCAGCAGTTCGGCACCGATGCTGTCCGGGGCGAACTCCGCGATCAGCGCGTTCCAACCCACCTCACGCCACTTCACCTTGATCCCCTGCACCTCGCCCGCGTGTACGAGGTCGATGCGCTCGATCATCAGGTTGGCGATGCGGTGGCGCTCGACTGGGAACAACTGATCCCACACGTTGTTGAGCCGCCCCATCGCCATTACCGTGGCGGCCTCGTCGATCTGGGCACCGTTGCGCTGAATGTGCCGCACCACCGATGCGACCGACTCCGGGCTGGTCAACACCGTGCGGATCTGGGCCACCACTGCGCCCTCAATCTCCGGCGCTGGCAGGCGCTCGTAATTCTTGCCCGGTGCGCCGAAGCGGTTTTCCGATTTGGACACGTAGTAGTGATACTTGCGCCCGTTCTTGCGCGAATAGGTCGGGTACATCCGTTCGCCCGACGGCGCGTACAGCAGGCCGCGCAACAAGGCATCGGTACGCGAGCGGATTTTGGTTTCCACCGCGCGCCCATGTGAATCCTTGGCCAGCACCTCGTGGACACGGCCCCAAAGGCCGGGGTCGATGATGGCGGCATGGACGCCGGGGAACCATTTACCCTTGTGGGATATTTCGCCGAGGAAGATGCGGTTGCGCAGGATTTTGTGCAGATATTTTTTATCGATCTGAGCGCCCTTGCGAATCTGGCCATCCTGCGTTGTCCACGCCTTGGTGGTGATGCCCTCGGCGGTCAGGTTGGCGGCGATCTTTGTCGGTGAGCCTATGGTGAGCATTTCCTCGAAAATACGCCGCACCACCGCTGCCTCGGTTTCATTGATGACCAGCAGGCGGTTCTCGACGTCGTATCCCAAGGTGGGCACACCGCCCATCCACATGCCTTTACGTTTGGCCGCCGCAATCTTGTCGCGGATGCGCTCGCCGGTGACCTCGCGCTCGAACTGCGCGAAAGACAGCAGCACGTTCAGCATCAGCCGTCCCATCGAGGTGGTGGTGTTGAACTGCTGTGTGACCGACACGAACGACACGCCGTGGCGTTCGAACACCTCGACCATCTTGGAGAAGTCGGCCAAGCTGCGCGTCAGGCGGTCGATCTTGTAGACCACCACGATATCGATCTGGCCACGCTCGATGTCCGCCATCAGGCGTTTCAGCCCGGGCCGATCCGTGTTGCCGCCGGAGAAGCCGGGGTCGTCGTAGTCGTCGGCCACCGGAATCCAGCCCTCGGCGCGCTGGCTGGCGACGTAGGCGTGGCCTGCCTCCTTCTGCGCATCGATGGAGTTGAATTCCTGATCGAGGCGCTCATCCGACGACACCCGGCAGTAGACGGCGCAGCGTTTGCGCGCTTTGGGAGAGGCAATCTGGCTGGCGTCGCTCATTGCGCACCTGCCTTGCCGTTCAGGCCGAAGAACAGCGGCCCCGACCAGTGCGTGCCGGTGATCTGCCGGGCCACGGCGGTCAGACTCTTGAAGGTGCTGCCCTCGTACTCGAACAGGCCATCGGCGGTGACCACCACCTTGTGCTCACGCTCGCCCCATTCGCGCAGCAAGACAGTGCCGGGCGCGAAGTTGATGTCGCGTGGCCGCGCCCGCAGCTTGATCTTGGAATGCTTGGCACCAATGGCTTCCAAGCGCTGGCGGGTGTTGTTCGACAGACCACCGAAGGCCTCCTCCTGCATCTTGTAGGCGATGCGCGACTCGATGAAGGCACGGTTGGGGTTGATGGGGCGGCTGCTGAAATACCGATCCCACACCGGCCACAGCTCGGCGATGGGCAGGCTGGACAGCTCCGCGATCCGCGCAGCGACGGATGCTTGTTTCTCGTTCATCACAATTTCTCCTGTTGATAGGGGGTTGTATGAACGCGCTGGTCGGGCAGGAAGCCAAGGCCAACTTCTCTCTGTTTTGGCGCCTCTGCGACAGCGGTGCGGACGATGGCGGCCGCAAGGATGGCAGTGATTTCACCAGCGCGGGCACTGGCGGACATCTCCGAGGGAGATGCGAGTTCGAGGTTCTTCATGACGGCTCCGAGGAGTTGCAACCGTCATGGATAGTGAGCCTGATCTTCCGAAGCGGATGGCAATTCCGGGCAATCGAGCCAGTTTCGCGTTAACTAAACAGTTGACGGTCTTGCGATGGAGCAGTACGATCACCTCATTAACCAATCACGCAATTAGGAAACACCAATGCCTTTCGGAGCCTTCATTCGCAAGCAGCGCGAAGAGAAGAACATCCAGATGAACGAGTTCGCGCGTCAGCTCGAGATTTCGCCTGCCTACTGGTCACGCATTGAGCGCGATATGGAAAAACCGCCCAAGGATGAACTGATCCGCAAGGCAGCCGAGATTCTGGGTATCGATCCGGACGACGCCTTCGTTGAGGCCAGCCGTCTGCCGCCCGACATGCGCGAGGATGTGGGTAACGTTGTGCGGATGTACCGCCGGGAAGCAACGGAGAAGAAGTGAATGCCGGTTTTGACCCTCGACTACCGGCATTGCGACCGCAAGCGCCCCAAATTCATCAAGCACGTTGAAATCGAAGGCCTTGCCGCGCAGGCTCGCCAACAACTGGTGGCGGGCGGTGTGGATGCCATTGCCTTCGGCACACTGCGCCAGATCGACCGCCTGAAGATCAACGGCATCGACTTCGCGCTCGAGGTCAGCACCGAGAGTGAGGTGCATGACGAGCAAGGCAACCACGTCTTCGGTATTTGCGAGTTCGACCCCGGTGTCCCGGACACCGCAATGGTATGCGTCTCACCCATCGGCGAAAAACTCAGCGGACTGTTGGCACTCAGCACGCTGGCCCACGAATTGGGGCATGCAGTGTTCGATGCGCCGGGCTGGATCATGGATGGCAGCAAAGGGCCGGGGCTGTTCGACACCTTTGAACCATGTGGGCAGCGCGCCTACCGCACCACGACGCCCGACAGCGAACATTTGGCGAAATCACCGACCACCGGCAAGGCCGCCCTGGCCTCGGACGTTCATTTCGCAGAACTGCGCGCCAATGAATTCATGGGTTCGCTGCTGGTGCCACGCCAGCTTTTGAGTGCCGCCGCAGAGGAGCTCGCCCCGGAATACAACGTCAGCATCCACCGTGGCCCTTCGCTTGATCCTGAGATCCCCGGCATCAGCCTGCATCTCACCGCCACCGACGCGGTCGATATGGAATTCTTGGAGAAAGCCCTCGCCATGCGCTTTGGCGTCAACCCACGTTTTGTGCAGGTGCGCCTGCAGCGCTACGGATTGATCCGACCGGAGGCCATCTTGCGCTGATCATTCCCCTATCCCTCCACGCCGACCTTGCGTCGGCATTTTTTGAGCCTCGCAGTTAACTGCTCGCGCAATCGCGCACTTTGTTGAAGGAGCTTGCCTATGCCTACCGGTCACACCACCACCGCTCAGCAGGAGAAAGTGGTCAATCAGCAACTATCCTCGAAACGCGTGCGCGAGCAGCGGTCGGATGACGGCCCCGCCATCCTGCCCGGAATGGAGCATTTCATCGATCTGCTGCGAAAGGTAAAGCGTCCGACGCTGGTGGTGCGCCTGCTCGAACGTGCCAGCGGTGAACCGTTGCCGGAACTGCATGCGTTGGCCGAAGCCGCCAAGGGCAAATTGCCGGTCGAATCCCGGCATGCGTTTTTTCATTGCGTGGCCAAGCTGGACGCTGCCATTCGCCAGCGCCTCGAAGATGTCGTCGAGCGGGTGCTCCTGCTTGGCGATGACTACGGCGCGCAGGCAGTTCAGTCGGTGCTCGACGAACGACGCGAGGACGATGCTGCCGTGCTTGAAGCGCCCAGCGACCGTCACAGCCGCGCACTGCACCTGTGCATCCTGCAGGAGTTCCCCGAGGCCGGGCCTCGTCGCGAAACTCGGTTCGATCAGGCCGAGCATGAACAGGTGATGCACCGCCAGTGGAAAAGCGACCATTTCTCCAGCCACTACCTTGGCCCCAAGGGCGTGGAGCCGCAGCAAGTCGACGACGTCCAGGAAACGCTGCGCACACGGATTGCCGAGCTGTTCCCGCATGTGCCGCAGGATCAAATCCTGATCGAGCAGTTTGTGCGGCATGGTCTGTCACATGCACAGCATGACGATGATGACGATGCAGAGGGCGAATCCCCGAACCTTCTGCACACTGTGTGCGCCACCTTCAATGGCTCCACTGCACATTACCAGCAGGTCGAGGATGGCCATGTGATCGATCACGAGGAACCTGCGGCCATGTCGGCGCGCTTTTCCTGGGAACCGGCCACCGGGGCGCTGACCGTGTTCTGCGAAAACCGTGAAGCGCGGCGCGAACTCGCCACCATCTTCCGTGATGTGGTGCTGGCGCACGAAGGCGCGATTGATGACATGCCAATGCGCCAGTTCGACCTGCTCGGGTTCTCAACCTCGGCCATGCTCAAACGGCTGGAACAGGATCGCATCGCAGACATCGAACGCGTCGAAATCTTGCAGATCAAGGTGGCCAAGCCCTTTGAACAGTCGATGGAGCTGGGAGGGAAAGCCGTCGCCCGGCAACTGGCGAGCAAGATGGAGATCTCCCGCGACCGGCGCGACGGTCGCAACATCTATCAAGTCGCCTACGAGGATTACAACGCCGAGGATCTGAGCCAGTACGCGCTGGTGCAGGTGAAGCTGGTGATGCGCATGGCCAAGCAGCCCCACCGCAAGGCACACAACGTCGCCGTCCAGATCACCGCCCCCAACGGGCTGAATGACAAGAGCAAAACCGAGGACGACCGCAAACGCGTGCTGGAGCAGTTGATCCGCATCGGCGTACTGAGCGAATTCTGAGGGGGACGCCGACGATGTCACTCCACCTGCGCTTCTTCACAGCCATCGACAGGATGCGGAGCCTGGATACACCGGTGCTGGCCACATCACTCGGGCCTGACTGGCCTCAGTTTATGCAGCGGGGCTGGGTCACCGACGAGGGCCACCTCACGCATGTGATGGCTCCGTTCCTCGACTCCGAATGTGAAGTCGAAATCGAGGCTGATCCGGATGCAGGCAGCTATCGCTATCGCAGCCCGATGAACGGTCGCACTGTCGTACAGCCGCTGAGCGAGATCGCGCTGTGCGGCATCCAGATCGAACCATGGCTGGCCGATCTGGCATTACTGATCGGCATCGAGGATCGGCGGCGCGCCAGTCGTCCGTGTCGCACGCCGAATCATCTCTGGCATCTTGGCGACTTGCGCGTCGCCGGGACACATGATTTTGCCCCGGTGTTTGTCGGGCGAGCGTGGGCACGTGCACCAGCCGACGATACATCTTCCGTTCTGGCCGACTCGGTGTGGTCACGCAGTGGCGTGGTTTTGCAGGCATGCCAAACGCATTCCGTGTTGCCGCGTGACCATGTGATCCGGGCGCTCGACGAATTCGTTCGCGTGGACGACGGGCAGGACGTTTTCGACGCGAATGCGTTCGACAGGGTGCTGCATGGCTATGTGACACCCAGTGGTGCGCCAGAGCCAGTGGAGTTCTTCCAGGGCAATCGACTGAAGTTGCCGCACTTCCCCGAATCGCGCGAGCTGTCTGCGGAGCGGGCCAAGATCATCAAGGAGATGTGGAGTGCCGACGGAAAGGCCGCACCTGCGGTGTCCTGGGCCGAGGTCAACAGGATTGCCAACACCGGCTACCAGTCCTTCGACGATGCCTTCGGTGGCAAGACCGAGCGCGAGGACGTCATCGACCTAGTCAAGCGCGGCAAATACCGGATACGACGCAACCCATAAATCCGCCCATAAATCGAACCAGACACGGGCCATAAACCCGTGCGGAGACTTCGATGTGCCCATTTCATCTAGGAGGCACATCGAAATGCAAACTCAAGTTCCAGCAACCCAAACCGGCCGGGATTCATTCCGGCCCAACCCCGGTGGTGCCGTGTGCATCGCCCTCGACGAAAACGAGCTCGCCATCCGCTGGGGGCTCTCCGTCAAGACCCTGCGCCGCTGGCGTCAGGAACAGCTCGGGCCGATCTACTGCAAGCTCGGCCGCCGCGTCACCTACCTCCTGCACGAAATCGAAGCCTTCGAGCGGCGCGTCTCGCGTTACTCCAGCTTCACTCGTGCGTACCAGTGAGGAGGAAGGCCATGAGCGATCTGACCATCTTCCCCGCCGACATCGCCGAGATGTCCGTCAGCCAACTGGCCGCTCTGCCACCTGAGCAGAAGCGCGAGATCGACAAGAACCTCGACGCGGCCGTCGACTGGCTCAAGAAGGCCCGCACCAAGTTCGATGCGGCGCTGGATCAGTGCTACGGCGAGCAGGCCCGCGCCGCGCTGCGTGAATCCGGCCGCGATTTTGGCACCGCCCACATCAGCGATGGCCCGCTGCATCTCAAGTTCGAGCTGCCCAAGAAAGTCAGCTGGAACCAGCAGCAACTGGCCGAAATCGCCGAGCGCATCGTGGCTTCGGGCGAGAAGGTCGAGGGCTACCTCGACATCAAGTTGTCCGTCTCCGAGTCCCGCTACACGAACTGGCCCCCGGCGCTGCAACAGCAGTTCGCCGCCGCCCGCACCGTGGATTCCGGCAAGCCGTCTTTCACCCTTTCCCTTGATTCGGAGTAACGACCATGATTGCAATCATTCCTTTCCAGTTTGAAGCGCACGCCGTGCGCGTCCAAGTCGATGGTGCTGGCCTGCCGTGGTTCAACGCCAGCGATGTCTGCGATGCCTTGGAGATGAGCAATCCGTCTCAGGCGATCAAATCCCACGTCGATGGTGATGACCTCCAGAAATTGGAGGTCATCGACAACCTCGGACGCACGCAGCGCGCCAACCATGTCAACGAGTCGGGCCTCTACGCCCTGATCCTCGGCAGTACCAAGGATGCAGCCAAGCGCTTCAAGCGTTGGGTCACCAGCGAGGTACTGCCCGCGATCCGCAAGACCGGCAGCTACGCCATTCCTGGTGCCCTGGCGGCATTACCTGCACCGACCCACGACCGCGTATCCGCGATTCTGCTGATCGGCGAGGCCGTGGCGAAGGTGCCGGGTGTGAAGCCGGGCATCGCGGCAGCGGCAACCCTGACCTGCATCCAGGAGAACACCGGCATCACCACCGAGGTGTTGCGCCGCGCGCTGCCGTCGGCCAATGAGCCGATCTGCGCGCTCAACGCCACCCAACTCGGCAAGCTGCTGAACCGTTCGGCCAAGGCCACGAACCAGATGCTGGCAGCGGCTGGCCTGCAGTTCCGCAACGACCGCGATGAATGGGAGCTGACCGAGGCCGGTGAAGCGTGGGCCGAGGCCATGCCGTACTCGCGCAACGGCCATAGCGGCTACCAGATCCTCTGGAATCCTGCGGTCGCCGAGCAGCTGAAGGAGGTGGCGTGATGTCGCTTCCAATCATCTCTGCTCAACAGCGCCTTGCTGAACGCAAGGGTGTGAAGCTGCTGATGCTGGGCAAATCCGGCATCGGCAAGACCACCCGTCTCAAGGATCTCGATCCAGCCACCACGCTGTTCCTCGACATCGAGGCGGGCGATCTCGCCGTGGCCGACTGGCCGGGCGACACCATCCGTCCGGCATCGTGGCCAGAGAGCCGCGACTTCTTCGTGTTCCTCGCGGGCCCGGACAAGTCGCTGCCGCCGGAGAGCGCGTTCTCGCAGGCGCACTACGACCACGTCATCGAGAAGTTCGGCGACCCGACGCAGCTCGACCGCTATCAGACCTTCTTTCTCGACTCGATCACGCAGCTGTCCCGACAGTGCTTCGCGTGGTGCAAAACGCAACCCGGTGCCACCAGCGACCGCTCCGGCAAACCAGATCTGCGCGCCGCCTATGGCCTGCTCGGCCAGGAAATGATCGGCGCACTGACCCACTTGCAGCATGCCCGGGGCAAGAACGTGGTGTTCGTCGCCATCCTCGACGAGCGGCTCGATGACTACAACCGCAAGGTATTCGTTCCACAGATCGAAGGCAGCAAGACCAGTCTGGAGCTGCCCGGCATCGTCGACGAGGTCGTGACGCTGGCCGAGATCAAGGCGGACGACGGCAGTTCCTACCGCGCCTTTGTCACCCACACCGTCAATCCCCACGGCTTCCCGGCCAAAGACCGCAGCGGTCGTCTCGACCTGCTGGAGCCGCCGCATCTCGGCGCGCTGATCGCCAAGTGCGCGGGTACATCCACCACGCCCGCCAGCGCCGCCCCCGCACACATCGAATCTCAGGAGTAATCGCCATGACCACCAACAACTGGAATGACTTCAATGACGCCGAATCACAGCAGTCCGGCTTCGAGCTGATCCCCAAGGGCACCGCCGTCCCGGTGCGCATGACCCTCAAGCCCGGCGGTTATGACGATCCGTCGCAGGGCTGGGGCGGCGGTTACGCCACCGAATCCTTCGACACTGGCTCCATCTACCTCGCCGCCGAATTTGTGGTCACCGCTGGCGATCATGCCAAACGCAAGATGTGGAGCAACATCGGCCTGCACTCCCCAAAGGGGCCGACCTGGGGGCAGATGGGGCGCAGCTTCCTTCGCGCCGCGCTCAACAGTGCTCGCAACGTCAACCCGCAGGACAACAGCCCGCAGGCTGCTGCCGCCCGCCGCATCCAAGGCTTTCACGAACTGGACGGTCTGGAGTTCCTGGCCCGCGTGGACATCGAGAAGGACACCAAGGGCCAAGACCGCAACGTGGTCAAGCTGGCGGTCGAACCCGATCACCCCGACTACGCCAAGTTGATGGGTGTGCCCACTAAGAGCAGCTCTGGCGGTGGCACCTCCGGCGCGCCAGCGCAGGCAGCCCCTGCGTATCAGGCATCCACCCCTCAACGCGCACCCGTGACGGGCAAACCGTCATGGGCTCAGTAAGGGGGGCGAATGAAATGCTGGGTCTGCAAACGACAGGCCCGGGGATTCGGCCACACCGACAACCGTCACGGTGTCGGCAATCCCCGGCGCTATCCCATCGACTGGGTGTTCTGCTCGCAGCGTTGCCAGAACGCGTTTCACGCGCTGTACGGCAACTGGCTGCGGGTCAAGGAAGGTCGCGCCGACGTCAAGGAGGTCGCCATGATCGATCCGTCTGATGTCGAACTGGCTGCGATGAAGAAATGCCTCAAAGCCTTCGGCGAGGCAGCGGGCGAGATCGGCTTCACCAAACCGCTGGGTGACTACTCCGAAGCCGAGGCGCTGCAGGTGATCGACGCCATCGTCACTGGCTACACCGAGGCAATGGTCGAGCACCACGAGACGAGCAAGTACCCGCCGGTGCGTGGCATGACGCCCACGGCCGATCCGCTGGCCAACCCGTTCGCCGATCTGGAGGACGACCTGCCCTGGGAAGAGCCGAAGGGGAAGAAGCCATGATCGACTTCAACTCCTCATCGAGCATCTCGGGTCAGGTCACCACCCTGGTGGACACGGGCCTGCAGCAGGCTCGCGCCCGCCAGTCAGAACGCCAGTACCTCGGGGCCTCACGTCTCGGCGTGGCCTGTGAACGCGCGCTGCAGTTCGAGTACGCCAAGGCACCCATCGACCACGGGCGTGATACCCCGGGTCGGATGCTGCGCATCTTCGAGCGCGGCCATGTCATGGAGGACTGCATGGTCGCGTGGCTGCGTGACGCGGGCTTCGACCTGCGCACCCGCAAGGCCGACGGCGAGCAGTTCGGTTTCTCGGTGGCCAACGGTCGCCTACAGGGCCACATCGACGGCGTCATCGTCGATGGCCCGGAGGGCTTCGCCTATCCGGCGCTCTGGGAGAACAAGTGTCTGGGTATGAAGTCCTGGCGCGAGCTGGAGAAAAACCATCTCGCCGTGGCCAAGCCCGTCTACGCCGCGCAAGTGGCGATCTACCAAGCCTATCTCGAACTGCACGAGCACCCGGCGATCTTCACGGCGCTCAACGCCGACACGATGGAGATCTACACCGAGGCCGTGCCCTTTGACGCAGCGCTGGCCCAGCGCATGTCGGATCGGGCGGTGAAGGTCATCACGGCGACCGAGGCAGGAGAACTCCTGCCGCGCGCCTTCAATGACCCGACCCATTTCGAATGCCGGATGTGCGCGTGGCAAGACCGCTGCTGGAGGACACCAGCATGACCGATACCAACACTCTGGCGAATGCCATCGAACCGATGATCGATGCCAAGCAAGCCGCCGCCGCACTGCGCCTGCCGTACTACTGGTTCGCCGACCACGCCATGCGCAGCAAGTACCGGATTCCGCACTACTTGATGGGCGGTCTGGTGCGCTACCGCTTGTCTGAACTCTCAGCGTGGGCCACGCGCAGCACTGCCGTAAAAGGCCGTGATGCTCAGGATGCGGACGCACCTGTCGAGGGGGCCGAATGATCGACTTCAACGACACCACTCAAACTGCGGAGCACGACCGGGAATCTCAGCGCGACGAGATCCGCGCCGAACTGATCGCACGATTGGACTCGGTGCTGACCACGATGTTTCCGGCAGGCAAGAAGCGCCGGGGCAAGTTCCTCATTGGCGACATTCTCGGTAGCCCGGGTGACAGCCTCGAGGTCGTGCTCGAAGGCGAGAAAGCGGGCCTGTGGACGGATCGCGCCACGGGCGACGGCGGCGATATCTTCGCGCTGATCGCGGCCTGTCTCGGGGCCAACATCCACACCGACTTTCCCCGGGTGCTCGACGAGGCTGCCGATCTGCTCGGTCGTTCGCGGTCGGTGCCGGTGCGCAAAGCCAAGATGGAAGCCCCGGTCGACGATCTCGGCCCGGCCACTGCCAAGTGGGACTACTTCGATGCCACGGGCAAGTTGATCGCCGTCGTCTACCGCTATGACCCTCCGGGCCGCAAGAAGGAATTCCGGCCGTGGGATGCCAAGCGGCGCAAGATGGCCCCGCCAGACCCCCGCCCGCTGTACAACCAGCCGGGTTTGGCTGCTGCTGGCCACGTCGTGTTGGTCGAGGGCGAAAAATGCGCGCAGGCCTTGATCGCCATTGGCGTGGCGGCAACCACGGCGATGCATGGCGCGAACGCCCCGGTCGACAAGACCGACTGGTCGCCTCTGGCGGGCAAGTCGGTGCTGATCTGGCCTGACCGGGATGCACCGGGCTGGGATTACGCCGACCGCGCATCGCAGGCGATCCTGAACGCGGGCGCGACCACGGTCGCCATCCTGGTGCCGCCCGAAGACAAGCCGGATGGTTGGGACGCAGCCGATGCCATCCCCGAGGGCTTCGACGTCGGTGGCTTCCTCGCCGTCGGCGAAAGGATGCCGGTGATGCGCTCGGTCGAGGAAACGCCGCCGCCAGATCTTCTGACTGGTGTCGACTGGACGACGGAAGACGGTCTGTCCTCGACCTTCACGCGCCGCTACGGTGAGGACTGGCGCTACTGCGCGTTGTGGGGCAAGTGGCTGGTCTGGACGGGCGTGCGCTGGAATCCCGATCAGGTGCTTTACGTGTCTCACCTCGCGCGCGGCATCTGCCGGATGGCCTCGCTCCAGGTGGACAGCCCTCGGCTCAAGGGCAAGTTGGCCAGCTCGGCCACGATCTCCTCGGTCGAGAAGATCGCGCGCTCCGATCCGAAGCACGCATCCACCGCCGAGGAGTGGGATGCCGATGTCTGGGCACTCAACACCCCGGGCGGCGTGGTCGACCTGCGCACGGGCCGGATGCGCCCACACCGGCGCAACGACCGGATGACCAAGGTGGCCACCGCCACGCCGCAGGGCGACAGCCCGACGTGGCGCACATTCCTGGCCGACGTCACTGGCGGTGACGCCGAGCTGATGGCCTACCTGCAACTGATGGTCGGCTACTGCCTGACGGGCGTGACCAGCGAGCACGCGCTGTTCTTTCTGTACGGCACTGGCGCGAACGGCAAGTCGGTGTTCGTCAACGTGCTGACCACCATCTTGGGCGACTACGCGGCCAACGCACCGATGGACACGTTCATGGAGGCGCGCACCGACCGGCACCCGACCGATCTCGCCGGGTTGCGTGGCGCACGCTTCGTGTCATCCATCGAAACCGAGCAGGGTCGGCGCTGGAACGAATCCAAGGTCAAGGCCATCACTGGTGGCGACAAGGTGTCTGCGCGCTTCATGCGCCAGGACTTCTTCGAGTACGTGCCGCAGTTCAAGTTGGTGATCGCGGGCAACCATAAGCCCTCGATCCGCAACGTGGACGAAGCGATGAAGCGGCGACTGCACCTGATCCCTTTCACGGTGACGATCCCGCCCGAACGGCGTGACGGCAGGCTGACCGAGAAGCTGCTCAAGGAACGGGACGGCATTCTGGCGTGGGCAGTCGAGGGCTGCAGCCTTTGGCAACGTCATGGCCTAAAGCCGCCCGCCAGCGTGGTGTCGGCAACCGAGGAGTATTTCGAGGCCGAGGACGCGCTCGGGCAGTGGATCGAAGAGCGCTGCTTGCTGGCCAAGTCCCACCGCGAAGGCGTCTCGGAACTGTTCGCCGACTGGCGCGAATGGGCCGAACGCGCAGGCGAGTACGTGGGCTCGGTCAAGCGTTTCTCCGAACTGATGGCGACCCGCAAGTTCGAGAAATGTCGGCTGACCGGGGGCGCTCGCGGCATCACAGGCATCGCCCTCAGACCCAAGCCCTATCACCCACAAAGTGGCCATGGCTTCCCCTACCGAGATGACTGAGCAATCCGGGCGAGTGACGGATTTGACGGGTTTCCTGATTGACGCGCTACGCGTGCGCGCACGTAAAGGCTGTTATCCCAAGAACCCGTCGCATCCGTCACTCGCCCCCGAACTGGAGCACGACGATGAACACAACGATCCTGGCCCTTGATCTGGGCACACACACCGGGTGGGCTCTGCAGCACCTGGACGGCACCATCACCAGTGGCACCGAGCACTTCAAACCGCAACGATTCGAGGGTGGCGGAATGCGCTTCCTTCGCTTCAAGCGCTGGCTCAATGAACTGCTCTCGGCCAGCAACCACATCAACGCTGTGTTCTTCGAGGAAGTTCGACGGCACGCGGGCGTTGATGCGGCACACGCCTACGGCGGTTTCATGGGGCACCTGACTGCGTGGTGTGAGCATCACAACATCCCATACCAAGGCGTTCCGGTCGGCACGATCAAGAAGCACGCGACCGGCAAGGGAAACGCGGGCAAGGACGAAATGATCGCGTCCGTTCAATCGCGCGGCTATGCCCCGACCGACGACAACGAAGCCGATGCCCTGGCGCTATTGCACTGGGCGGTCGAGACGCAGGAGGTGTGACGTGAAGGTTCCGACACCCCAATACCGCTGCCCCCTCGGTCGTCTGCAACCTCAAGCCACGGATCTGAATGCGATCAAGGAACGTGGCTGGCATGACCAGCGCATCTTGGTCGTCTCCGCTGACGACGAACGCCTCGACTGGATGGAGCGCGAACTGGTGCGCCAGATCGGCGAGCGCCTCTACGGTGCGGGAGGACGACACCATGGCTGACCGTCGCAACGCGTGGACAATCGAGGACGTAGCCGCTCGCTTCGAAGAGGCGGCCAGCACTGCACGCCGTTTGCCACCCGTGCGGGTGCAGGGCTACTTCAACTGCTGGCCTGCGATCAAACGCATGTCCTGGGAAAACCTCGGCGCGGAACCGACGATCTACCGCTTTCCTCCCGACCCTGCTGCCATCGAACGGATGCTGGAAGTCATGCGCTGGGTCCAATGGCTGGAGGAGGAACACAGGCACTTGGTCTGGATGCGGGCCAAGCGCTACGGGTGGCGGGACATCACGATCCGCTTCGCCTGCGACCGCACGACGGCATGGCGGCATTGGCAGCGGGCATTGCAGACGGTCGCCGACCACCTCAATGCAGCGCACGTCGATGTCACGGTGCGCGCACAGTGAATACGCTCCGCGCAGCGAGACTTGACGAGGGATGTTCCAAAAACGTGAGCAATTTAGGGTAATGCTTGCCGTGTTTGTCCTCGCCTTGCCTTGTTTGTCCGTTTCGAGGCCCTGCAGCCCTGCAACAAAACGGGCCGGTCGGGGGTAGTATTTCAGCTATCTTCTGGACAGAGGTGACGGCAGAGGAAGCCACCCGAAAATCAACGGGTCCTTCCAGGCCAAAAGCCAATGCGGGGGGCGACAGCGCGACGCTTTTTTAGCGTCAGGGTGCGAACCAAGGTTCGCACGGTTCGCAGTTCGCACCCCCGCCAGTTCGCACCAACCCACAAACCCGCCCACGGCTTCGTCGGCGGGTTTTCTATTTTCAGGACACCAACTTTGAACACGCTCAACGTCGAGTACCGCAAGGTCGAGGCGCTGATTCCCTACACCCGCAATCCGCGCACGCATTCCGAAGCGCAGGTTGCCAAGATCGCCGCCAGCATCGTCGAGTACGGCTGGACGAATCCGGTTCTGGTCGATGGTGACAACGGCATCATCGCGGGCCACGGTCGTCTGGCGGCCGCGCGCAAGCTGGGACTGGATCAGGTGCCGGTGATCGAATTGGCCCACCTCAGCACGGCACAAAAGCGCGCCCTCGTCATTGCCGACAACCGGCTGGCGCTTGACGCAGGGTGGGACGAAGAGATGCTGACACTGGAATTGGCGGAACTCTCGGAAGCGGGTTACGAGCTGGCGCTGACCGGCTTCGAGAACATCGAGATCGAGGCACTGCTGGCAGATGCCGCGCCCTCTGACGAAGAACCTGCGGCGCAGGACGAAGCAGAAGCCGACGACCCCGATACGGCAGACGATGTGCCTGATGCACCGGTGGTGCCGGTGTCGCGCGTGGGTGATGTCTGGGCCATCGGGTCGCACCGATTGATTTGCGGTGACGCCACCGACCGGACGGTGGTCGCTACTCTGATGCTGGGTGACACCGCGCGTCTGTGCTTCACCTCACCGCCGTATGGCAATCAGCGCGACTACACCTCCGGCGGCATTGGCGATTGGGATGCACTGATGCGTGGCGTGTTTGGCAACGTGCCGATGGCCGATGACGGTCAGGTACTAGTCAACCTTGGGCTGATCCACCGCGACAACGAAGTCATCCCCTATTGGGACGGCTGGCTGTCCTGGATGCGTCAGCAAGGGTGGCGGCGCTTCGCGTGGTACGTCTGGGATCAGGGGCCAGGCATGCCCGG